>Ga0099364_10001499_pt1 | contig 38292 bp, 31 predicted proteins | sample TergutTh196P3_FD_73070 | JGI IMG/M metagenome (GOLD analysis project Ga0099364, IMG submission 73070) | Microcerotermes parvus P3 segment gut microbial communities from Pointe-Noire, Republic of the Congo - Th196 P3 | ecosystem: Host-associated > Arthropoda: Insects > Digestive system > Gut ... | reverse complement strand
CAGTAGTGAGTAGTGAGTAGTGAGTAGTGAGTAGTGAGTAGTGAGTAGTGAGTAGTGAGTAGTGAGTAGTGAGTAGTGAGTAGTGAGTAGTGAGTAGTCAGTAGTGAGTAGTGAGTAGTCAGTAGTGAGTAGTCAGTAGTCAGTAGTCAGTAGTGAGTAGTCAGTAGTGAGTAGTCAGTGGTCGGTAGTGAGTTGTGAGTTGTGAGTAGTGAGTAGTGAGTAGTGAGTAGTGAGTAGTCAGTAGTGAGTAGTGAGTAGTGAGTAGTGAGTAGTGAGTAGTGAGTAGTGAGTTGTGAGTAGTGAGTAGTGAGTAGTGAGTAGTGAGTGGTCGGTAGTGAGTTGTGAGTTGTGAGTAGTCAGTAGTCACTCTTGGAATTTATTGTCAAAAAATTGGACACCCACTGTCCAATTTTTTGACACTACAACTTTTCAGCCGAACACTAAATACTTATATATCAAATATATAAATGTTTTGGCACAGATTTTGATTGTAATTGATAAAAATGTTTTTATTTTTAAATTTTTAAATTTTTTATACTATGTTTTACAATTTCTTAATTGCGTTTCGCAATCTTTATCATAACGGTATTTATTCCGTTATTAACATTATCGGTTTGGCTACTGCTTTAACCGTAAGTATACTATTAGCACTGTGGATACAGGACGAATTAAGTTACGACCGTTTTCACAAAAATGGGGACAAAATTTACCGTATCAACACTTATAGTCCTTGGTCTGACTTTTATTTTGAGGGTACTCCCGCTCCTTTAGCTAAAGCCGCTGCTACTCATCCCGAAGTGGAGGCAGTTTGCAGAACAAGGAATTATAGAGTTGGTTATTTTGAATACAACAGTTCTAAATTCTTTGATTTCAAATGTTTAGCCGTTGATGATAGTTTTTTTACGATTTTTTCATTTCAGTTAATTGTTGGTAATACCGAAAAACCTTTTTCTGACGATTTTTCTTTGATTATTTCTGAAAATAAAGCAAAATTGTTATTTGGTGACGAAAATCCAATCGGAAAAGTGATAAAAACTAGCAACGATTTCTTTTTAAGAGTTGAAGGTATTGTCAAAGATGTCCCCGAAAACTCATCTATTCAATTTGATTTTCTAGTGCCACATCTTTTGCTACAAAAAACATTTGGCGGAAACGGTCCATGGAAACATATTGACGACGATTGGGGAAATTGCGATTTCCATACTTATGTTGTCTTAAATGAAAAATGTGACAAAGATTATCTTATTTATAAATTGAAGGAAGAAGAAAATAATAGCCGAAAAATCGCTTTTGCTTCTTTCTTTGATAATGAAGACGATGAGGATGATGAGGATGACGACGATGAGGATGACGATGATGAGGAAGATGGTTATCTTTTTCAACCAATAAAAAAAATTCACTTATATGAAGCAGATATGAGTGCGTCAAATAAATTAAAAAATATCTATTTATTGTCGATAATTACATTCTTATTACTCCTAATTGCGTGTATTAATTATGTCAATTTATCAACTTCTCGTGCTATCAAGAGGAGCAAAGAAATTGCAATGCGTAAAGTAATTGGAGGCAAAAAGATTTCTCTTTTTATGCAGTTAATTCGTGAAACATTTCTACTTCTTACCTGCGCATTGATTGTCGCTACATTTTTAATTAATTTTTTAATTCCTGTTTACAATTTTATAACTTCAAAAAATCTCTTTTTCGATTTTGCAAACCCTGCTGTATGGTTGATTTATGCTTTAATGACGTTCTGTGTTATTTGTTTAGCCGGAATATATCCTGCCTTTTCTTTGATTTTATATAGCCCACTTGAAGCATTTCGAACAGCACCAGACGGCAGAAAGAAGGGCAGTTTTCTTCGTAAAGTGTTGATTGTGACACAGTTTATCATATCATTTGTGTTAATAACGGTAACAATTACCATTAGCCGACAAATCAAATATATGAACAAAAAAGAGTTAGGATATGAAAAAGAAAATGTTTTCACTTTTTTCTCAAATAATATAACACCACATTTTGAACTGTTTCGCGATGAGATGCTGAAAAACAATAATGTAATAGATGTTACAGCAGGTGGTTTTTACCGTATGATGGGAGGAACAAATTCTCGTTCCGATTTTCATTGGCAAGGAAAAGAAGACGACATCGACCCATATATACACTACACATACGTGGAAAGTAATTTTTTAGACTTTATGAAAATAACTCTAATTAAGGGTGATCATTTTTCCTCAATCGATTCTACATACATGATAATCAACGAAGAAGCCGCACTATTATTAGGTTTTGAAAATCCTATCGGACAACTGATACATTTTAACAAAGGCGACAATAATCCATTTACAATTAAAGGAGTTGTGAAAAATTTTCACTTTGAAGACCTCAAAAATAGTAAAATTAATCCGTTATTTTTAATTCATGCCAAAAATAGAAATTATGCAAACTTTATAAAAGTAGTTCCGGGGGGTGCCAAAAGTGCCGTTGAAACAGCCGAAACTATATGGAAACGCTACCATCCCGACTATGACTTTAATTACAGGTTTTTAGATGAAAATTTCGCATATTTTTATAAAACAGAATTAGGAATGCAACGTTTACTATCGATTTTTGCGCTTATTGCAGTTTTTATTTCCTGTATCGGATTGTTTGGATTGGTAACATATACTGCTGAAAGTCGAACCAAAGAACTCGGTATTCGTAAAGTTTTTGGCGCAAAATTTGGTGATATAGTTTCAAGGCTCTCAAAAGAGTTTTTGATTTTGGTTGTAATAGCAATGGTGATAGCAATTCCTGTGGCATATTATTGGCTTTCAGATATGCTAAAAGATTATGCCTACCGTATTGATATTACCTGGAAAATATTTGCTTTGTCCGCTATTATTACTATAACACTCACTTTACTGACCATTGGTTGGAAAGCGGTAGCAACAGCTTTGAGAAATCCTGCAAAATCAATTGAGTGAAATAACAATAAAATTAGTAGCCTACAAGAAATATTTTGGCATTATTCTTTTAATTTAATCAGATTTCCTGATTTTTTGCTAAAATCAAAATGTTCTCATTTAATTGCAGTGTTAGCATTACCTGTCAAATTTTGTACCACTACAAAACTCATTATTTGTTGATTTTTGAATGATAAAAAGAAAAACCCAAATAAATACGGGGTCCCATGGCAAAATCGGGTCGTTTTTGAGACAGGTTGAAAACAAAATCTATTTTTGTTGTTAAACTTATTCTTGGCGTAAATGCGTATTCCGCACCAATAAAGGGGTCGGCTATCATTATTGAATATTTTTGATATAAGGCATTTTCTTTCATTGAATTAACAAGAGTGTTGGTTACTGTAACATTTTTTACGCCTCCGCCTCCAATTGTTCCTCCTGCAAAAAATGTAAAATTGTTAATTTTATACGGACAATCAAATAAAAGACCTCCCCAACTTAGTGACAGATAACTATTATCGCCATAACACAAAGTCGAACTATATCCTTCGGCACCGATACGAAAATGATTGCCGAACTGAAATCGCATTGCACCTCCAATTCCAAAAGGAACGCCCTCTATTTTAATATCATCCGCACCAACATTGATGTTTCCACCATAAAGATAGGCTGTATGAACCATCATTCCACCCGAATATCCCCTATATTTGAATTTTTTACTTTCTTCCTCTTGTGCGTTTGCAAACAAAGAAACAATGATGCAACCACAAAAAAGAGATGTTTTTTTGATTAATTTTCTCATATTTTTTTTCATTCTTATAAAAAAACTCCTGCCCAATGATTCAAAAATTCAACGAGCATTTTACGACAACTGCCTGATTTTGACTTATATGCGGCAACAATTTGAGGCAAATATTTAAATACTTTCCACGAATAAGTTGTCATCAATCGGTTTAAATAAACAAAATATTTTTTTGGTTTTGCAGGATAATCAATTCCAAAAAGTAATTTTCCAAATTGAGGGTTGCATAAAAGAGCAAATTCGAGGGATGCCCAAAATTTACCATTTATTTCCATAAAAACATATTCGTTTCGAAGAGAATCATACTTAAATTCGGATAGTCCCCAACCCGTGTAATTCAACGCATGTAGCAAAGTAGCAGTATGTTGATAAATTTCTTTATTTTCAAAAATTTTTAACAAAACTCCAGCACCACCTTGTTTAGGGTAACTAATTAACTCTTCGTGCATAAAACTTGTGATAATTTTTCCCTCTTTTGCAATAAAACCCATACCAAAAGTTGATGAACTTTGGATGTATTCCTGAATAATTACTTCTTTGTGTGGTAAATTATCAATATCAGACTTTGTTTTAAGAACTTTTTTAATTTTTTTGTATTCAGAAATTTCATATTTCGATTTGCAAAAAAGTGGAAATTGTTTTATTTTGTCGTCGAGGTTGTACATTTTGGGAATAGGAACTTTTAACTGTTGGCAAAGATTAAGCATATAAAGTTTATCTGAAACAATTAAATTCTCTTTTTTGAATATGACATCGCCAATTTTGCAAAAATCCGCAATTTTAGAATAACAAAGCGTTGACGAAGCTCCCGTAGGAACTACAATTGAATATTTATCCAAAAGTAACTTATTTATTTCATGCTCAATTATTTCATCATAATATTTATGACTATAAAATTTATTGGTAAAACTATTATTTATTTTGTCAATACAGCCAATAACTTTAAAATTTCCAGATTTTTTAAGATATTTTGCGAGAGCAATTGCCTGGTCATATTTGGGTTCGAGTATAACTATTTCTTGTTTCATAATATTATTTTTTAGCCACAAATTTTTTAGCCACTAATTACACTAATTTACACGAATTATTTTAATTACTATTTTTTAACCACAAAGGACACAAAGGTTTTGGTTATTGAATTTATTGAAATACACAAAGAACACAAAGATTAGTTTTTTTATCACAAACCGCTAACCACTAATCGCTAACCGCTAACCACTAATCACTAACCACTAACCACTAACCGCTAACCGCTAACCACTAATCACTAACCACTAACCACTAATCGCTAACCACTAACCACTAACCACTAATCACTAACCGCTAACCACTAACCACTAATCACTAACCACTAACCACTAACCACTAACCACTAATCACTAACCGCTAACCACTAACCACTAATCACTAACTACTAACCACTAACCGCTAACCACTAACCACTAACCGCTAATCACCAACCACTAACCGCTAACCACTAACCACTAACCACTATTCTCACAATTCAATTATACAAGCTATTCGTTCTGTAATTTTCCAACTTTGAAAACGATATAGTCTTGGTATTAAAAAATTTCTAAAAAGATATATAAAATTTGGAATTCCTTTAAGTTTTTTCATCCAAAACATATCTGCTTTTCCGCCAAATTTACAATATTTTATACTCTTATATTTAATGCCAGACAAATTTATCACTTTTTCGAGGCTTTCGATGTCGAAAAACCTAATGTTGTACAAACTATCTGTTTTGGCATTTTTGGCAAAAGTATTCTGTTGTTTTATGTTATGTTTGTTATGAACCATTATTAAAATATATTTTGAGGCAATTCTGACTTGTTCATGAATAAGTTTAACAATGTCATTATCATCAAAATAGACAAATAAACCGTTGTGAAAAACTAAATCAAAAGATTTATCGTCAAAAGGCATCATAAAAGCATCAACAACCTGAAAATCAACTAATTCATTTTTATGATTTTCTTGTAAGATAGATATTAATTTAGGCTCATAGTCGGATGCGATTGCTTTTATCTTTTTAGTAGAAAGATAAATTGAGTCGCGTGCGCTTCCACATCCCACCTCCAAAGAGGATTTTAAACCTTTCAAAAAAGTTTTGATATAAATTCCTGCACGAGGAACACCCCCCGAATAGCAAGGTAAGTGATTTGTCCATATTTCAGCCCATTCTTGTTTTTCCATTTGAGTCTATTTTTTTGAATATTTTAAACATATACAACTTATTTATTTCGAGTAAAAAAACTTTTATTTCGCTATAAGTATTTGAAATTGTTGCCCCTGAAATCTTGTAATTAATCAAACATAAGACAAAATAACAAATTGAATTAGAAATTGACAACAAAACGATGCATCCAATTGATGTTAACATAACAATTTTTCCAATCATTAGGGCAGCAGCGGTCATTATCAAAAACATTATTTGAAAATATAAAAAAATGTGTGTTTTTCCTGTTTGCGTAAAAAGAGTAATGGGACTGCTTATAAACCTAAAAAAGAAATAGGGCATCAAAATTTGAACATACAAGCCGGCCTCTAACCATTTGTTTCCCAGAAAGAAAACAAATACGGGCTGCGCAAATAGTGCCAAAAATATAATTGGAACAATTCCTATTACCAATAAACGCGCAACAACTCGCTCAACATATTGAGAAAGTGAATTTTGTGAATTTATTATGTCTATTGTGTGTTTATATGAAACATCCGACAATGCTTTACCAATTATCATCATTGGAAGGTTTACGATTGTGAAACCTATGCCGTAAAGTCCGACTACATCATTGTTGTACATATAACCTAAAAATATTATGGGTAATAAATTGTTAAAAGAACCAATAAAATTAGTAGGAATAAGTGGAAGAGCTACTTTTCTGTATTCACGGGCAATCTCTAAGCAATATTTCCAATCAAAATATTTTTTTATATTTATATATAAATATTTGTAACGTTTTATTAATAAGACAATTAAAGATGCGATTTGACCGCCTATATATCCAATTATCAACCCTCCTTTCAATGCTGAAGTTAATCCTATTCCTATGTTCAGGGTTACTCGTGATAGACTTTGAGAAACCACTCCTGCTCTTAATCTTTTGTAATCTTTTTTCCTTAGAAAATAGTTTTCTAAAATTTGGTAAGTTCCAATCAAAAAAATTGAAAGTGGAAGGTAAATCATCCAATTTCCAAGTCCGTCTGTTTTAAGAAAATTTTCAATAGTTTTTGGAGCTAATAGTATTATAAATAAGGAAATTAAAGAGACTAAAACTGTTATTCCGAAGGCAAATGTGATAATATTAATTGCATCTTTTTTCTTTTTTGGCAATACCGACAATATTTCGTATTTGCATGTAGCGAGAACAGCGACTGTTGTTACTATTTGAAAATATTTATTAAAAATACCATAGTCTGCGGGCGAGAATAGTCGGGCAAGAATAGGAGTTGTCAAAAACAAAACTCCTTGCGAAATTATTGTTCCGCTCATTACCGTCAATACGTTGCGGGAAAACTGCGTACGAGGCAATATTTTTTTTAGATTTTTAATCATTTTTCTACCTATATCTAACTGCCACTAAGGGTACTTATAAAAATAAGGGATAATTTGCAATTTCGATAAGGCATACTTCAACTTTGCTCTGTAACCATGCCTTGTCGCTGATTTAATGTACTCCATTTTATATTTTGAGGTGCAAAAATAGATAAAATTTTTGAATTTTACACTAACGAAAACAAATTTTTAATAAATTATTCGCTACTGACCAATAAAAAAAATAGCGCCCGCCTATTAATGTAGCGTACAATTTTAATTAACACCCTTTATACCTTATTTTTACCTTATTTTTCCTACTAAACAACCTTAATAGATGATTAAATCCCCTACATTTAACCTTATTATTTAACATATTGAAAATAAGGTAATAAGGTTAGGTTGTGCTGTTCTATTTTCTACTAAGGTTGTTTAGTAAAAAAAATAAGGTATGAATAAGGTTATTTTTGAAAAGGATGAATTTAAATCATAAAACATTGAAATTCAATCATATAATTATTGAATAAAAATTTAATCGGTTAATAGTGTAAATTATTGAAAAATTGGCACAACTATTGACAATATAAAACGGTGATAAAATCAGGGCAAAAACCTGACATTTTGTCATATATAATAACCACAATATATTAAATGGAAAAATATAAAATAGTAGCAAACGAATTTGCTATAAGTAATTTAGGAGGAGACGATTCTCAATATATTTCCCTAATGAGCGAAGATATTTTAGATAATCGAGATACTGACGATAATAAATTTCCTACTGAATTAGGTTTATTACCTTTGCGGAACACAGTACTTTTTCCGGGAGTTATCGCTCCGATTACCATAGGAAGAGAAAAATCGTTGTCGCTAATTAGGGAAGTTTACAGACGAAAAGGCTATTTAGGTGCAGTCGCACAAACTGACCATAACATAGAAGACCCAACAGCAACCGATTTACACAAAACAGGTACATTAGCACGAATTGTGAAAATTTTGCAACTGCCCGACGAAACCGTTACTGTTATTATACACGGAGTTAAAAGATTTTGCTGGAACAAAGTGATTATGGAAGACCCTTATATAATGGCAACTATAAACATTCTTGAGGACATTCCTCCCACACAAGAAGTACAAAAAGAATTTGATGCTATTATCAGTACACTTAGGGACCTATCCCTCAAAATTATTCAATTTTCTTCTCATATTCCACCCGAACTATCTTTTGCGATACGAAACATTGAAAATCCTATATTTTTAATAAACTATGTGAGTGCAAACATCGATATCCAAGTTCCTGACAAGCAAAATTTACTCGAAATCAACGACCTTAAAGATAGAGGAATGCAACTTGTCCAACACCTTATAAAAGAAGAGCAACTTGTTCAAATAAAGAGTGATATACAAACAAAAGTAAAATTAGATTTGGACAAGCAACATCGAGAATATTTGCTGCATCAACACATGAAAACCATTCAGGATGAATTAGGTACGGGAATGGGCGAGTCTGAAATTAAAAATATGGAAGAGACTGCAAAAACGAAAAAATGGAACAAAGAAGTTGAAGCGGTATTTAAAAAAGAGTTAAAAAAGATGCAGCGTCTTCACCCTGCATCTGGGGAATTTTCGGTGCAACTCAACTATCTACAGACAATGTTAGAAATACCTTGGAACGAATATACGGAAGATAATTTTGACTTAAATCGAGCAAAAGAGATTTTAGACCGCGACCACCACGGATTAGATAAAGTAAAAGAACGAATTCTTGAGCATTTGGCAGTTCTGAAGTTACGGGGCGACCTTAAATCTCCTATTTTATGTCTCTATGGTGCGCCCGGAGTAGGAAAAACATCCTTAGGAAAATCTGTTGCCGAAGCATTAGGTAGAAAATATGTCAGAATGTCACTCGGAGGATTGCACGACGAAGCCGAAATTAGAGGTCACCGTAAAACATATATCGGCTCAATGCCGGGTAGAATTATACAAAATATTAAAAAAGCGGGTGCCGCTAACCCTGTTTTTATTCTTGACGAAATTGACAAAATTGGAAAAAGTTTTCACGGCGACCCAGCAGCAGCATTATTAGAAGTTTTAGACCCCGAACAAAATAACACATTCCACGATAATTTTTTAGACTTAGATTTCGACCTGTCAAAAGTGTTGTTTATCGCAACTGCAAATATTCTCAACACAATTTCTCCTCCCTTACTCGACCGAATGGAACTTATTGATGTCAGCGGATATATTGTCGAAGAAAAAGTTGAAATTGCAATGAGGCATCTTATACCAAAGCAGTCAGAACTTCACGGAGTACCCGCAGACACTATCACTCTTTCAAAACAAAATTTAGTCTTTATTATTGAACATTACACACGAGAATCGGGAGTTAGAGAATTAGACAAACTGATTGCAAGATTATTTCGAAAAATCGCCCTAAAAATAGCGACCGAAGCCGATATTAATAAAAATATTACCGATGACGATATTCGAGAATATCTTGGAATAGAAAAATTTAACAAAGACCGTTGGGATGACGAGGAATTTACGGGCGTTGTTACAGGATTGGCTTGGACAGCCGCAGGTGGCGAAATTTTATACGTTGAAAGCTGCCTCAGCAAAGGAAAAGGAGTGCTCAAAGTTACCGGAAACCTCGGCGAAGTAATGAAAGAATCGGCTATTTTAGCATTGGAATATATTAAGTCGCACGCACAAGAATTTGGGCTCGAAAATACTAAATTTGACCAAATTAATGCACACGTCCACGTCCCCGAAGGCGCAATACCAAAAGATGGACCATCAGCAGGAATTACAATCGTTACATCATTGGTTTCTACCTTTACAAAACGGCGCATGAAACCACGAATAGCAATGACTGGCGAAATTACGCTGAGAGGGAAAGTGCTACCCGTTGGAGGAATTAAAGAGAAAATATTAGCCGCTAAAAGAGCCGGTGTAAACCAAATTATTCTTTCTGCCGAAAACAAAAAAGATATTAACGATATCAAAGAAATGTATATCGAAGGAGTTACATTTCATTATGTTAACTCTATTAAAGAGGTGGTTAAGTTGGCGCTAAAAGAGGATTAATTACTAATGTTTCGCCTTTCACTTTGTTTCAATTCGGAATGGTATTTTGCATTCCTAACTGAATGCCAAAAAACAAAATGTAGGACATTTTGGTTTCCTCAGCAACAATAGTTTTTTCCTTATCAAATAACAAAAAAACGTTTATGAAGTAAGGAACACTGAAGGTATGAATAAGATTAATTTTTAAAAGGTTAATTTTAAATCATAAAATATTGAAATCCAAATATATAAATATTGAATAAAAATTTAATCGGTTAATAATTAAAAAAAATTTAAAACTTTTTAAAACTTTTTTATTTTCATTTCGTATAAAAGCACAATTTGAAAAAAATAGTTGTAACATAAAAAAATATATAATATGTTTAAGATTCTAATTGTAGAGGATGACAGGTTTATTTCGACCATTTTGTCATTTTTCATAAAAAGTCTTGGTCATCAATCAGTTGAGCGATGCCGCACAGGCGCAGAAGCCTTAGAAGCCTGCCAAAAAATAAAACCAGACGTTGTTTTAATGGATATTCATTTAGATGGGGACATGGATGGTATCAGTACTGCCGAAAAAATTCAGCGCGAACATGAAGTTCCTGTTATTTATATTTCCGGCGACACAAGTACGGAAATTGTGGAACGTGCGATTGTTACTAACTCATACGGTTATTTGGTTAAACCGATACAAAAGCGTGAATTAGGAATTACAATCGATTTAGCCTATTACAAACATAAAGTCGACATGGAACAAAAGAAGCGCGAACAAGTATTCCGGCAATTTATTTCTGCTGCCGCAATTCCAATTGTGATTGTTTCCGATGGTCGTATTAAGTATTTGAATATGAATGCACTTAAGTTGCTTCATTCTCATTATATTGAAGATATGATGGGATTACCGTTCTTAGATTTTATCACAGACAAGCACAAAGATGAAATGAAAAAATTATTAGAACAAACTCCCAATCCGAGCACCGAAATTAATACTTTTAAATCATCCATCAAAGCCTTTCATGGAAAAGAAATAGACGTTGCTGTTAGCAGTTCTTGGATAAAATTTAATGAAGCAGACGCTCTGCAACTTATTTTATTTGACATCGCCGACGAAATTAAAGCTCTTTACGAACTCAACAGGTACAAACAAATTTTTAAAGACGGTTTTAAGCCCTACGTAGAAATTAACCCCAATTTTGAAATTATCGATTATAACGAACCTTTTAAAAAACTTTTAAGTTATCCCACTGAAATAATGGGGAAACACCTTCGTGTCCTAACTCCTTCACTTAATATTGACACACAACTTATAGCCGAAAGGGTGAAAAACATTGAAACTACTGAATATGAAACACATTTTAATACAGCAGCACAAATGCTGAAATGTAAAATTTATGTTTTCAGAAACAAAGAGTTAGAAATTGATAAAATAATAATCTCAGTACTTGAAACTATTCACTACTTTATGTAATTTATTATTATGAAAAATTTAATCTTTGCAGGAATATTTTTCCTTACATGTGCAATTAATGCGCAATATACAACTCCCGGTACGGGCGTTGTTTGGAATTTCAATGATTTAGTTGATAACTCGGGAGGAGTTGTAGTTACAGACCCCGACAATCCTACTAACGGGTTTATTGTAAACGCAACAGTTACGGTTGAAGAACCTGACGAAATCCTAATTATTACCGATATTGTTGTTAGAATTAAACAAGATTTTGACATTGTGTTTAATTCGTCAAAATTTACTGTGGATGCGCCCGGACAGGCATTATTCACTGCTTTTAACCAATCCAATGAGTGGGGCAGAATTGTAATTGACGATGATGCAATAGTTGACCTAAAAAATGCCAAATTTACCTACGGAAAAGGTATCAGAGTTGCAATTGACCCAACTGGTTCATTTATAGTTGATAATTGTGAGTTTAGTTATAACTTTGACAATGACAGTTCTCCAATGTATGCTGCCATTAATTTAACAGAAGGTTTTGCCACAATTAAGAATTCTACTTTTTTGGATAACTATTATGCGGCAATTGCTTCGGGCGCAAATACTTCAAGTACTTTTATTATTGAAAACAATTATTTTGAAGGAAATGTAACGAGCAATACAAATCGTCCTCAAATAAACATTGGACCTTGCGCTGCGGGTGATACTTCTAAAATTATTGGAAATACAATTATTGGAAACAGACTTCACACAATGGCGGGCGGAATAGGCACTTCATCGTTATTGTCGGTGTCTTGTGCATTTTTAATTCAAGATAATTTTATTCAAGATAATCGTTATGGAATTACTCTGACAGGTAGTAATATTTATGGAAAAATTATCGGAAACGTACTATTAGACAACAACACAGAAGTAAATCCTATGATGGGCGGAAGTGGAATAAACATCACAAATTCTGCGAGCAATGTATTTGCATATATTTCTCAAAATTTCATTTTGGGTCATCTTTGGGGAATTACCGCTGTTGGTAATGTTCCATATTTAACTCATGGTCCATATTTGAACTTAGGTAACATAGATGTTGAACCAGACCATCCCGACTATAATATAGGAATGAATTTTTTTAGAAATAATGGAAACGGCGGGCTTTTATACGATTTTTACAACAACAACCCACATGATATAATGGCTCAAAATAATAATTGGGGAGTTGAAACGCAAGATTTTGATAATATTTCTACGGTTGTGTGGCATCAACCGACAGATGAGCGATTCGGTTTGGTAACATTTATGCCCCCATATATTGAAACTTACACCGTTTCAGGCAGAGTTGTTGCGGAAAATGAACCTTTGGTTGGTGCGCAACTTAATGTAGAAATTGGTGAAAATGTGTATTCAACCACAATTAATTCTGATGGCGTTTTTGAATTTACCGCTGAAAATAACGCATTTATTTCAATTACAATAACTTGCGAGGGATATTATGATTATACAAATAGTTTTACCATAGAAGATGCTGATGTTGATTTGGGTGATATTGTGATGATTCCTATTGATCCGCCAACTTACACAGTTTCTGGTAGAGTTGTCGATGAAAATGGACCTTTGAGTGCGCTACTTTTTGTTGAAATTGATGGCGTTGTATATACAGTCACACTTGAATCTGATGGCGTTTTTGAATTTACCGCTGAAAATAATGCATTTATTTCTATTACAATAACTTGCGGGGGGTATCATCCTCAAACAATTAGTTTTACAATAGAAGATGATGATGTTGATTTGGGTGATATTGTGATGATTCCTTTTATTCCGCCAACTTATACCGTTTCAGGAAGAGTTGTTGATGAAAATGGACCTTTGCAAGGTGCGAATGTACATATCATTATAACGCAAGATTACGGAACGTATGATATTTTGTTCCTAACGGATGAAACAGGTATTTTTGAGGTGGCAGATATTATAAAAAATAATGCTACCGTAACAATTAAGATAGATAAAATTGGTTATGATTCCTACGAAAATAGTTTTATTGTTGAAGATGAGGATGTTACTTTGGGCGATATTCTGCTTACAAAGATACAATTTCCTGCGCCGCAAAATTTTGAAATGACTTATACGTACTATAAGTGGGATGAGTGGGGAATGTGTGCAGGAGATGTAGTTTATGGGCCTACCTATTGCTCAACTTTTCAATGGGAAGTACCCTATCTTACAGAAACAAGTGCACAATTGACAGGTTATAATCTTTATTATTATTATACAGATGTTTATTACGAAGGAATGGAAATACCCATTGATAATGTAGTACTTGTTGCTCACACGACAAATAATTACCTGCAAATGGAAGTAGGAATCATTGGTCTTCTTTGGGTAACGGCTGTTTATACTGAACCCGAAGGTGAGTCTGTTCATTCTAATTATGAATTTAACGATGACCTTCCAATTTCAATAGATAAATCAGAAATACCGTCATATTCAATTGTTTATAACCAACAAGAACGCGCCGTAGAAATCTTTGGAATAGAAAATATTAAATCGATTGCTATTTATGGTCTTGACGGCATTCTTTTAAATTCTATTGACGATTGTAATAATATTATTGAGATGAAAAACATTTCGCAGGGAGTCTATATTATCAAAATCACAACTGAAACAGGTAATATTATTTCAGATAAAATTGTGGTTTTTTAAAAATTTTGATAGTTAAAATTTGCCTAAAACTATTTTTTTTAAATTATTCTATTACATTTGCATTTTATTATTAATAAAAATAATGGCACAATAATTTGTAAATAAGGTCATTATATAAATTTTTGGAGTTAATAAATATTTTTTTGACATTTATGAAAAAAGAATTTTTTTTAAAATTAAACGGAATTGTACTTCTATTAGTTTTATTATCAACAAGTAATAACTTTTTCGCACAAGAAAAAGAGTATTTAAAAGATGGCTCAATAGAGGAACAAATCACACACCTGACCAACAGGTCAACAAGTTGGGAAAACCATAAAGTAGTTCTAAACAGCTGGTTATCAAATCTAAAGAAAAATGTTTTGGATACTATTGCTTTATCAAAACAAGAGGTTGAGTTGTTAAAAAAATCACTCGCCGAAAAAGAGAACGAAATAAAAAACCTTCGAGAATCTTTGCAGAAAGCTTCTTCTGAATTAAGTGATGTACAGCACGAAAAGGATACTTTTATCTTTTTGGGAATAAATTTCTCCAAAGGGCTTTTCCTAACAACTGTAATAACACTGATTCTTGTTCTAATGGCTCTAATAATAGCATCCTTTGGGCTTTACAAGCGAAGTTTTGATACAATTCGTAAAACACGTGATGAACTTGATACAATCAACACTGAATATGAAAATTATAGACAAGAATCACGAAAAAAACACGAACAACTTGTCGTGCAGCACCATAGAGAAATGCAAAAATTAAAAGGATTGTAGTTTTCAGTTGTCAGTTTTCAGTTTTCAGTTGTCAGTTGTCAGTTGTCAGTTGTCAGTTGTCAGTGAATGAGTAAATGAGTGAATGAGTAAATAAGTAATCCCGTTAGGGATTTAATGTTGGTAGAAAAATGAGAAAATGTGTAACGAAGTGAATGAATTTATTGCGCACTTTGCGTTCTCAACTTTGCGACTTTGCGTTAAAAATAAGGGAATGAGGGAAATTATTTAACTATAAATATTATCAGTTTTATTCTAAAAAATAGGTCTTATGACACAGCTAACAATCAATTCAAGCGAGGTAGAGCAATTTGTTTTACGAAAATTTGGTAACAAAAGTTTAACTGCATTAACAACCGATAATATTATGCTTTTAATTGATAGAAAACAATATTCAGATATCCCCAAAAAAGAGGATGCCGTAGATAAATTGTATGGAATGTTTAATAATACAAGTTTATTATCTTCCGACGATTTTGCAAGAAATAAAATTTTTGAAAAAGAATTCAATAACATACGAATCTGCGGCTAAACAAATAATGAGAAAAATTAGAGAATGTGTATAAACAACGGACTTTCAGTCCCTTCAGGGACTTCTTTTTTATTAACTGCGGGCTTTAGCCTGCAGTATTTAGTGATAATTAGTGTAATTAGTGGCTAAAATAAAAAATTTTGTGAAAATTAGTGGCTAAAATAAAAATAAGTAAAAATTTTTAAATAAATAATATGGACTCAAACGGTTATATCGAAATGATTCGGAAAATTCTTGTCGAAAATTCCGATAAATTAGCGTTCAGCGACTATCAGGGAAAAAATTATACATTCAGAAAAGTTGCAAAACAAATCTATTATTTGCACGTAATATTTGACGATATAGGTATCCAAAAAGGTGACAAAATAGCGCTCATTGGCAGGAACATGAGTAGTTGGTCAATCAGTTACCTCGCAATTATAACATACGGGGCGGTAGTTGTCCCAATTTTGCCCGATTTTATGTCAAATGACATCCATAACATTATAAATCATTCAGATGCAGTTCTGCTAATGTCCACCCAATTAATGTACGATAAAATTGACGAACACGAACTGCGCCACCTAAAAGGAATTATCTCCCTCAACGACTTTAAACAAGTGCTTTACGACCCGTTAAGAAAAATCAAAAAAGCAATGGCAAAAGCCGATATGGTTCTCAAAAGACAACCAATACCTTTTGATGTCAATGTTTTGAAATTTCCCGAAATTGGACCCGACGAAGTTATGGTTTTGTCTTATACATCGGGTACTTCGGGCTTTTCTAAGGGTGTTCTTATACCTCACCGCAGTTTATGGTCAAATGTACAATTTGCATGCGATTCTTTTGAACTCTACAACGGCGACAGAATTGTCTCTTTTTTGCCTTTGGCGCATACTTACGGCTGCCTGTTTGAATTCCTGTGGCCCTTTATTCTCGGTTGCCATATTACATTCCTGCTACGTACACCAACTCCGCAAGTGATTTCAGAAGCATTTCAAAACGTTAAACCGCATATTATTCTTTGCGTTCCACTTATAATTGAAAAAATTTTCAAACGGAAAATTATGCCTCAATTAGAAAGTTCTACACTGAAAGCATTACTTAAACTTCCTGTTGCTAATACCTTTATTTATAGCAAAATAAAGAGCAGCCTCACAAAAGCTTTCGGTAATGAATTTCGTGAAATTGTGATTGGAGGTGCCGCGTTAAATAAAGATGTAGAATCATTTTTGAAAAAAATAAAATTTAAATTTACGGTAGGTTACGGAATGACCGAAACAGGACCGCTAATTAGTTATTCCAATTGGAAAAAAACACGATTACAGTCAGCGGGTCAGGTCGTTCATCGGATGGAAGTACGCATCGACAGTTCTGACCCCGAAAATATTGCCGGCGAAATACAAACCAAAGGCGACAACGTGATGCTCGGATATTATAAGAACGATGATGCCACACGAGACGTTTTTACCGACGATGGCTGGCTCAAAACGGGAGACCTCGGAGTCAAAGATAACGAAAATTTTGTTTATATTAGAGGTAGAAGCAAAAACTTAATTCTCGGACCGTCGGGGCAAAATATTTATCCCGAAGAAATTGAAGCCGTGCTTAGCGCAAATGAATTTGTTCAAGAATGTCTTGTTCGCGAAAAAGATGGCAAAATTGAGGCACTCGTATATCCGGACTACGAAAAATGTCAAGATATGAAATTTACTAATAAAGATATCGAAGAGAAATTGCAAGCCGTTAGAGCAGCCGTCAACTCCGACTTGCCACCATATTCGCAAATATCTAAAATGATTTTGTTCCCCGAAGAGTTCGAAAAAACTCCGAAAAAAAGTATTAAAAGGTATAAATATTTAAAATAAAATATGAAATTAGCACGAAACGTAATAATCACGGGAGGCGGAACAGGAAAAAGAATGGGGCACATTTTGCCTAAACAGTTCCACCCACTAAACGAAAAACCAATTTTGATGCACACTATTCAAAAGTTTTATGATTTTGACCAATACATTGAAATTGTCGTGGCGTTGCCATGGAAACATATCGATTTTTGGAAAGAACAATGCAAAATCCACAATTTTACTGTACCGCATACAATTGTAGAAGGTGGACGCACACGGTTTCATAGCGTCAAAAATGGACTCGCAATGTTGAAAACTTCCGGTCTTACAGGAATACACGATGCCGTCAGACCTTTCGTTTCCATTAAAACTATCACTAATTGTTATGAAACTGCGGGAAGAGAGGATTGTGCCGTCCCCGTTGTTGTTATGCAAGATTCTTTGCGTTTTCTTTCGAGTGAAAGAAGTTTTTGTTGTAAGCGTGAAAAATATCGTTTAGTACAAACTCCACAAGTTTTTAAAACTAAAATTATCAAAGACGCTTACGATCAGGAGTTTACAGAAGATTTTACAGACGACTCATCCATCGTGGAAGCAACAGGACAACAAATTACAATTGTTAGCGGTAATTTCGAAAATATTAAAATAACAACTCCCTTAGACTTAATTATTGCCGAGGCGATTTTAAACAATGAACTACAACAAAGAACGTTATAAAGAACTTTGCGAAAAAGAAAATTCAATCCCCTTATATTCACAAGATTGGTGGTTAGACATAGTTTGCGGCGAAAAAAATTGGGACATCATTTTTTTTGAAAAAGAAGATAAAATTGTAGCATCGATGCCCTTTTATATGCCTCTTAAGGGAATAATTATTATGCCCCCATTTTCACAAAATATGGGTATTTGGTTTAATCCAGCATTCGAAAATAAAAATTATTCTAAAAATTTATTAAGAAAACAACAAATTTCCGACTATTTTATTAACGAACTGCCTCCTCATAAAGTTTTTTTGCAAAATTTTCATACTTCTTATACCGACTGGCTTCCATTCCATTGGTGTAACTATAAGCAAAATACCCGATACAACTACATTCTCCCCGATATATCAAACCCCAATTTATTATGGGACAATTTTAACGAAAATATCCGAAGAAATATCAAAAAAGCCGAAAACAAACACCATTTGAAATTTAATAATGATATTCCTATTAACAAATTTGTAGATATTATTTTACAAACTTATGACCGTCAAAAAATAAAACCGTTTCAAATTAATCTTATGAAAAAAATAATTGAGGTCGTTCGTTCAAAGAAACAAGGAGATATTTTTGGTGCTTATGATGATGATAATCAACTTCATGCCGCAGTTTTTATAGTTTGGAACAATAATAACGCATATTATATTGCCGGAGGCGGAAATAGCAAACTGCGATATACTAGTGCTTACGCATTCGTTTTTTGGAAAATTATTAATTTTTTATCAACTGAAATTAAGACTTTTAGTTTTGACGGTTCAATGGTCAAAGGAGTAGAAAACTTTTTCAGAAGTTTTGGTGCTATTCAAACTACGTACTTTACCATTTATAAAGGTAAAATTAATATTATTCTAAAAATATTACTAAAGATAACTTCTTATTTGTCAAATAATTAAAACATAATGATAAAAAAAATATACAAAAAAATTTTTTCTGAGAGAAGACGAATCAAAAACATTTTAATCTATAGAAAAATAACATCAATTTTTTATAGAGGAAATAAATTGACTTGTAACTGCTGCGGTAAATCGTTCCGTAAATTTAAAAAAAGAAAGACCAAAATTGCAGAACGTAAAGATGTGGAATGTCCCTATTGCGGCTCCGTTGAAAGAACACGAAATTTACTGTTCTATATCCAAAATGAAACAAACATTTTGAATGACAAAATAAAATTATTGCATTTTGCACCCGAATATTGTTTGCAACCAATTTTTAAAAAAGCAAAAAATTTAGAACGTTTAACCGCAGATATTAATCCTAATTATGCTGATAATCAAATAGATATTACAAATATTACATTTCCCGACAACAGTTTTGACTATATAATTTGTTCGCACGTTTTAGGGCACGTTCCTGACGAAAAAAAAGGAATAACTGAAATGAAAAGAGTATTGAAACCAAACGGTACGGCATTAATATTGACCCTTATAGAAACAAAAAATCAGGAAACACTCGAAAATAAAGAAATTGACACACCCGAAAAAAGATTGTTATATTATTCCGAACCCGATTTAATGCGCTTGCATGGACTCGATTTTAAACAAAGATTAATAGACGGCGGATTTCAAGTTTCCGACATAGATTATCGATTCAAACAAGGAAACGAAATATACCAAAAATACGCCTTAGGAGATGGAAGGAGAGAAATAATTTTTAGGTGTACAAAGAAATAACGTCAAATAATTTTGTTGCGCAAAAAATAAATAATCAAATATTTTTGATTTGTTTATTAGAAAAAAGAATTATTTTTGCATTAGTGGTTAGTAGGGGCAAATTCGTGTAAATTCGTGTAATTCGTGGCTAAAAAAATTTGCGTCATTTGTGACAAAAAAAATTATTTACCTCTTATTTTCAAAAAACAATATTAACTTTGCAAAAAAAACAACAGATGAAACCAGATTATTTTATATATAAAAAAATTCGTTCGGGTGAAGTATCGGGTAAAAGATTTGCAGGACCTGTTTTAAAAGTCGCAGTGGCAGGAATTGTGCTTGGTATGACTGTGATGATATTGTCGCTTGCGATTGGTAGCGGTTTTAAAAAAGAGATACGAGACAAAATAGTAGGCTTTGGAAGTCATATTCAAGTAACAAATTATGACTATAACCAAAGTTATGAATCTATTCCTTTTTTGAATGATTCAGCGCTTTTAGAAAAGTTATTATCTGTTAACGGAGTTAAAAAAGTGCAAACAACCGCAACAAAACCTGGACTTTTTAAAACAGAAAACGAAATTCAAGGTATTGTAATTAAAGGAGTTGGACAGGATTATGATTTTAATTTTTTGCAAAACATTCTTGTGGAAGGCAATATTCCTCAATATTCAAGCGACAGCACTTCAAACGACATCTTAATTTCAGACGATATTGCTTCGATGCTTAACCTTAAAGTTGGTGAAACCGTTATGACCTATTTTTTTCAAGAACAAATTAGAGTAAGACGTTTTAATGTGGTGGGAATTTTTGACAGCCAAATACCCGATTTAGATAAATTGTTTGTAATCGGTGATATACGCCATATTCAAAGGCTCAACAATTGGGAATACAATCAAATTGCGGGTTACGATATTTTGATTGATGACTACGAACAGATGAACGAAGTGGCATATAATATATTCGAAATAACTGCAATGCACGTTTTTGATGACGGCACAATGCTGCGTACACAAACAATCAGGCAAACACAACCAATGATTTTCGGTTGGTTAGATTTATTAGACATGAATATTGTTGTTATCATTGTCCTAATCTTATTAGTAGCGGGTTTTAATATGATTTCAGGGCTGCTGATACTAATTTTAGAACGTACAAATATGATAGGAATATTGAAATCAGTTGGCACGAGCAATTGGACTTTGCGGAAAATTTTCCTACGATTGTCAACCGAAATTGTTTTACGAGGAATTATAATGGGAAATCTACTTGGAATAGCGATTTGTATTATTCAATCAAAATTTGGAATTATTTCGTTAGACCCAACCAACTATTTTATAGAAACCGTACCAATATTCGTAAATCCTTTGCATTTAGTTTTATTAAATATCGGGTCAATTTTTGCGATTTTTTTATTGATGTTAGGACCATCATATTTGGCAGCGAGAATATCACCCATAAAATCTATTATGTTTGATTAACAATATTTTCAATCATATCTCTTTTTTAACCCAATGATAACTTCTTAAATATAAAATACTTGCAACACCAAGGAGGAAACTGTAAATATTTTCAGAAAACCATATAATTTCCAAACGGTTAGGATAATTTGTGGAAAAATAATAAACAAAGAAAATATATATCGCAAGTGTAGCGGATTCAAGTAGAAGGGCAATTTTTGTGTTTCCGGTAGCAGAAATTGCAGAAAAAATTATCCACGAAATGGATGCGAGAATATTAGCTAATCCGACAACATATAACGTTTTGTAACCAATTTCAATCAACTCTAAATTGCTTGTATATAAGGACATAATTCCCTTTGCGGAAATAAGAATAGGAATAAAAGCGACGAGCGAAGTGATAATTCCAAAGATTGTAACGCGCCTGATAATTTTAAAAACGTAGCGTCTTTGTTTTGCACCTATTGCATTGCTAACCAACGTACTAACTGCCGAACCATACGCCCACAAAGGACAAAGCATTAAAATATAAAAACTCCTAATAATATTGCTTGCCGCAAGATTTTTTTCGCCAGTCTTTTCAATTACTATGAAAAACATAAACCAAACCCCCATTGAAATAAGATTTTGCATCATCGTAAAAATAGAAAGTCGCATCGTATTTGCGATAATTTTAATTTGAGGTTTCTGAAATTTAAAAAGATTGTATTTATTTAGGTCAATTTTTTTTAGAATGATAAAGATATAGTAAACAAAACCTGCAACTTCAGCGATGAAGCATGCTAATGCAGCGCCGTCTAATCCCATTTCGGGAAATCCGAACTTACCAAAAATCAGTAAATAATCGAAAATAAAATTTGTTATAGCAACAATTAATGCACCAATTCCAATATATTTAGTAAGTTGAATTCCAACAAAAAACGAACGCATCATCACACATCCTAAGGAAAAAAAGAGTGTAAAAATTCGGATATTGAGGTATCGCATGGCTGCTTCTAAAATATTATCTGAATTAAGTAAGAATCCGAGGATATTTCTTGAAAAAATAAACGAAAACAGAATAATAATAGCAGAAAAAAACCAAATAAAATAGAGGCTATTTTCAAAAATACCGCCAATTTTATGCCAATTTTTTTCGCCGTTTCGCCGTGCAATTAATATTTGAGTACCGATGCCAAATCCCATACCAACAACAAATAAGACAAAATAAAAGATGCCCGCAATTGCCGAGGATGCAAGTTCTAAATCTCCCACGTGACCTAGAAATGCAGTATCAACAACTCCGACAATATGTTCGGCAAGTAAACCAATCATCAAAGGACTCGAAATTTGCCAAATTCTTTTATATGAGGGTAATGAGGTCATAAAATATAATATTAATGGGGCGCAAAAGTACAAAAAAATAAGAAAATAAAAATTTAATAGACTATATTATTCATAAATAACTGTAGGTTAAAGCCAGCAGTTAAAAAAAAATAAGTCACCGAAGAAACATATTTGGTAATTTTTGCACGAAGAGCACGAATTATCACGAATAGAATACTCTATTTTTCAGATTTCTTTTATTTATTTCTGTAAATATTTGATATTTTGGATTTAATTACACATTTTTAAATTTGGAAAATTCAAATCTTGGGTTGTAATAACCTAATTTTTACCTGATCTAACCTACATTTTTCATAAAGGATAGTTGAGAACGGATTAATTGAGTCAACTCCGAAAAGCCCTCTGAAAATTAGTGTTATCAAAATTCCAACAATAAAAGAAGTCTGTAGATTATGAATTGTTTTTGTGAAATATGAATAATGCAGGTAAAAAAAATTTATTAAAACAATAAAAAAAATAAATATTTTGTGAATTGAATTTTAATATTTATTTTTGAGTTATTAATTTTTATAAATCATATTATAAATAACTTAAAATCATAAATTTACGAGAAATAGAAAAATATTGGCATTAATAATTGTCACATCTATTTGTGGCTTAATGCAATCGCAAACATTATTTTTACCTGGCGGGTTAAAAGGCATTGAGGAAGCATCGGATAGAGATGTAACTAAAAAGATTACGAAAAAATTTAATTAACTAAAAACTATAAAGTGTTAATAATACAACATAAATAATAACATATACATGAAAAATCTAATATTTTTAACATTATTTCTAATTATTCCAGTATTTACACACGCACAGCCTGATAGCAGCAAGATAATAATTCGTTTCTCGGGCGGTTATTCAGACAATGCACTTAGTAACGGCGTTACTTCCATTGGTGCAGTTAATGCAAATATCACCGATTGGAATTTAGGGCTCAAAATTGGTACTCTTGTTGGAAAAAATATTGAAATTGGTTTGGGCATTGATTATTTAAAACAACAATCTGAAGCTCAATCACAAATTCTTATCCGTGACTATAGATGGATTTACGAATATACAACAACAGATGCTCATCTTGTAGTAGGAAAAGCATATTTATCCTATCGTTGGCAAATTTTAAATCGATTCTATTTTAATCCTATTTTTTCAATAGATATAGGAAAAACAAAAGGAGAACAAGTAATTTTTACTGCATTATCTGATGAAACTTTTTCTTCTGAACCTACCACAAACCTACCAATAAGTGATATCATTTGGCTCGGTAAAGAATCCTTTTCCCACAATTATTTTGCAATAAATTTATCACCTGCCTTTTCATATTATTTCTCGCCACATTTTGCAATAAATCTTGAAATTGGCAGATTTGGTTATAGCACAATTGATTGGGGATTAGAAAACAAACAATGGTTAGCCTCTTTAAATCCTGCATATTGGCAGGTTGGCTTAATTTTTGCGTTTTAAAAAAATAGAAATGAAAAAAGATTATTTAAAACAAATTTCAGAGACGACAATTAGTTCAATAAAAACTATTGACTTTCTTAATTTGGAAATAAGTGAGTATAACAAAAATTATATCAAAAACTTATTTCCGCATATAGATTATTATTTTGAAATTTATACAGACGTGGTGAGTCGTCTTAATATAGACAACAACAGTACCGATTATATTATTGATTTTGGAGGAGGGCACGGTTTTCTTTCCCTTTTTCTTAAACAACTACGAATGAATGTTATATATTGCGACCATAATCCATTATCGGTAAAAACTATAACGCTAATAAAAAATAAAATTGGATATGGACCCGATATTATTATTGAAGGTTCTTCACTCGAACTGCTACTTTTTTGCAAAAATAATAATATTACTCCTAAATATTTGATTGCAACCGACTTAATAGAACATGTATATGATTTGGATAAACTTTTTTCAACTCTCAATGTTTTAAATCCAAATTTATCAATGGTTTTCACAACGGGTTCCGTAAAATCAAATTTTCTGAAAACAAGAAAATTACGAAAAATAATGATTGAAGAAGAAACAGAGTCATATTTACCTGCAAGAAAGAAGTTTATATCAGAAAAATTTCCAAATCTTGACACAAATGTGTTGAATATACTAACAAAACAAACACGCGGATTAATTTATCCCGATATTAAACAATTTGTGGAAATATATTTAAAAACAAATAATATGCCTGTTTTTGAAATAGATAGATACAATACTTGCGACCCCAAAACAGGGAATTGGACAGAACGAATTCTTTCAAAAAAACAATTTAGAAAAATATTTAACAAAAATGGCTTTCAAGTAACATTTGAGAATGGCTTTTATAATACCAACAGAAGTAATGTTATTTCAACAGGAATAGCAAAGTTTGCAAATTTTATTATGCGACATTTTAAAATTATAGGTTCAAAATTCAATCCTTTAATGATATTGATTGTTAAATAAAAATTTTTTAAGATGGTGAGGTTTGATTTGTTAGAGAACAATTGGACTTAATGCATTGATAGGCAGATTTAATGGATTTAATAAAAAAGAAGTCTCCAAAGAGACTGACATGACCGTAAAAAGTCTCTCTACAGATTATCCTTTATTAACCGTTTGCTTTAGTCTGCGGTTATACATGCAAATTGATGAATTAAAAAAAGTAAAAGAATTCTGCGGTAGAAAAAGTGAGAAAAAAAAAATAAAAAAAATAAAAAAAATTTTTTTGTTAGAAAAAAAGTATTTATCTTTGCATTTCGAAATGCTGAAAAAGCAAATCGAATTTTATGTTCAAAAGAATGAAAAATGTTAGGAATAAAGCATATATGGTTCAAAAGAATTATATATTTTTCATAATTGTTTTTTTAAAGTTAATAAGTTTTTTTAGACTCGGACTTGCCGCCGAGTCTTTTTCATAATACAAAAATCATAAGTTTCATACAAACAATAAATCCAAAACCGATGAAAAATAAAAGTTTAGTTTCGATTAATGATTATTCGAAAGAAGAGATTCTTCACGTTTTGAATATTTCTAAAGACTTTGAAAACAACAAAAATCAACCTTTATTAAGTGATAAAATAATTGCGTCTCTATTTTTTGAACCGTCAACCCGCACAAGATTAAGTTTCGATACGGCAATAAATCGTTTAGGTGCACGGGTAGTCGGTTTTACCGATTCGGCATCTACTTCTACTGTAAAAGGCGAAAGTTTGAAAGATACCATTAAAATGGTTAGCAATTATTCCGATTTAATTGTTATGAGGCATCCTTTGGAAGGAAGCGCACGATATGCCGCCGAACAATCTGACGTTCCTATTATTAATGCGGGAGACGGCGCAAACCAACACCCTACGCAAACTTTGTTAGACCTGTATTCAATCCAAAAAACACAAGGAACACTCGAAAATCTAACAATTTTTTTGATTGGAGACCTAAAATACGGTAGAACAGTGCACTCACTACTAATGGCAATGTCCCATTTTAACCCTACATTCTTTTTCGTAGCACCCGAAGAAATGAGAATGCCCAAAGAATACAGACTGTTCCTCGAACAAAAAGGAATAGAATATTTTGAACAAACAAAAATGGAAAACCTCGAAAAAGGTGATATACTCTATATGACACGTGTCCAAAAAGAACGCTTTTCTGACCTCCTTGAATTTGAAAGAGTGAAAAACTCTTATATTATAAAGAATGCAATGTTGGAAAATACCAAAGAAACTATGCGAATTTTGCACCCGCTCCCACGTGTAAACGAAATAGATGTTGACGTGGACACAAATCCAAAGGCTTATTATTTCAAACAAGCAGAAAATGGAGTATATGTCAGAATGGGAATTATCGCAGCAATTTTAGGAATTAAATAGATTTTTTTATAAATTTAATTTATTGATATATAATTGTTTAATCTTAAAAATCAAAAATATGGCTTTTCAAAAACATTTACAAGTAAATGCAATCAAAAACGGAACGGTTATCGACCATATCCCCGCAGAGTCGCTATTTAACGTCATTTTAATATTAGGACTTGACAAAATTTCTAATCAAATAACATTCGGTACAAATCTTGAGAGTGGTAGATATGGAAAAAAAGCAATCATCAAAGTAGCCGATAAATTTTTTGAAAAAGATGAAATTAATAAAATTTCATTAATAGCTCCGCACGCAAAACTTAATATCATTAGGAATTACGCCGTTTCTGAAAAGAAAACAGTAGAAATTCCTGATGAAATTGTTGGAATTGTGAAATGTTTTAACCCAAAATGTATTACAAACCACGAAGAAATTATTTCTCATTTTGAAGTCAAAAACAAACAAGAAGTTGCACTTAAATGCAAGTATTGCGAAAAAATTATGACTAGAAAAGAGTTGATTATTTAGGTGATAGTTATCAGTTTTCAGTTATCAGTGAATGAGTGAATGAGTAAATAAGTGAATGTGTAAATGAGAGAATGAGTGAATGAGTAAATGAGTGAATAAGTGTAGGGGCGCACCCTTGCGGTCGTCCACCTTGTAATAAAAAAATGTGTAAATGAGAAAGTGCATCATGTTATAACATATCTCTTATTTTTATAAGTTCCCTTATTAGCCTTTAGGAATGTAATATTGGTAGAAAATATTAAATTTTAAAAGACCTTACATATATGAAACATCTTGTTCTTTGTTTATTGTTTTTGTTTCCATTTTTTAGGAAACCATCGATTGAGCCTGAAAATCGTGGATATATAGTCAAAGTAGGCGATATGGCTCCTGATTTTTCTATGCAACTTACAAATGGCAAAACCATCAATCTTTCCGATTATAGAGGGAAGGTAGTAATGTTGCAATTTACTGAGAGTTTTTGCAAAGTTAGCCGTCGAGCAATGCCTCTTTATGAAAAAAATATTTGGCAAAAACATAAAGAGAATCCCAATTTTGCAATGTTCGGAATTGATAGAAGCGAACCTTTGGATTCGGTTATGTGGATGATAAAAAAAACAAAAATTACATACCCCGTCGGACTTGACCCAAATGCCAATATTTTTGGACTCTTTGCCGAAAAAAATGCCGGTATAACCCGAAACATAATTATCGACCCAACAGGAAAAATAATCATGCTTACCCGACTTTTTAAACCAGAAGAGTTTAATGAAATGGTGGAATTGATAGAAAAATCTTTATTAGTGGTTAGTGGTTAGTGATTAGTGGTTAGTGGTTAGTGGTTAGTGGTTAGCGGTTAGTGGTTAGCGGTTAGTGGTTAGCGGTTAGCAGCTTAAAAGCTTATCTTTGTGTACTTTGTGTATTTCAATAAATTCAATAACCAAAATCTTTGTGTGCTTTGTGGTTAAAAAAAAGTGGTTAGTTGTTAGTGATTAGCTGCTAAAAAAATTACCTTTGTGAAACCTTTGTGTCCTTTGTGGTTAAAAATAAAAATTATCCTTCCCACATTTCCGCACCTTCTACTCCCGTTTTATCAGAGCGAAAAACAGGCTCTTTTATTCCTTCTTTATGTTGTTTTTCAAAATCTGCAAATACTTTGAGGGCTATCTTTCGAAGCAGTATAATTGCAATTAAATTGAGCCACGCCATCATACCAACGCCGATGTCTGCCATATTCCAAGCCAATTTCATTGTATTAACCGCCGCAAAAAATACAACTAAAAGCATCGCAATCCGTAATGTATTTATCATATAAAACAGCGTTTTCTTATTTCTAAACAGAAAATAAACGTTTGTTTCTGCCTGAAAATAGTAACTCATAATGGTTGTAAATGCAAAAAAGAAAAGAGCAACAGCCACAAAACTCGAACCAAAACCTTTAAAAGTAGAATCAATCGCTAATTGAGTAAATACGGGACCGTAAGAAGTAATAGTTTCGGGCATCGCCTGACCAATAAATATTACTTCTTCCATGGAATTATAAACTCTGTAAGTACCTGTAATTAAGATAACAAAGGCAGTAGCCGAACAAACTAATAATGTATCAACATAAACCGAAAATGCTTGCACTAAACCTTGTTTTGCAGGATGCGACACTTCGCTTGCCGCTGCCGCATGAGCACCTGTTCCTTGACCTGCTTCGTTGGAAAAAATTCCGCGCTTAACTCCCATTGTAATCGCTGCGCCAAGCATTCCGCTAAATGCGGGTCCAATTCCAAAAGCGCTTTTAACAATCATTGAAAAAACGGCAGGTATTTGCTGATAATTTAAGGTCAGAATAATTAGCACAATTAAAATATAACCTATTGACATAAAAGGCACAACAATTTCACCTACTCGCGCAATTCGTTTTACGCCTCCAAAAATAATAAGGGCAAGCAAAAGTATTACCATTCCCGCAGTGATATGCACATTTAGTCCGAAGGAGTGTTTAAAAGCGTCGCAAATTGCATTTGATTGAACTCCCGGCAGCAATAATCCCAAAGAAATCACTGTAACAATGGCAAATGCTACTGCAAAGGCTTTTTTCTTGAGTCCTTTTAAAATATAATATGCAGGACCGCCCCGATAATTACCGTCTATTTTTTCTTTGTATATTTGACCGAGTGAAGATTCAATATATGCCGTTCCGGCTCCGAAAAAAGCTATCATCCACATCCAAAAAACAGCACCGGGACCTCCCAAAGCGATTGCAGTTGCAACACCTGCAATATTTCCTGTTCCAATTCGTCCCGAAAGCGCTAATGCAAACGCCTGAAATGATGAAATCCCCGATGCAGACGATTTGCCTTTAAACAACATTCGAATCATCTCTTTAAAGTAGCGCACTTGTAAAAAACGCATACGAATTGAAAAATACAATCCTGTCGCTAAACAAAAGATAATGAAAGGCATACCCCATACCCAACTACTTAATGTAGATACTATTTCGGAAAAATTCATAAAATAATTTTATAAAAAGTTATACATAAATGCGGTACAAAGTTAAGATTTTTTTGTGAAAAAACATTATTGTCGACAAAAAATGGGTACTTTAACATCAGGATACCTGACCTCAAAAAACTTTTTAGTAGTCAAAGCGGAAAATTCTATTTTTTCTGAGGAAATCAAAATGTCCTACATTTTGATTTTTTGCATTACGTTAGGCGAAACATTGAATTTATTGAAATGAATGCCTCCTTTTTCATAACGCAATTCAAGCAAAGACTCTACCTACTTTACATACCGCGACGACAACTCCTCCGCTATTTTTGAAATAATGTCCAAACTCTCGTCATCAAGAGTACCCGCAGATATTTTATCTAATACAGGTTTATTTCTTAATTCTAAGGCTTCTAAGAAGTTATGTTCAAATTCTTTTACTTTGTCGATGGGAACATCTCGTAATAAACCTTTTGTTCCGCAATAAATCAGTGCAACTTGTTTTGCAACGTCCATTGGATGATATTGGGGCTGTTTTAAGAGTTCCACATTTTTTCGTCCTTTGTCTAATACCAACATTGTAGCGGCATCCATGTCGGAACCAAACTTTGAAAATGCTTCTAATTCGCGATATTGTGCTTGGTCTAATTTCAGTGTACCAGCAACTTTTTTCATTGGTTTAATCTGTGCATTTCCGCCTACACGAGAAACAGATATACCAACGTTAATAGCGGGTCGGATACCCGAGTTAAACAAGTTCGTTTCCAAAAATATCTGACCGTCGGTGATTGAAATCACGTTTGTAGGAATATATGCAGAAACGTCTCCCGCTTGTGTTTCAATGATTGGAAGTGCAGTAAGAGAACCGCCTCCTTTGACTATTTGTTTAATAGATTGCGGCAAGTCGTTCATTTTTTTCGCTATTTCGTCAGACTCAATCACTTTTGCGGCACGTTCTAAAAGACGTGAATGTAGATAAAAAACATCGCCCGGATATGCTTCTCTACCCGGAGGACGCCTTAATAATAAAGAAACTTCACGATATGAAACGGCTTGTTTTGACAAGTCATCAAAAATTATTAACGCATGTCGACCTGTGTCTCGGAAGAATTCGCCAATTGCTGTTCCTGCAAAAGGTGCATAGAATTGCATTGCGGCAGGGTCAGATGCCGTTGCCATAACAACCACCGTATAATCCATTGCGCGATGCTGTTCTAATGTTTTGACAATTTGCGCAACCGTACTTCCCTTTTGTCCGATAGCAACATATATACAAAATACGGGGTCTCCTTGGTCGTAAAATTTTCGTTGGTTGATAATAGTATCAATTGCGATGGCGGTTTTTCCTGTTTGTCGGTCTCCGATAATAAGTTCTCGTTGTCCGCGTCCGATGGGGGTCATTGAGTCAACGGCTTTTATACCTGTTTGAAGTGGCTCTTTCACGGGTTGTCTGAAAATTACGCCCGGTGCTTTACGTTCTAAGGGCATTTCAAAAAGGTCGCCCGTTATGGGACCTCTACCGTCTACGGGTTCGCCGAGAGAATTAACTACACGTCCCAGCATACCTTCACCCGCACGAATTGAGGCAATTCTGCCCGTACGCCGTACTATATCTCCTTCTTCCATTAAATGAGTCGGACCTAAAAGTACGATACCCACGTTGTCTTGTTCTAAATTTAGTACTACTCCTGTTACTTTGTCAGTTTCGACCAATTCGTTTGCACGAACATTTGATAGTCCGTATATTCTGGCAGTACCGTCTCCAACTTGAAGTACTGTCCCGACTTCTTCGAGCCGCATTCCTGTTTGAAAATCTTCTATTTGCTTTTTTAGCAAAGATGAGACTTCTGAGGGTTTTATATGTTCCATTTAGCTAAACCTTTTGTGATTAATGAATCATTTTCTTTTTTAATTCGCGTAATTCTCCCGCTATACTTCCATCAGCCTGCTTGTCATCAATAATGATAATAAGACCTCCGATAATATCGGCATCTACTTTACATTCTAATTCGATTTCGGCATCTAATTTTTTTTCTAATATTTTCCTAATTTGGTTCTTATAGTTGTCGTCTATCGAAATAGAGGTAACAACTGTAACGCTTTTAATTCCTTGTTGTTGTCGGTATAAATAGAGAAAATTTCGGAAAATATCGTTAATTAACATTTCTCTTCTATTTTCGATAATAATTTCGATAAAGTTCAACATTGTTTCATTGAACATTTTGCCAAATACTGACCTGACCATACTCTTTTTTTGAGCGTCTTTGATAATTGGATTTTTAATAAAAACATCAAATTCGGCGGTGTCGTTCAAGGCGTTATAGAATTTCGTAGCGTTATCATAAAGAAAATGCTGCAAATTTCCTTGTTCTTGTCCAATTTGCAATAATGCTTTTGCATACCTCGTCGAAATCAATCCTCTGTTCATGACAATTTGTTTTAATTAAGCGAAACTTCTTGCAAGTGCCTGTTAATAATATACTTTTGTCTTTCGTTAGTAGCAAGTTCTTCGCGTAAAATTTTACTTGCTATATCGAGGGACAACATACTGATTTGCTGCTTGATGGCGAGGATTGCTTCTTTCTTTTCTCGTACCATCTGCTCGTGCGTTTGTTGTATAATTCGCGTTGCCTCGACTTGCGCCGTTTCTTTTGCCTCACGAATTATTTCATTTTTTAAGTCCCTTGCTTCACGGATAATTTCGTCTCTTTGACGCCTGCCTTCTTCAATTATTTCCTTTTGTTTAACGGAAATTTGTGCTAATGTTTCCTGAGCAGTTTCAGCATCTCGCAACGAGAATTGAATATATTCCTGCCGCACTTTTATAGCACGAAGTATCGGTTTCCACGCTACTTTCCTTAATATAAGGAGTAGTATTACAAACGTAAGCGTGGTCCAAAAGACTAATCCGGGATCCGGTGTCAATAGTCCCATGACTTAAATTTTTTAATAATGTTATAAAATAAAAGCGCAAACAACAATTGCAAACAATGCTGCACCTTCAATAAGTGCTGCGGCAATAATCATTGCTGTTTGAATTTTTGAACTTGCTTCGGGCTGACGACTCATTGATTCCATCGCCCCTTTTCCTATCAGTCCAATTCCCAGACCGACGCCAAAAATAATTATTCCTAATCCTAATGCTGTCATAATGAATAAATTTAAAATTATTTAATGATGTGCTTTATTTACAGCCATTCCTATAAAGAGTGCTGTTAAAAGCGTAAAAATATATGCTTGTAAAAATGCTACCAACAATTCTAAACAAAACATAACTAATGCCAAAATTATTGTTAATGGTGATGCAAAAAAACTTTTCATCACAAATATGATTGAGGCTAAACTCAATATTATTATGTGCCCTGCGGTGATATTTGCGAAAAGACGTAACATCAATGCAAATGGTTTTGTAAATAATCCTACAAATTCAACGGGTACAATAAATATTTTTATCAGAAATGGAATACCCGGTGCGAAAAATATATGTTTCCAATAATCTCTCGAAGCGAATATATTTACTGCTAAAAATGATATTATTGCCAATGTAAAAGTGAAGGAAATATTTCCGGAAACGTTGCTCGCACCCGGAAAGAATGGCACTAAACCTATTAAATTGTTGATAAGTATAAAACAAAACAATGTTAATAAATAAGGAACAAAAAAATCTGCTTTTCTTTGGTCTTCTATTTGTTGATAAACGATGTCGTCTCTAACGAACAATACCAATGGTTCTACCAATAATTGCACTCCTTGTGGCACTGAAAGTCCACCCCGTTTTATGTAACCTCGTGCTGCTTGTCCAAATATCAATAGCAAAAGGATTGCACCCATAAACATACTTGCAGTGTTTTGTGTGATAGAAAAATCTAACGGGTGCGCATTGATTATTTTATCGAAATCTGTAAAAACAGCACCTTCAGCATCTATTATCTCACCTTCTGCGTTTTTTATGTAGATATTTCCTTCTGCGTCAAAGAGTTCTCCGTTGGAATCAGTGATATAGAAATGTCCATGTTCATAAAGAACGTAATTGTCGCCAATTTTTACTATTTTATGAAGTTTTGACGACATAAATATATGCAATCCTTTGTGCCACAAAATTATAGGAAGAGGTAAAGTTATATTTAACTCATTCTCTTTTCCTTTATTAAAGGATATTATATTCCATTCGTGCGAGTCGCCGATATGGTGCATAATCAGTGTGGAGGCATCAAACTCATCGCCCTTTTCTGACCCTGATGCGAAAAGTGTTCCCGTAAACACTACGCAAATCAATAAACACAAAATTTTTCTCATTTTAGAGTTGTTCTAATTTCTAAAAAAAATTCTATAAAAAAAAACTTTTTAACTCCCTTAATACGAAAAATAATTCAAAATGTTATAAAAAATTTAAAAAAATATGAAAATTTTTTATTTTTTTTCGGGAGTAATGGTTACGCTTTGATTTGACATCGAACATGTCCCAGAAAAGAATGCACCCGGCTCGATGGAAAGTTTTCCAATTTTTATTTCGCCCGTAATTTTTGATGTCGATTTGAGTGAAAGAAGTTCTGAAACTACAATTTTTCCCTCTAATGTACCTGAAATTTCGGCGTTAGTACAAATGACTTCTCCTTTAATGAAGCCTTGTGCTCCTATCACGACTTTGCCTTTAGAATTGACATTTCCTGCGATATTTCCGTCTATACGAAAATCGCCAGTCGTTTCGATGTTTCCCGTTATTTTTGTTCCGGTCTGAATGTTATTCGGAAGCTTTGCTTCCTGTTCCTGTTGTCTCATAAATACTAATATTTATTTTATATTTCTTTTTAAAATTTCTAAATGTTTATCTTTTTTTGCCTGTCTCAATTTTTTGGCTGTTTCAGTATAAAATTGATGTTTAACAAAAAAATCATATTGATATTTTGTCCATTCCAAATAGGTAATATCTTTCTCAAACTCAACTACTTCTTTGAATAATTTATCTGAAAATTCCTGATAATCAGAGCGTCCCACATAGTCGAGGTCGGCATCTTTCATAATGCACTCTAATTTGTTTACAGGCTTTTCTTTATGTTTGGTTATTTCTATCAGTTTGACTATTTTGTCAATCTGCATAAAAGTATATTGATATGTAGGTAAAATTTCTTTTGCAAGTTCAATACTTTTAGATTCGTGGTTTGTGTATGAAATTAAAAATCCTGTATCGTGCATAAGTGCGGCTGTTTTGAGTATAAGCATCTCTTCTTCTGTAACTTTTTCGCCACTACCCAAAATTTCTATTTGTAAAATTACGTCTGCTGTGTGGTCTGCGGTATGGTAGGTCATTCGGGGAGATAGTTCGTTATTTAGACGTTCCATTATTACTTCTGTAATGTCGTCAAATCTGATATGTTGTAACCTTGTTAAAAATAGTTCGTTAGGTTTTTTACCAAAACCACCGACTGACAATTTTGGTAAAATATTACGAACAAAATACATATCAATTTCTCCTTTATATTTAATGGGCATTTTTCCTCTATATTCGCAGTCAAAAAAATCTTTAACAAGTTGGTAAGTCATTCCTGTTATATTGATTTCACCCGCAACTCCCGATGATTCCATCCTACTTGCAATATTCACCGTATCTCCCCAAATATCAATGTTTATTTTACTTCTGCCAACTTTTCCAAGCACAACAGGACCTGTGTGAACACCGATTCGCAACTCCCAAAAGTCGCGCTGGTCGGCTTTTTGATGTATCATGTGTTCCTGTATTTCTAATGCTGCGATAACTACTTCGATTGGGTTTGTGCTATTCTTTCGTGGAAGCCCGCCAGCAGCCATATATGCATCGCCAATAGTTTTGATTTTTTCTATTTTATATTTTTCGATAACATTATCAAATTGGAAGAAAAATTTGTCTAACTCGTCAATTAATCGGTCGGGATTAAGATGCTCCACAATTTTTGTAAATCCCTGTATATCAGCAAACAATACTGTTACACAATCATATTTTTTTGACGTAAATTTTTGCTTATCTGCCTTAGAAACAGGCATTTGAGTATCAAAACCCTCGTTAATCTCAAATGCTTTTTCTTTTAATTTTATATATTCGTCAACCCTCTTATCTACTTCTTCATTAAGACGCTTAAAAAAGTATCTTCTTGCAAAAAAGAAAACAATCGCCGCCATCACCAAAGAGGCTATTATCAATATAAAGTATAAAACCATTTTAAAAATAAAATTATTTGTATTTTCAGTTTAAACGTATTAAAAACATAAATGTTGCATTTTGGTATAAAAAATTTTTCTTTTCTTTGAGATTTTTGAGAGATAAATAAAAAATGTTTTGCACACATACATTTTTCTAAACAACCTTAGAACCTTATTTATACATTATTTTTCCAACAAAACAACCAAGTAGATGATAGATTCCATAACAAATAACCAAATAAAGAGTAAAAGAGTTCCAAAATTAATTCTCATAGACACCTCTTACCACCATTCTTTCTAATATTAATGCTGTTCTTGCGGGAATATATATTTTTATCTGGTGATTATTCTTGTTGTGTGGCAAAGGTTGTGAAAAATGAACAATCGAATCGTCAATTCTATCATAACCTCCAAATTCGGGACTATCACTATTCAAAATGGTCTTAAATTTCCCCGCTATAATTGGAATACCGTAGTCGAAATAAGAATTTGTTGGACTGAAATTAAAAATCATTAATAATCCGTCCCGTTCAAATGCTAATATTTGGTCTGTTTCGTTGGCAAGACAGAGTCGAATATCTGAATGAGTTAGCAATTTATATTTTTTTATTGTTTTTATCATTTTACAATCAAAATCGCCGAGCCATTCAAATTTAAGATTATTATTATCAAGTAAACTCCATTGTCGGCGCGCAAATTTGTATGACCAATCGTTTCCTTCACGAGGGAAATCAATCCATTCTGGGTGTCCGAACTCATTTCCCATAAAATTTAAGTAGCCCGAATAAGCCGTTGTTGCGGTCAAAAGACGTATCATTTTATGTAACGATAACGCCCTATCAATAATCAGGTTCTGCTTTTCTTTTGACATATAATCGTACATCTCTTTGTCGGCGAGTCTAAAAATTATTGTTTTGTCCCCAACTAATGCTTGGTCGTGTGATTCTGCATAAGCGACAATTTTTTCTTCAGGGCGGTGCTGAGTTAGTTCGTGGAACAAATGACCGACCGACCATTTTTCGTCTTCTTTTTCTTTAATAATTTTTATCCAAAAATCTGGAACTCCCATTGATAGCCTGAAATTAAAGCCAAGACCATCATTTTCTGGTGCAATGCCAATACCTGGAAAACCACTCATATCCTCGGCAACAGTGATGGCATCTGGTTTTATTGTATGAATAAGTTTATTTGCAAGCGATATATATGTAACTGCATCATTATCAATATTTTCGTTAAAATAATCAGAATAAGAGGTAAAATCTCGTTCCAACCCGTGGTCTAAATATAACATACTCGTGATGCCGTCAAATCTGAAACCATCAAAATGAAATTCTTCTATCCAATATCTGCAATTAGAAAGTAGGAATGCAATCACTTCATTTTTCTGATAATCAAAACATCGCGAATCCCAAGCGGGATGAAACCCTTTATCACCCGAATAAAAATATAAATCGTATTGTCCGTCGAAACGGCTAAGACCTTCTTCTTCATTCTTAACAGAATGAGAATGAACAATATCCATGATAACCGCAATTCCTAACTTATGCGCTTCATTAATAAGTTTTTTCAAATCTTCGGGTGTTCCAAAACGACTGCTAACAGCAAAAAAATTGGAAACATGATATCCAAAACTTCCGTAATAAGGGTGTTCTTGAACAGCCATTAGTTGTAAAACATTATAGCCTGCCTTTTTTACTCTTGGTAAAATTTTTTTTGTAAACTCATTGAAAGTTCCAACTTTCTCTTCTTCTTGTGCCATTCCAATGTGCGTTTCATAAATGAGAGGCATATCTGCAATTGGTTTAAAATCTTTATCTTCCCATTCAAAATTTTCTGAATCCCACACTTGTGCGCAAAAAAGTTTTGTATTTTCGTCTTGCATTGTTCGGGTAACGTGGGCGGGGATTCGCCAACCAGCACCCTCGTTCCAAACCATCCATAATTTATATAAATTGCCGTGTTTTAGCGTATTAACGGGAAGTATGATTTCCCAAACACCACGCTGTTCAATCCTATGAAGACGATATTGCCTATCGGCTTTCCAATTGGAAAACTCGCCAACAATGTAAATTTCTTTCGCATTTGGAGCCCACTCTCTAAAAATAAGTCGATTATTTTCTTTATGAAGTCCTAAAAATTTATGGGTTGATGCAAAATCATACAACGAACCAAATTCCGTTTCGATTTCATCAATTTTGAGACGGAATTGTTCACTTCTCGATTTTATTTGATGTTCATAAGGCTTAAGCCAATCATCGTATTCTATTAATTTCATCTGTTTATATTTTGTATATTATTGAAATTGATACTGAGTTTACCGAAATTGTTATTGAGTTTACCGAAATTGTTATTGAGTTTACCGAAATTGTTATTGAGTTTACCGAAATTGTTATTGAGTTTACCGAAATTGTTATTGAGTTTACCGAAATTGTT
>Ga0099364_10001498_pt1 | contig 38303 bp, 35 predicted proteins | sample TergutTh196P3_FD_73070 | JGI IMG/M metagenome (GOLD analysis project Ga0099364, IMG submission 73070) | Microcerotermes parvus P3 segment gut microbial communities from Pointe-Noire, Republic of the Congo - Th196 P3 | ecosystem: Host-associated > Arthropoda: Insects > Digestive system > Gut ... | reverse complement strand
CGAGAAGGCATCAAAACATTCTATTGGCATACGAACAGTCCGTCAATGAGAATAAAGCAATACCGAAACAATCCGAAAGCGTGCATATACTTTTGCGACAGACGTTTTTTTCGCGGGGTCATGCTGCAAGGAACGATGGAAGTGGTTGATGACATTGACATCAAAAGGGAAATTTGGAAAGACGATTTTTCCATGTACTATCAAGGTGGAGTAGATGGCGGGGATTATATTCTAATCAGATTTACAGCGGAAAGCGGACGCTATTACAGTAACGGCAAATCGGAGGATTTTAGCATATAATAACAGAGAATGCCAGCATAAATAACTCGGTAACAGAAAGTCAATTGCGTCCGTTTCTGCGACGGTAATACTTGTTAGAAAAGCGTACTTTTCCATCCTTGTACGATACAAGACGGTTGTCGGATAGACAAGCAGCCGACAAGCAGCCCGGCCGTTATCTGCAAGCGACCGAAATCCGTAGCAACACAGTAAACTTAGTTAATTAATTAGTGTGAATTGAAAATAGATGAAGCCGGTAAAAAATAGATTTATCTGTGAAGACTGTGGGAGGGTGAAAATGCTTTTTGAAACTAAAAGAAAGGCGGACACTTTTATGGAGTTTAATGGTGTGGAAATAGAAGAAGAAACGGGATTCAAACCGGAGAGGAGTTATTATTGCGTTTACTGTGGAGGTTGGCACGTAACAAGTAATAAAGAGCAATTAGATATTATATCAAAAACAGAGAAGGTACTAGATTCTTACAATCATGAAAAAAAACAAATAACAGTATCAAAAGTAAAAAAGCCAATACTGACCAAAGAGGAAATACAAAAAAGAGTGCTTCAGGCACACAAGAAAGAATTAGAGAAGGAATTAGAAGCATACGCAATACCGCTGAGAGAGCAGGCCGCATTAAAGAAAGCACAAGCAATAGAGAAGAAAAAGAAACAAAAAGAACAGGCAGCATTAGAGAAGGCACAAGCAAAAGCTCAGAGAAAGAAACAAAGAGAGCAGGCAGAATTAGAGAAGGCACAAGTAAAAAGAAAAGGAAAAAGAAAAAACAGGTAGTATTAGAGAACGCATAAGCAAAGAAAATCAATTAGAAGTTGCGCCCGACACGAATAAGGGAGTATTATGATGAAGAAAATTAAAAAATTGGTAATGAAGATAGTAGGGTTCATAATTGGCGGTATCTGCGGGGCTTTAATTGTTATCATTCTGCCCTCAACAGGACTACTAAATTTGTTGGCAGGAATTATTTTATTGGTGATAGGATTTGTTTTACATGTTTTTATACATGAAGCAGGACATTTTGTTGCGGGAAAAATCAGCGGATACGACTTTGTTTCTATCCGTTTCTTTAGTCTTATGTTCGTAATGAAAGACAGAAAATTGACAAGAAAAAAATATAATATAGCGGGAACAGCCGGACAGTGTCTTATGTCGCCTCCGGTGCCGGTAAATGGAAAGTTTCCGTTTATTCTATATAATCTTGGAGGAGTATTGATGAATTGTATTTTTAGCGTTCTTTTTCTGGTGCTTTATTTCATTTTTTCAACACTTTCTGCATCGGGCTCATGGTTATTTATTCTTTTCGCTATCGTAGGGACAGCCACGGTCCTTCTCAATATTTTGCCCATTAATTTAGGTTTTCCGACTGATGGTTATAATGTACTGACACTTGGTAAGAATAAAATTGCAAGTAGTGCTTTTTGGTTAATACTATACATAAACGCTATGATAACGAAAGGCGTCCGACATCGGGATATTCCGACGGAACATTTTTACTTTCTTGATAGCGTCAACTGGAGCGACAATAAGAATTTGTGGGTTATTTCGGCGGAAATCAACCGATTTGAATGTTTGGTGGACAGACATGATTTCAAAGAAGCGAAAGCCCTCGCCGAGCGCTTGTTACATACAGCCAATAAAATGCTTGGTATTCAAAAAAATGAACTCCTTTGTGAATTATTGTTTCTTGAATTGATTGGCGAATGTCGCAAAGAAGAAATAGACCGTTTATACACTGAAGATATTAAAAAATACATTAAAGCCACCTCGACTTATCCGGCAAGACAAAGGCTAATGTACGCATATTCAAAACTTTTCCTTAACGATAATACTGAAGTGGCGAAAATTTTAGAAAAGTTCAATAAAACCTGTTTGTCCTATCCATTTGACGGTGAAATTGCCAGAGACCGTGAAATGATTAGCCTTATTGAGAATTTGGCAGAAAAAAGAAGTTTAAACGATAAAAAACAAACAAATGCCAGCACATAACTGGCGATTTGTATAAAATATGGAAATTGCAGGAATAAATGTGATAAGTGAAGATAGAGTAGTTGATTTACTTAAAAAGGCTGAAAGTCTTGGTGTTGTTGTGTGGATTGCAGGTGGTTGGGGTGTTGACGCGCTTGTAGGGTATCAAACACGACCACACAATGACGTAGATTTCTTCGTTCAAAAAACAGACAAAACTGTTATTACAGATTTATTAGTATCAAGTGGTTATATAGAAAACATGGAATATAACATAGAAGACAATCCGATTTGGTGCAATACTTTCAATGGCATTGTTGACCTTCTCTTATTTGAGTTTGCAGAAACTGGAACATGGAGTATTCAAAATCAAAGATTCCCTTCGACTATTTTTAATGGCAAAGGTACAATTGGCGGAATTACGGTTCGTTGTATGACTGCTGAAGCACAAGTTAAATATCGTCATGGTTATGAACTTCGCAGAAAGGATATACTTGATGTATTATTGCTTTGTAAAACTTTTGGACTTCCAATTCCTGAACAATTTATGAAGGATTACAAGCGACAACCCGAACTGTGTGCAGTCGCGCCCCAACTTCACTAAGCCGCCGGGACGTTATCGGCAAATCGCGGACTGAATGCTCTCAACATTTTCAAAGGAAAAAGAAAAAAAAGTTCATTAATTAATAGAAATAATCAAAAAAAGACGTATATTTGCACCGGTTTGTCCCTTAAAATAAAACGTTAAGAATTGAAGATGCACCCTTTGTTTTTGAGAAAGTCGGATAATAACGAAATAGATAGATATGTTTACCGAATCGCAACATGATATCATTGAAGTAGAAGATAAATTGCCGGTACCCGCAATAATTGAGGGGTCATTCGGTTATTACTACATTGATTTAGTCAAGATACTTTTCCTTGAATCAAGCAATAACACTACTATTATTCATCTTGAAGGGGAGAAACCGATTACAGTGGCAAAGGTTTTAAAGTTTTTTGAACAAGAGTTGCTCGGTAAGCCCTTCGCGCGCGTACATAATAAATATATAATAAACGTGAATAAACTTGTCAAGTATTACAAAGGGACAAGGAAACATGTCATTTTGACAAACGGGCAGACCATCGACGTTTCCAGAAGCAGGAAAAATGTACTGGAAAATAATTATATTGCTACTAAATATTCTATCCCCGTTTATGACGGATTAGTTTATGTAGACCTGAAATCCGTTTTATTCCTGGAAGCTAATCATGAAAAAACAATTTTCAATCTCATTAACGGTCAAATAATAACTTCAACCAAAAACATCGGCTACTTCAAGGAATCCTTAACGGATAAGCCATTCGTCCGAATCCATGACAAATACGTGATCAACCTGACACATGTGGCAAAATATTTTCGGGGATACAATAAAAAAACCGACCAAAAAGGAAAGACTTCCGGTTATATCGTGCTAAACACCGGAAAAGGTTTTCCTGTGGCCGCCAGCAAAAAGGAATCGGTTTTAAGGTTTTTTCGTTCCTGATATATTCAGATTACTCAATCAATAATAGGATATATTAGTTTTTTCAACCGGAAAATAATTTAATTATTGACGGGTTTATAATCTATATTACTTTTGGCGGGATTTTTCAGTAAGACAGTTCCTATTGAATAAATCCAATTGCGTGAAAATAAGAAAGTTAGTCCTTAAATACCGTGACTGACGCGCATTTTTATTGAAGTTTTATTAAAAACTAAAATTCTCGAAATGATTAATAATTACAACTTTTCCGAACAATCCAAAAACGCGCTCCGTATTGCCGAATCATTTGCGAACGAATATATGAACCTGGCAATAGAGCCTACCCACTTACTTAAGGCTGTTTTACATAAAGAAACCGGCTTAGTCGATTTCCTTGAAAACATGGGTAAGGACTATTACTATATTTTGGATTGGATCAATGCCAGAACCCGATTGTTGACCAAGTCGTCGAGGCCAAGTTTCAGCCTGTCGTTTTCCGATGAGAGCCTGTCGGTTATCAGCGAAGCGGAGAATATCCGTTCCAATTACGGGGCTACGCAATTAGAACCGGTTTTCATATTAGCCGCATTAGTAACGCCCGGCGTCGGTTTTACGTTTGAACAATTAAAAACACTGCCTCTGACAGCCGATGAGGTATTGTCAAACCTGAACAAACCAAAAACGGCTGGTGAACAAGGTAAACCTATAACACAGATAAGCCACAGCGGTAAAAACCTGTCCAAATACGCCATCAACAAAAATATGGAAGCGCAAAGCGGCTATATGCCTGTTATTGTCGGCTTCGAAAAAGAGTTGCAAACCATCTTCGACACCTTAGGCAAGAACTCCAAATCGAATATATTAATCGTGGGTGAATCAGGTATCGGGAAAACCGCTTTGATAGATGCTTTCGTTCAACGGATAATGAAAGGTGAAACGCCTGAATATTTGAGAGACGGTATTGTTTTCGAATTAGACTTGCCGGCCATCACGTCCGAAGCCAATTATAAAGGTGAAATTGAAGACCGTGCCAAAAAGGTTTTAAACGAGTTGGACGAAGTCGGAAATGCAGTTCTTGTGATTGAAGGTATTCATAAACTTTTCGACAAGCAAAGTTTAGCCTATGGCGTCTCAACCTTGCTGAAAAAGGAATTGAACAAAAATACCATTCGTTTGATTGCTACGGCTTCGGTCGAAGGGTTTACCAAAAACTTAGAAACCGACAAGGAATTTACAGGCAAAACAGAAAAATTCACGATAGAAGAACCTTCATTCGAAATGGCTTTCCGCATTATAAAAGGCGCAAAAGCACGGTATGAAACGCACCATAATTTGCAGGTATCCGACGAAGTCGTTACAGAAGCCATCCGGCTGTCTAAACGATATATGGGCGAACGCAGCCTGCCCGATTCGGCTTTCGACTTGATAGATAAAACATTATCACATATTCATTCCATGAATGATGTCACCGGAATGGAAATAAGCTTGTTGCGTGGGAAATTGGCGGAAATCAAAACTGCCGGTAAAGAATCCGGCAAAGAGAAAACCGCTTTTGAACTGAAATGGCTACATCATGAAATTTTTAACCGGTTAAGCTTCTTGTTGACTTCACAGTTGGATGCCGGAGTAGATTTTTCTGCGATGGAAAGCAACGACGTGAAAATCCAGTATCTCGAAACGGTTTTAAACGAATTGTTCGACCTGGCTAAGAACAAACGCAAAAAAGTTGAAATTGCCGACCTTTCGTTAGTGATTGCGCAACAAACGGGAATCCCAATGGGAAAAATACAAACGAAGGAACGCGATAAATTAGCAAACGCCGAAGCGATACTCAAAGAACGGGTTGTGGGTCAGGATTATGCTATCCGAACTGTATTGGATGCCATATATGAATCGCGTTCAGGATTAAGCAAGAAAGGACAACCTATTGCATCCGTATTTTTCTTAGGTCCTACAGGGACAGGGAAAACCGAGTTGACAAAAGCCTTAGCCGAATTTTTATTTCAGGACGAAACGGCGATTATTCGTTTCGACATGCAGGAATTTATGGAATCCCATTCCGTATCTACCATGATAGGCGCTCCGGCAGGTTATATCGGATATGAAGAAGGCGGACTGTTAGTGAACAAAATCCGCCAGAAACCATACGCAATTGTACTGTTTGACGAAATTGAGAAAGCTCATCCCGATGTGTTCAATATCTTTTTGCAGATCATGGACGAGGGCAGGATTCATGACAAGTTGAACCGGACAGGCGATTTCTCCAACGCATTAGTCGTCTTTACATCCAATGTAGGAAGCGAACATATCGTCAGGTCGTTTGAGGCCGGCGAAATACCTTCATCCAACGAGTTAAAACAAATAATGATCGAACGGAAATTCAAACCCGAATTTTTAGGACGTTTAACCGAAATCATTCCTTTCTCGCCTATCACCGAAAATATGGTACTTATGATTTTCAATATCCACCTGAAAAATCTCTTAAAGACACTTGCCGACCTGAATATAACGCTGACCCTGTCCGACGATACCAAAAGGGCGTTAGCCATGTCAGAGTTCTCGTCGAAGTTGGGCGCCCGTCCGATATTAGGCATTATTCGCAACCATATTCGCCGTCCGCTATCCAAAATGATCATTTCGGGTGAGATAAAATCAGGCGACAAGGTAGAGTTAATTCATAAAGAAGGAAAGTATGAGTGGATTTACTAATCATAAAATATGGCGAAAGTTTATCGCACTCATTAACAGAATTTTAAGAAAAAATGACAATAAGTTTAATCAAACTAATAATAAAATCAATATGAGTAAAGAAAATTATCTGTCAAGGATCGAAGATGAAGAATCTTTTGCACGAATAGAAGGATTGTCACAGAACAAGACCCTTTATGTCGACCAATTTACCTCCAATGTCAACTTCGAGAACAGGGGGTTGGCAATGAAAGAAGTTGAAGAGAACGGTCAAAAAAGAGGAGTGTATCCCCGAACAATGCGGGAAGTGTTTGCCTATTTCAAACCTTCAGTTGAGGTTGAATTTACGGGCGAAGAAGGAGAAGCAAAGCGAGAGACACTGAACTTTAACGAAATGAAAGATTTTGATATCAATAACGGTAAAGGAAATCTGATTAATAACAGTCCCTTTTTAAGCGATTTGAGAAGCAAAAAGGAAAACTGCGAAAATGTACAGAAGCAAATTGAGAAAAACGCCCGGTTGCGTGATATTTTAAAAGATGCGCAGGCAAGAAACGAATTGAGAAGTCTTCTTGAATCAATTCTTACGGATTTGAACGGATAATAAATAATTAAACTATAAGAAATATGGCTGACAGTAAATTACAACAACAAGGGAGCGTTGAACCGCAAGAACAGGTAAGACAACCTGCAAAACCGGTCTCCGAATTATTGACAAGATACGGCGGCTTCAGAGCGGTTACCGCTTTTATGCCCGAAATCGCTGATATGGACCCCAACAGCCCGGCCTCAAAAAGGATTTTCCTGACTGAAAATCAATTCAAATCAAGGCGGGAACGATTGGCTAAAGACATTAATACATGGTTGGAAATATTGGACGAAGATAAAAAATCCGCCTCTGAATATGTGGATTTATGTGTCCAAAAAAGGGATAAGTATCAAAACATACTGAAAAACAACCTTCAAACGGCAGTCTTTAAGACAAAAAAATTAGAAACTGCTTACCGCACGTTGGACGCTTTTTTCAAAAATGCCGGAGTAGATAAAATACTTAATATCCGGTTGGTGAATGTTGAAAAATTCAACGATAACGGCGAAACGGAAGAGCTGACCAATAGCGATTCGGAAAGTTTCAAGGATATAAAACAGATGCTTTACGACGCTTTCGGACGTCTTAGCCTGAAAGATAATTACAGCATTGTGGCCCTACCGGGTAACGTTTTTAAGGATAAACAAATTCGTGATTTGTGGGCGAAAATGGCTTACGATTATAAATTGTTAGTAGTCACCGATTCGATGGATTGCCGTGATTATGATATTTTACATGAGCATACCGAAGAGTACAAAGACGCCGATAAAGCATTGCAGAATGCGGTAGTAACCGCCAATTGGTTGGTAGGCAGACGTTCTGAAGCGGTTGCCGGCGAAACCGATCCTTTATACATACCTTCGACAGGCGCCCTTGCCGGAAAAATGTATAATCCTGAAATCCCGATAGCGCAGGGCGCCGCCGGTGAAAAATATGGAACTTTAAGCGAAATAAAAGGCGTCCGTATCGATATGATGAAAGAAGAGATAACCGGACTGTGGGACAATCAGGTCATTCCAATGGTATTCTCGGAAGGTCGGGTCATGGCGTACAATAACAACAACCTGTACACAGGGTCTGTGACCGCTATGAAAGAATATCCCATTGTCAGGGTGTTCGATTGGGTGAAAAAGACGCTGATGCACTATGTTCATAAAATCGCGCTCGAAAATTGGGACCCTTACAACTCGCCTGATCAATTGAAGAAAACAATCCAGGATTATCTGAACGATTACAAGGGGCACGGTAAATTGTTTGCCGACTACTCCATAGGCGAGCCTTTTCAAGACCCTAAAACAAAAGAAGTAAAAATAGACATTGATATTGTACCCTATTTTGCGGCTAAAAATTTCACAATCAAACTCTCGGCTGATCGTAACAGTAGAAAATGTGACACAACAGAATAATATTTTACAGTTTTCCTAATTATTAATTTTTTTATAACAACATTTTTATGGCAACAACACCAGTAACCTTGAAAGTTGACGGATTCGCCGATCGTGAAGCGGCAGCCGTTACGTATTCGTTCAATCAATCGATTGACAAAGAGAACCAACCGGCAGGTATTCCTCGTGGCGGAAAAATTATCGTTCGCGTGAAAGCGCTCAATGACGGTAATGTAGACCTTTTGAAGTGGATGACAAGTAAATCGTTAGCTAAAAAAGGCTCTCTCATTTTCATGAACTCCTCGGACACAGACAAAAAGATGAAATCAGTTGAATTTGAGGGCGCTTATTGCGTCGATTTTGTAGAACACTGGGAAGACAAGCAATCCGACCAGGCGGGTACTCCCTTAGCACATTGGGAAGAAATCACCATTGTTTGCAAGAAAATTGTCAATGGGCCTATCTCTTACGAAAATGATTGGAAGTAAGTACGGGTATGTCATACCGGTTGCCTGCGGGCAACTGGTATGACTTTTTTTAATAAAATCAACATGAAAATTTATAATAACGGATACTATGGCACATAAAGCACAATTAAGCCTCGACGGGATTGATTACGATATATTAGAATGTGAATACGAATTTACAAAACCGGTAAAAGAGAACGGACAGCCGGCAGGACGAGCGACTGGCGGGTTTATTCACCTTATCGTTATAACGCCCGATGAAAATGACTTGTCCCTCTACGAGTGGATGCAAAGCGCTACCGAACAAAAAGACGGCGAAATCGTTTTTTCAGTAGTAGAGTTAGGAGAAGAAGCGATTAAGAATTTGAGTTTTAAAAGCGCGTATTGTATTCGTTTGTATGAATACTTCAATAAACATAACAATGTACAGATGTATTCCAAAATAACTATCAGCGCCGCTGAAATCCATATTGGAACGATTGTTTTTAAGAATGACCAGAAGTGACAATTATCATATACTTTTATTATGGCTATTCTGGCAGATAAATTAGAAATCAGGATTGGCGGAGAATCGTATGAAGATTATGTTTTCACCGACATCCGCTTAACGCAGGAACTTCAGAAACCAAGCGAGCTGCGTTTAATAATGTACAAGGACACATTGCGGGAAAACGGGGAAGACATCCGTTTTTCCCTGTCGGACAATTTGATGGGTAAAAATATTGAGTTTTTCCTAAGCACTTTGCGTAGTGATGAAAACAGGGAATTAAACACCGATACATTGGAGTTTAAGGGAATCGTTTTTAATGTTAATTCAGCGCGGAAAAATTTAAAAGCGGGATTAGTAATCGAAGTCATTGCCTATAGTCCCGATTATTTTCTGTTCGACAACCCCCATTGTTATTCGTATGAGAATGAAAATCTGAAAAATATCGTTTCAAAAACGTTGGAACCCTACAAAATTCCCGTTCTAAACGATCCTGGCATGACAGACGATATCCCTTACATCGTACAATACAATGAAACGAATTATGCGTTTATCAACCGTTTAGCCGGTCGGTTCGGCGAATGGTTATATCATAACGGCAAAGAATTAGTGTTCGGAAAAATAAAAAAAATTCCCCTACCTGAACCTCTTCATCTGGGGTATGATGTGCTTAATTATCAGTATTATGTGAACATGGATCATCTTAACTTCACACATGCTCATCATAATTACCTGGAATATGCAAACCAAAAAAACGATGGACTTTCAGTCACCGGTCAGTCTATGCACAACATGACCGATATAGCCTACGACCACTCAGAATCCGAATACAAAAAAGAAACGTTCCAACACCTGAAAGTCTCAGCGCCGGAAGATTGTGCCTTTGACGAAACCGAATATTCCGTTAAGGTACAAGGGTTAGGGAAGAAAGCCCAAATGATGACCTGTCACGGCAACTCCAATCGCGCCGATTTACAAATAGGAAGCGTTTTCAAAATTAAGGAATATTTCGAAGAAGGCGGCCAAAAAACAGGCACATGCCTCCATGACGAATTGTTAATATGCAAGATAATTCATGTCGCTAATAATAACGGCAACTACGAAAACGAATTTACGGCTATTCCTTCTTCTTGTGAATATCCGCCATACACTTACGATGATCACAGCCCTAAAATTGAAAGCCAGCGCGCAGTAGTAAAAGATAACAACGACCCCGAACAATTAGGACGCGTTCGTGTACAGTTCCTGTGGCAACAGGAGCAGGACGATAGCCTGATGACTCCATGGATTCGTATATCACAACCCCATGGCGGCGACAACAAAGGCTTCTACTTTATCCCCGAACTCGAAGAAGAAGTAATGGTCGCATTTGAAAACGGCAACGCAGAAAAACCATACGTAGTCGGAACATTGTGGCACGGACAGCAAAGACCGGGCAGTAATTGGCCCGACCCTGAAAACGACATCAAAGCCATCCGCACTCGAAACGGACATACTATCGAGATACACGACATAGGCGATGGCGGTTATATCCGTATTTACGACAACGGTAAGGAAAATTACATCCTCACCTACTCTACCGACGAGAAGCTGATCAAAATGGAATCGACCGGTAACATCGAGATGTATGCCGAGAACGACATCATTATGGTAGCCAAGAACAACATCAACATGACAGCCGGCGTTGATATGAATCGCGATGCCGGTAATAACATCACCGAAACTGCCGGAGTAAATATTTCCACAAGCGCCGGGGAAAATATTTCAGCAAGCGCCGGGGAGAATATAACTGTAAGCGCCGGTAACGATATGGATACCTCTGTGGGGAATAACGATACATTATATGTTGGAAGTAATCAATCTACAGAAATTGGAGCTAATAAAGATGAATTTATCACAGAAAAATATCAACTTAGCGCTCAAAATATCAGAGTCGAGGCTTCTGAAAAGTTATTGTTATATTCGCAAATACATGAACAAAAAGCCGATGATTCCATGAAATTAGACGGCGGCATGGATATGGACTTGTTTGCAGACAGTATTAAGATTAATTAAAAAGAATAGCTGTGCCGTATTATGTATGTCAAGGAGCAAAGTTAAAATGCTCAATGGGTGATTCTCAATCAGAATTAGGCATAATTCATCCGATAAAACCTGTGTTTTTGCACGGTGAAAACAAGGCTAACATTATGGACCATAAACCCATGATTAACATTAAGCCTTTCGGACAATGTCAGTCAATATTAAATCCTGTCGTTGCCGCAGCAACAGCGGCCAATTTCGGGAAATTACAACCAATGCCCTGTATTCCAAATACGACAATGCCATGGATTGCAGGTAAAATGGATGTGTTAATCAAAAAACAACCCGCTTTGATGAACGAAGATAAGTTAATGTGCTTATGGGCAGGTTTGATTGAAATAGTAGACGAAGGCCAAGCAGATTAGACGTTTTTTATTGAATTTTATCGAAGTATAAATTAAATGATTGTTAAGTAATGGCAAAAAAAACACAAACAGGGGCTAGAAGGGCTGAAAGAGAACCGGGAGATGGTTGTTCTTTTGATTCCATTGATTTGCAAGTACTGAAAGAGGACAGCGAAACGAATGATAATGATGAAGATAGTTACGATACAGAAGATAGTATTTATACAGAAGATAGTAATGTTACAGAAGATAGTAATTCTGAAATATCAATTTATACCAGAGAGCCTTATTATAAATTAGATAAAGAAATATTTTTTGTAACAAATAACATTGGAAAAAAAATTATTATTGATGAAGAACGAAAAAACCGAAATAAATGTCGCAATCAGAATAAACACTTTACTTTCCTTTTAGCAAATGAGGAATCGAAAGAAGATAATAATTATGGAACAGAAGCCTCCATTATTTATAAAAAAATACCCGATGGTTTATTTGATTTTTCTTTTTTATATTACTTCTTTTTACCTATTTCGTCAAAAGCAGGATTTACAAATTCGTTGTATTTATCATCTTGTAAAAACCCACAACATTTTCAAATTGTAACATATCCAGACATAAAATATTCAATTTCATTTGGTTGCGATATTAAACGAGATGATGATAAATCATTTAAACCGTCAATTAAATTTAAGTTTACTGCTGAATATAATAAAGGATCTCGAGCTAAAAAAGAATTTGAAATATCTAAGGGTAAAATAAATCCTGTTTCTTCATCTGACTTGAAAGAAAAACTTAAAAGTATCGAAAACGTTAGTAAACTATTTGAAGCGTTAATGGATACAAGTAAAATTCTTGATCTCATTGGAGACACCAAAGTCTCTCCTTTCAAATTTGAACCTATTTGGCCAAAATTAGCTCTTAAGGTAAAGTGGAATTATGCTGTATCAAAAGATTTTTTAAAAATCGGAAGAGAGATTAACATCAATCTTTCTGCCGATCCTCTTATTGGAATAAAATTAAAAATTGATTTATTGCAAATTGGCCTGAATTTTTTGGCGCCAGGATTAGGAACAGTAGTTAAATTGATACTGGAATTTGTTTCTGAAAATGATTCAGCCAGTGTTAATGCGTATTGTAATTTAGTTATTAGTGGAATGCTCAACTTTTTCTTGCATGATTTTAAGATTAATACAGCTGAAGAAGAAGAAGGGAAGCTTGTTTATGCCCCTATAAAGGGAGAAGGAAAAATTAAAATTGAATTAGTTGCAGGAGTAAGCGGTAGAGTAAAAGTATTATCTTTTGTTTTGGGCGCTGAAGCCTCAGCTTCTGCTTCCGCTGCCATTAAGGGAGGTGGTGCAATTGCATATGAAAATAGAAAGATTTATTTTGAGCCTCACTTGACATTTGAAGGATTAAAAGTTGTGTTAATAATAAAAACTGTTGCTGGACTTACTAATAAAAAACAAACAGCTCATTCCTCCTCAACTAATCTTAATTTTAGTAGGGAAAAAGAATTTGTCGTCATACCTGAAAAGAAGTGGTTTGGAAAAGAAAATAGAATGATGTTACATGAATTCAAATAATAATAAATATACAGTTATGGAGAAAGCATTTTACATGATAAATTACAAAGCGGTTGCTTGTTTTTTTGATATACAGATTAATGAGGTATCTATTTGTTCTATGAACATGGATAAACAACTAACAACAACGATTCCAATAAATTATTTAATTTTGGAAAGTGGACTACAGAAAGTGAGTGTGAAATTACTTCCGATATTGGGAGAAAGCTTATTAAATGAGGAAACAGATTTTTCGATGAAAATACAATTGTTTGAAGTTGAACCGTCATTTCGTCATAAAGAAGATATTTTAGAGTACCAAATTTCCTTAGAAAATGAAGAAATAAAATCTCTTCCGGTATTAATATACGAAACGTCGTTTAATGCCGATGTTCCTTTCCGGCTTACAGCATGGCAAAATTCTCTTGATTTACGTGATATTTCAAATCTTAATGAGTTAGTGGATAAAATTTATAAAAAAATAACCTCTACTATCAATGAAAAGCAATACGATAAGTTTATAGAAATGTTATATGAAAGAGAGGAAAACATGAGCAAAAGTCTGTATTTAACATCAAAAGAAAAAGAAGACAGGATGCAGGAATTGATCGCTGATTTCGAAAATGGATTCAAATTGATTCCTCTTTCAGAAGACGATTCAATTCAGTTTTATAATAAGGGAAAGGTAATAAGATTAATAAAAAGGGATGGGGAGTCGGCAATTCGGTTTTTTAGTGAAGAGACGGGTGAAGAAATGACGTTGGAAATTCTTTTTCATTTGAAAGATGGAGCTACTGAATTATCTATAATATAAAAAGTAAATGGGAGCAAGAGCAGCAGGATTAATAGTAGAGAAGTTGATGGATAAATTAAGGCTCAAGCCGGATGTAAATATTCATGTTGACAAAAATGAAAATGGAATAATTTGTGTAAAAGGGACTTACACGAATGCAAAGTTTTTATTCATAGATTGCCGAAACTTGAATAACGATGAAAAAATAGCTGAAGACCGGATTGTTTGTATAGATGGAAGTGGAGGTTGGTCATACTGTCAAGCTGCAGAAGCAGGAAATAAATACAGGTTTGCTATAAGAGCTACAAATAATAAAGAAAGGGGCAAAGGGGATGAAAAATGGGCAGAAATAGAAGATACAGCTATAAATGATAAAAAAATAATAATAGAAGTAAGCAGAATAAAACATAACAATGAAAGGACAATTGGTAAATTAAAAGTAGATGGTGGAGTAATAAATGGCTATACATTAGAGCGTGACGGAATACCAGAAGAACTAGAAACAGTTTCCGGCAGTAAAAAAAGAATAAAAGCGGGAACTTATGATTTTATAGTAAACACATATGGAAAACACCCTAATGAATCGCTTAGACTACTTGACCCGCAGGTTCCCGGTCGTAGTGGCATACTTTTACATAAAGGGAACACACCAGGTTGGTCAGAAGGGTGTCTCTTGGGTAATAGAAAAGAACATATAATTGCAGCAAGTAATACTGTTTCTGATAGTCTTGCATTTGTTAAAGAGATATTAAATTATGTAAAAAAAAGAGAAAAAGAAATCAAAGAAAAGCATAACTTGAAAACAGTTGAAAAGAAAATCATTATAATTCAAACAAACGAAATTAAAGATTAATTATGCCCAGCATTATAAACGACAAATTTAACAAAAATGCAAGAAGAAAGAATAAAAGTATATATGGAAAAGCTCAAACAATTTTATAGGAACTCAAAAGATGAAATAAGTTTCTATGTTGAGTATGTTATGTCTGAAGATGAAATAAATCTAGTGACTGATATTGTTTATCAATACCTTCTAAACGAAAGTTACGAATTTATGCCGAAAGGTATATTTAATAATCGTATTAATAAAATATTTGACATTGATAATAGAAGAAAAAAAGGAGAGTTAGAAATAATAGACTTTGAGTATTCGTTTTACATTCCTATTGCTTATTATGAAGATTATTCAAATTTAAAAACTCAAGAAAAAAAGGCAATGTTCAGAAGTGGAGAATGGCAGTACAATTTTGGAGGAAATTTTGGTTTTGCGAAAAATCATAATTATTTCTTTGAGCTTATTCCAGTAACACAACTTTTTGAAGAGAATAACGAAAAACTAATTCCAAAAAAAAATTATTTTGATAAAATACTTCACCGCAATAAATACTTCATTAACAATGATTCGTTAAGTTTAGCATGGTTATTAGAAAATGACCTGACATTTATTGAAACAATTGTCAGAGTATTTGGTTATGACAAGGAATTGGAAATTAATAAAGCGACTCTATTAGAAGCTCATAAGTACTATAGCGGAGGACAGCCTCCTAATATCGAAGTATTGGAACATTTGTTTGCTGACAAAGATTGTCGTGGGAATTTACATTTGCGTGAAGAATTGATAAAAACAGTCGAAGCTGAAACCAATGTTAATCAAAATAATATCATTAGACTTTTGGAAGATTATTGTTCCCATTTGGCAATATCCATTAAAGAAATAGAATCGTTCTTTAGTTTTGATGAAAAATGCAAAATTATTGCTTGCATTAATAATGCAATTTATCCTATATTCAAAGAACATAAGAATGAAAACGGAAATTTACTATGGTCTCAAAATAGTTTATTGTATAATATTAACATACAACATCCGGAAATTATAGCGGAAATTGTAAAGAATAATTATATGGGATATCCTGATCTGAAAATCTATATTGATGAGTTGAAAGATGAAAATGAAAAACAGAAATAAGAGAAAACACAAATATTATAACCATGCCAGAACCTGTTACTAATTCGGATATTGATGTCTGCCCATTAGAGAGTACCTTTGAAGAGCAGAATAAGCCTGTCAAAAGAGAGGAGTTTTTAGACTTTTTCCCGAATGTATGCAATAATTATAAGGGATTTATTCTTAGTGCTACTTTCAGGAGTAAGATGGAGCGGATTATTTTGCATTCACTCAGTCTTGTCGGTACGTTTACGGATCGATGCACAAAGGAAATGATTCCTATGACCGGTTTGTTCGATTCGCAAAGGGAACTCGCAAGGCAAAATTATTTGCAGGATATAAAAAGTACTATTCTTTTAGGGATTTCTGTTGAAGAATGGCGTGTGTTAGATGATACGAATCTGGGTGAGCAGATAAATAATCAGGCACTCAATTATTATAAAGAAGCAAAAAAGGAAGCGGCATTACAACTTATTTCATTTGGATTTGGAAAAATTTTAAAGCATGGAGCAAAAGCCTTGAACGCGAAATCAGTCACACTGTCGAAACAAAGGATACCGGATACAGGATTTTCAGCCTCAAGTCGCGTTCAAAAAGTGGGAGATTCTACATTTAATGTTTCGGCAAGCGCGAATTTTACACTTAGAGGACATGCGGCAAGAAATGTGACATTAAAAGGATTAACGAATCCAAAAGCGTCGATCACTTTGGTAGAATTTGATTTGATAAGTCAGGGCACTGATAAAGTCGCTAAATTCGTTGCCGACTTTTTTGCGAATACGGATGATTACGATTCGTTTAATTGTCTTGACCTTAGCGCATATGGCGTAAATAAAAAAGTTAATAAAGCGCTTGATGTGGCGACTGATTTTATACCTCTCACCGCATGGCCGAAAACAATAGTCAATGTAGCCGGGAATGTGTTTTTAGGAATGAATGCTGAACGTATAGCGGAAAATATGCAAAAGTGGGATACCGAAAACAATGAAATGATACACGAGATCAATGCTACCCTCAAACAAATTATCTATAACGATATGTACCTGCTGGATTTGAACGAAGTAGAAGACCTTATCGGGGTTTGCGGGTTGAAAGAAATGATCAAATAGATAAGGTAATGGACGCGGACAGGATTAAAATATATGTCACATATCATGCTAAAACAATTGCGTTTAGCGCCAATCCGCATAATTGGCTGAAAGTAACGATTAGTAACATTATCAGGTTATCAAAAGCCGATCCGCAAAGATTTTGGTTTTTACCGAAGGAAAAATGGCGTTTAGACGACCTGTACTTAGGGAAGTGGGATGAAAACGAACGAATTACTTTCTATCCATTTAATGATAAAGGCGAACACTTGCGACTGCAAGATTATAATATCCAGGAAAAAGACAAACTTAGCCTCTTTCAATTAGGGGTTAGTTTACCGTATGATCATAGCAATGTGGTTAAAAGTTCGTTGTACAAAGCAGAATGTGGTTATTGTAAAGATATTACGGATTGGGGAATACATAAAAAAAAGAAAAAGATTTTTTTAAAAGGACTGTCTTTGAAAAAACGTAAATATTGTTTAGTCTGTGAAAGTTGTTATAAAAATGAAATTGCCGTCAGTAAGAAAACATTCAAATCCATATCAAAAGCCTTTCAAAAAGCGAAACTTTTTGCAAGTCCTGAATTAACAAATAAAGATGTGATGAATATAAAGAAATAATTAATAATAAATGATATACGTATGAATAAGAAACTTTTTATTTTCATGATTATTATTGCCGCGAGTATAACTGCTCAAACGGCAATGGCGCAATCGTTAATACAAGACACTGTTTGTTATAGCTCCCCTTACACAACAACATTAGGCGAAGCTGAATGTGACGGCACACTCACATATCTGTGGGAAGAACGAAAGGATGCTAATACTCATTGGACAAACGCCTCCGGAACTTATAATCTAGAAGAGTACGACATAGAGGAAGCTACTTTATCAATGCATTATCGAAGACTCGCAATATGTGAAAGTGAGGAAGAAGACGAAAACGAAGAAGTTACTGTGCAAATCGATACTGTGAGAATCGACACAGTAATCCTTGTCGTCTTGTCTCCCTTCACAGCGGGAGCGATTGTAGATGGCAGTGAAATTATTTATGCAAATGAGACAATCCCCAGCATCATTAGGAATGTCGATTATGCTGAAGGAGGAAAAGGGAAAATTACTTACCAATGGAGATTAAACGATAATGAGATTCCAAATTCCGACATAGCAAGTTATAGCCCTTCCCTCCCGCTACCACAGGATTACGGCAAAGAGCTTATTTATACCCGTTATGCCAAAGATGAAGGGGAATGTGCCCCTGAGTGGGTAAAATCTGATGGAGAGTGGAAGCTGACTGTAGAAGCTGAAAGGCCAAAACTGGAATTTGATAATCCAATCACTTCTGTATGTTCTTATCAGGAAAAAGATTATGAAGTAACCTATTATCCAAATACGGAATATGAATGGGAAATCACGACTGAAAACGGGCAAATAGTTTCACAAGATAACAATATAGCAAAGGTGCGATGGAATAAGGTTCCGACGGCAAGCATCGGCATTATTAAGGTGACTGCGACCATTATTGCGTCCGATCCTTTAAAGAACAATATTTTAAATGATTCTGTATTTGTTGCAATCTCATCGGAAGAAGTTCCGTCCAAAAGAGAAATAGTAGCAAAAAGCGATTCTATTAATAACGCATATATACTGATATATCCGGCCCCGGGTTATAAATATAAATGGTATAAAAACGACGTACATGAAACAAAAGATACCCTGCAATTCTATTATCGTGAACAAGGATTAACGTCGGGAACGTATGCGGTGGAAGTATGGGAATATAACGAATATTGCGCTTGCAGGGAGGAGATTACTATTAACCAAACAGTAGTAACTGAATCGAAACTTATTACCGTATCGCCCAATCCGGTAAGCGACGGCTTTTTTACCGTTTCTTTTAACCAAGAGGCTTTGAAGGATAATGTTTCTAATTATGTGTTGACTATCCATTCGTTAACAGGCTTGAAAGTGTGGGAGCTTCAAGTGAACAGCTTGGACAATCTTCGTGTCGATAAAACCATGCCAGCCGGTTTTTATTTCATCACACTCACTACTGGCAAGCAAAACTATACAGAAAAATTTATAATTAAATAAACAGATATGGAAAACAAGGAACAAAAAGACGACGGCAGAATAGTGGTATATATTACCTATAAGGCCAAAACAGTCGCTTTTAGCGCTTACCCTAAAAACAACTTGAAGGTAACCATCGACAACATTATCCAATTAGCGAAATCCGATGTGCAAAGATATTGGCCATTACCAGAGATGAATAATGGCGGACAAAGGATTACCTATCGTTTAGGAAAGATAGATGGCGGGCGAAATAAAATTTTCCAACACACGAATAATAAACGTGAAGAACTATGCCTCGAAGACTATGGCGTGAAAGAAGGTGATTATTTGATTTTGGCGCAAAAAGTAATAGCAGGGTAATAATAATTTAATAATGAGAGAGATAGAATATTATCGGAGTAGAATACGTACAGGCAGGGATGTGCGTTTATATAACGAATGGAAAAAAATTGACGACGCTTACGCCAATAACAGAGAGATTTCATATATTATTCGCAAACGGAATCCCAATGACCTCCCCCTGGCTTATGATATTATTTTCAACATGCAAACGATTACGGGCGTTGAACCTCCCGATGAGCGGGGTTTAACAAGGCCCATCTTCAGCGACAGGCATGTGTTGCGGATTACGCTTCCCAATAATTACCCAAGCGTGGACGGGGGATATCCTGAATTTAAGTTTACGACCGATATTTGGCATCCCAATGTTCGTTATTTCGGCGATGCTTTTATCAAAGGACAAGTCTGCCTGAACTATAAAGATAGCGGCACGGAAACAAGCTTAGTCGACTATGTTGAACGAATTGCTGATTATCTCCGGTATGTCGATTATCATGCGCTAAACGAATATCCTTACCCCGAAGACCAAAATGTCGCCCAATGGGTATTGGAACAGGCAGAACCGCAAGGGTGGCTGAACTTTTATAATAAGGAGGATGAATAAAGGACGCGGCATTTTTGTCTGCTTGAAAACAATCATTCCTGTCTTTTTTTTGTGCGGTAGTTTACAGGTAATTGCACAAGACGAAATAACCCTGAATTATAATGACAGTAAGAATAAGCAAACCGTAAACAAAAGACTTTTTGACATTTATAACGGGGAGTTCCTGATTCAACTGCCTTTAACGTTCCACCTGTCAGCCGATAATATTTTATTTATGGTTGTTGGAGGCGACAAGGGTACAAATACGAACAAAACATTGTGGATGTTCGATAAAACCTTCACACTGGCGGAATTGACGAGGAGGAACAAAAACCTTGAAATCACTAACTCATTCAGAAAAGAACGCAAGCAAGTGGAACACGTTCTGCAATCGTCTAATAATGTGACATTAATGAACGATTTCCCGGCTAATGCAGAACATGTATGCGAAACACCGAGGATTGTTTTTTTCAAAATAAGAAACATCGATATACCGGTGGAGTTAAAACTTAAGTTCTATATTTCCGAAACATCCACAAGAGATAATTATAATCAATCATTAACGGCAGAAGCCGGTCTCATCAAAATAGTAATTCATATAGAAAAATAGTGTTATCATGAAACGAAGTTTAATTTTATTAATTGCCCTGACAGGTATTAATTATTGTGTTCTTGCCCAGCAGGATGAAGTACTATTCCGTTTGGAGCATAACAAAATGCAGATGCAGAAGGTTTCCATTATGTCTAAAAACAATAGCAGGCATACAGTGGATTTGACTTTGGAGTGCAAGTGGGATTCTATTGCAGGTCAGATATTTTTTGTATTTGACAGGAGTGCGGATTTGCAGGCATCGAACGTAATTCTTTGCTTTTCGATGTATAGCGATAAAAATCCGACCTTGATAAAACGGATGAACAAGTACAATTCTACATTAAAAGTATTATGGCGCAAAAAAAACACCGGTATCCGACAGTTATATCATTTCCTTAAGTCGGACTATGGAACGGGCGATGTTTCCACACATTATATCACATTGGCTAACGGGATTATGGAGACTTTCAATTTTTATATGAATAACAGCGCCGATTCTAATATTCCAATAACTTTTAAGACTTATTTTATTCAAGAAGATAAAAAGTTTTTATCAAAGCGGAATATGAGAATCATTGGAGAGGCGTATGATCTTAATGTAAGGTTAGATTTATTTCGTCCTGTGATAGACCCTTGTAAAGGCTCGGATGAAATAGTGAATGCTATTGATGAAAAGATTTCACTGTTAGATAGCATAAATAAAAACGACATCGCCGGAATAAAGTCGAAGACAAATTGTGCGGCAAATCTGAAAACGAAGCAAACGGAAATAGAACAATCATTCCTTGAAAGCTACCCGGAATGGGAAAAATTCCTCCACTGTGAGTTGGTCGAAGAGGCTTGGGGGAGATACGACGAATTACGCACCCTTATTTTGAGTGATACATGCGTCAGGGTGACAAGGACAGTGGCGGGATGTAACTTAGATTTTACCTCTATTAACGAACTCCTTATGAATTTGCAAATTGATATTTTGCGAAAAAAACGGAACAAAGAAAATATTGAAGCGGAAAGAACGGAATATACAGCTATCAAAAACGATACAGACAAGAAAATTACGGCAAGATGTCCCAAGAATCAGGTTGACAGCTACCGTTCTTTTTGCAGAAACATTGAAATAGCGCTAAACGAATAACAATTTTCGGTAATGGCAGATTATAAAAGATTTCTACTTATTTCAGGCTTTCTTTTGATATGCAGACTGGCGATTGCGGTTGTGCCGGTTACAGTGGAAGGCGTATTGCACAGTACAAAAAACGGGAATATCATCGCAAGAGTTCCTGTAATTATGGAAATAAAATCAGCTGAAACAGGCGAATACGTTTTAGTGATTGGCAACCAACGGGGTATTAACGCCTTGAACGGGAGCAAAAAAGCCTTGTGGATTTTTAAGCAACAGTTGCGCATCGCCGACTTACGAAGCGTTACCAATACTGTAGCCGAGACAGGAAATATTTCTATTTTTATGCCTTTTTGTAACAGCAAAAACGTTACTTTCGACATCCCAAGGTTTAGAGAAATTGAAGGGCAATCGTTCTTCCCGTTTTCGACGACAGCTTCTGCCGGCGAAAAAATTAAAATGTCTCTCTGCATGTATGTGGTTGATAAAAACAGGCGTAGAACGGTTGTGGAGGAAGAGACGCAAATGATTCTTGAACTGGAATTACCGGCCATAAATATTGCCGCTCCCAACATAGCCGCAGAAAGTAGAACAAACGAGACAAAAACCACGTTGGCCGTTGATAATGAGTTAGAAAAATATGATCAAACAACGCCTGAAGTCCTGGCATTACAGGCTACACAACGCGCAGATTCCATTTTGCGGGTTAAGACGTCAGATTTAGATAACTTTATTGATTTGAAAAATAAAGAATTAGATGCTTTTTTTCCTTTAGCGAACAATATGACGAAAGGCGAAAAAGAAGCTGCTGAATCATTAGAAGCGCTTGTTAATAAACTCAATGAGAATGTAAAAATAAAGAAAGACGGCAATATCGCCCTTATATCCGACAATGATATGTTAGGCGAAAAATTTGCGTTTTTCAACGTCCGGTACAACGAACTGATTAAAACAATAGGCGACCTGAAACTGCCCCCTCCAAAACCCAATTGGACTATGTATTTCGGGATAGCTGCCGGCGTCATGCTCGGCGGAATGTTTTTCATGCAAATATGGAACTCCCTGAAGGCTAAACGACAACAGAAAAAACTTACCCAACAAGCGCAAGATGCGCTTAAGGGCAATTTAATGCAAAATGTGAATAAAGATATATTACCTAAAGTTTAATGATCAATGAAATTAATTAATCGAATAATTATCGGAAGCTTTTTTATATGCTTGCTTCTGCCGGCCGCACATGATGCTACGGCGCAAGAGGTAACAGCTAAGTACAGTAATGAAAAAAATACGGAAATTACTATTATTAATAATACGGGAAAGGTTATTTATATTTTTAAGAAAAATGAAAAAGGTATAAAAATCGATCAAAGCGGTATAACATATAATGGAGTTCGCGTAAATACGGAGTATCTTACATGGGATGTTTGTATCAGTAAAACGATTGAAGCAAGAACAGGCGAATCAAATTGGAGCATCGGCAGGAATTGTAAGATTACTAATATTTTTTATTATGTCAGGGAGGGCAACAGAATCGAAAAAGGCGAATTAATTGAAGTCCGGCCTTTTAATGAAGTAGTCAGGCGGCCTGCCGCCACTGTCGAACAAGAAGTCAAAGAAACCGTACCGAATGATGTCCCTCAAGAATCGCCCGACAAACCGGTAACTCAGAATCAAAATACGAGGCAGGAAACAACTCCTTCCCGGCAGCCCGTACGGCAAACGACACCGAGTCAGGCACAGCAGACAAGACAGGCGGCCCCTACTCCAATCGTTCCCAGAGAAGACCCGCGCCTTGAAATTTACAGAACGGAGTTCAGGGTGTTGCATGATTATTATGATAACATATTCAAAGATATAAACACAGAAGTTATTGAGAAAGATACGCTTGAAAGACATAAAGTAATACTTGACAGCTTGGAATACCGGTTAATCCAACTAACCTCAACGGATGAAGTCAAAGCGTTACATACGGAAATAACTACATTGGTTGCAAAAATTTCAAAACTCATTGATGAAGAAAAAGACGTCGTAAAAGAACCTGAAACGGTAAGTCCCGGAAAATTTAAACTATGGGATGATTTTATTAGCGAAATCAGGCAACGCACAGGAATCCCGCAGGAATTGATCATCATTATTCTCATAGCATCCCTGATACTTATTGTTACGATGGTGCTTATCATCCGGTCTTTGTTCAGAAAACGTAAAGTGAAAAAATTAAAACAAAAAGAGATGGAATACTATATACGACCGGTTGATGAGATAACGGAAAACGTACCTGTATATGCAAGTGGTCTGGATGATGTCAGGAAAAGCCGTCCGGACGAATATTATGTAGTTGATATGTTGTCATTTTTTGCTGATACCTCTATTCAGACGGTTTATATCAGCCGAAAATGTATCTTGGATATTTACAAGTTTTTTTCGGAATTTTTGAAGTATAGTCAAAAAACTAACGAGACAGGATGTTTTGTGGTTGGCCGGTGGGAATTTGCGCCGGATTCAGAGCAATCGGGCTATAACATCACATTAGAAGAAATTATTAAACCCGGCCATGATGCAATTTACGGGGAGTACGCTTTGGACTTTGGCGCCGAAATAGGTGTCGGGTTGGAAAGCCGTATTTTATCGCTCAGGGAAAAAACAGGAAAAGACTATTTACAGATGTGCTGGATACATACTCATCCGGGATTAGGGTTGTTCCTGTCAAACCATGACCTGATCGTTCAATCGCAATTGGTTTACCCGGAGCATCCCAAACGTATGTTGGCTATTGTCATCGACAGTAATACGGAAAATCTGGATATGGCGTTCTTCGCTCCCAAGAAGGACGGCACAATGAATAATAAGGATGAATTGCTAAAAGAGATGTCGTTGGAAGATATTTACCAATGGGCGAAAAAATCGACTAAAGAGATGATTGAAAATCTGAATCCTGACTATTACCCGCATATTACCAATTATTCCAATACGTTTATTGAGATATTTTTATTAAGCGGGGCGGCTATCATAGACATGGATACCAACCTGGCATTAAATTCCGAAGGAGTGGCCGGATATTTTTACGGGAATACCCAACCGGCTCAAAAACAAGTATTCATTGAAGAATTTAACAGTTCTGAAAATGACGCGAACAGTAAGTATCAAACAGTAGGTTGTTTGTTGGTTATTCCCGAATTTTCATTTGATCTTATAGTAAAAAAATACGACGCTGTAATTAACAATTTTGACTTTTTTTCTGTATATCAGACGAAAGATGATTCGATCCGGTTTGTGGTTAAAAATATTGAAGGTAATTTTCTCACGGATGATTCCCATTCGGTACGGTTGTTGGATATGAAAAAATGGACAAGAAGAAGGCGCGTTTAAGTGAATTGGATACAGTAAAACATAGTAATAGTATGATAAAAAACAAATGGTTTTTAGGGTTATTTTCATCCCTTATTTTGGTTGCATGCAGTCAAAATGAAGTGGAAATGATGAATAAAATACAGTTTCTTCAGGAAGAAGCTCAGGCGGGATATAAAGTAGATGTCACAGACATTAACTGGTCACAATATGCTGACAGTCTCTTTATGAAATTCAAAATTGTCACAAAAGAGAATGAAAAAGAAATCTGGGGAGATTTGCGACATTCGGAAGTGGAACTAATCAATGAAAAGGCGGGCTTGAAAGATATCAGAAGGCTTAACAGGGATAAAGGAAATATCCCCGAAAATATTTTAGTTTCTTTGCTGATAGATAAAAGCATACTTGCCGAAGATATGGAGCGGGTTCAGGAGGCCGTGAGGTTTTTCGTCAATAACTTGCCCGAAAATACGGCTTATATTTCATTTTTCGATAATACCATTAGCCGGTCGCTTCCTATCACGCCCGAAAACTTTGATTCCTTCGAACAGGATTTCAATGCAACTAAAAGCGACAAGATCATTTTTGGGGCTACGCTTAATAAGTACGAGGAATTAGCTGGTCAAGCAGGTTCTTTATCCAATATGGCAATGCAGTTGAAAATTCAAAACGACACCATAAAAAAATATTTGGTTTTGTTGACCGACGGCAAATCAACTGCCACCGGAGAAGAAGCCGACAATATCATGAGGTTTAACGAAGTGATAAAGCAGATGGACGATGACGCGCTGAACAATAATCAGATAGAGATACACGCTATTCGGTATGGATTAGGTAATCCGACCGTTGACAAGCATCTCTCGTTTATTTGCAAAGACATTCGCAAAGACAATGTGAAGGGAGAATTTTATGCGGCAGCGCCAGACAGGGTGTTGAACCGGCTGACAGAAGTGATTGACAAAATATCGCCTGATTACGAATTATCCCTTTTCAATCTGCCCGGCCGGATTTTCGCAGGCGAAAGCAGGGATTTAATGATTCGGGTAGATAAGAACGCCAAGAAGGCGGCGGGTATGAAAAATTATTCTATCGGCACACTGACCAATCCGGTCATTACCGGAACGACCAATCAGTTTCAACATATTCTGTTAGGCATGCTATGGGGACTTATCATCCTGTTTATCTCCTATTTTACAATTCAAATCATCATCCCTTTGCTTATTTCCAAATCATCCAATTTTGAAAAGAGATATGTCAGAGAATATCAGCCGAATGAGGATGAAATCATTAAATGTAATTTTTGTATGGATGATCTGGTAGGAGGCGAAAAAGTGGTCGAGAAATGCCAACACATCACCCACCTGCAATGCTGGCAGGAAAACGGTTATAAATGTCTCGAATACGGACAAAATTGCAAAGAGGGAAAACAATTCTTTTATGATAAAGAAAAACCTTTTAGCGCCGCAAACAGTCCTTATTATATGAAATGGTTACTCAGCGGACTGACAGGCGGCTTACTCTCCTGGATTATTTACCAATACGTTGTCTCAGGTCATCCGTTACTGTTAAAACCTTTTACGGAGAAGTTTTTAAGCGGTTTTTTCCCCAACTATATCTATCGTGTGGATGCTGATGTCTTGGTGGGATTTTTATCTAAAATAGGTCCGCTCTTATTAATAGGCATTGTGTTGGGATTTATTCTGACTTTTTTGTTTTCCTATATTAACGAATACAGGCAAAAAAAGGGGAAGATAATGTTACAGATATTTATAAGAAGTATTATTGGCGCATTCTTCGGATTTCTATCCTTTTTAATAGGCTCTTTGTTCATTGTTTCCGGGAAGGCAAGCAGTACAAATTTCCTGATCGACTGGATACCTTGGTTATTATTCGGCGGCAGCTTAGGGCTTTGCCTTTCATATAAAACAGATATTATCTGGAAACATGCGCTATTGGGCGGTATTTTATCGGGGCTTATCAGTTTTGTGCTTTTGTTCCTCAATCCCTGGTTCGGCAGTTTCGCTACATTACTTAGTTTTATGCTTTACAGCGCCGGTTTAGGATTGTCAATCGTCACGATCCATCGTACTGCGCAAAAGTATTTCCTGAAATATAGAGGAGCAAAAGATGGAGAGATAGCCATTCATAAATGGATGAGTGTACTGGGAGGAAGCAACGATGTGACGATAGGCAGGTCAAACCAATGTGTTGTACAAATGAATTGGGATACTAATCCGACTATTCAGGATATACATGTCAAATTGTATGTAGATAAAAAAATGAAGACGCCATTCCTGAAGTCATTAGCAAACGACCTGATATACAATGGAAACCAAGTAAGATTTAATGACGAGTTCCAATTGAAAAACGGCGTTACGTTTAGAATTGGAGACACTGAATTTCAATATACCGAAAAAATTTAAAACATATTATACAGATGAAAAAAGTCTTAATAACTTCAATCTTATTTTTATATTGTATCACGCTCTATGCACAAAGCGATACAACTAAACAAGTGGAACTAAACGATATCCATCGTGTGGAAATCGACCTCGCCGGCAGGAACCCGTTGAAAGTGGAAAGGCGGGAACACGTATCCATAAATTCCATAGTTTTAAATGCCGGATATGGATGGTCTTCGATAAGCAACGATTGGCCTGATGAATTAAAGGAGAACTTTTACAAAAATTCGGGTAGCGCCTGGCAGTTTAGTGTCCATTTCAGGAAACAATTTATGAAAGAAGCGGCAATAAACGACCGGGTGTTTGATGTTCCTACCGCTGTGGCTTTCGGCGCCGGCATAGGACTGAGCCATTATAAAAAATCCATCGGCTTTAAATCGTTTGAGGAACAATTAGATGAAACAGATAAAGACGGTGATAATTATAAGGCTCATTTGATTTATTCCGACGTAACGGAAGAATTGGGTTTAACATATTTAGATATTCCGCTATATCTTGAGTTCGGTAAACCCAGTATGACAAAGTTTCAACCCTACGCCCGAATAGGTCTTAAGGGGTCTCTTTTGATTTCCAATAATCCTTCCAGAGCAGGCTCCTTTAGCTCCACAGGTCATTATAATAGAGTTGATGGAAAAACGGTTGATGTCATTCTATTCGATATTTCTGATTTAGAGTTCGCCAATAACAGGGATTTTGCTTATGATAAAAAGACTGCGCCGGAGTTGAATCTGAACTCTTTCGTCTTATGGTCGACCGTAGCAGCCGGAGTCAATATCCCATTAAGCAGTCCCGATAAAGATGTATTACGAAATATCATACTCCGGTTAGGCGTCAAATGGGATTATTCATTAATGCCTGTAAGTAGTAACATTGAAAACGAATCCGTTTTTAAAAAATCACAATATTGGCTTAAGCAAAGTAATATTCTGAGAGAAGGTGGAAACCATCTTCAGTTCTTTGGATTGGAAATGGGGTTGATAGTTGGTTTTTAGAACATAAAGGAACGAACATGAGTATAAAAAAGTCAAAAGAATGGGGCGCTGATGTGTTCCCTTTCCTTTCGTGGTTCAAGACTGATAAAGTGCAAAATGCCAAGGTATTGGTGGCCGGAGCAGGCGCTTTGGGTAATGAAGCCTTAAAAAACCTGGCATTATTCGGCGTAGGGAACATCGTTATTGTCGATTTCGATAAAATAGAGTACAGTAATCTCACCCGTTCCATTTTGTTTCGTCCCGAAGACGCCGACAGGGGATTTTATAAGGCAGAAATTGCAGCTAAACGGATTAATGAAATAAACCCCGACGTCAATGTATGTGCCATTTGCGGCGACCTGGCTACCGATGTTGGACTGGGGCTCTATCGACGGATGAACGTAGTATTGGGGTGCTTGGATAATTTATGGGCGCGCGTGACCTTAAACAAACTGAGTTTTCGTGCAGGCATTCCATGGATAGACGGCGGAATCGGCGATATGGAAGGAGAAGTGAATGGTTATCAACTGCACAAAAACTGTTACGAGTGTAGCCTTACCGACGATGAGTTGAAAGAACTCAAGGAAACAAGGATGTCGTGTGCAGGCGTCACTCGCGAACATGAAAAAAGAGGACGCGTGGCGACCACGCCGGTTAGCGCTTCTATTATCGCCGCTATTCAGGTTCAGGAAGCAATGAAAATGATTCATAAAGAAGATAATGATAATGGTTTATTCACACCGCTAATCGGTACAATGTTTCGTTATGAAGGAATGCATCCTTATGCCGATGTTTTTGAGTGTACCACCTATAAGGAAGAATGTGTTGCTCACGAACAATGGGATAACATCATCGAAATAGCATCATTGAGCGCCGATATGACTGTTGCACAATCTTTGTCCGTAATTAAAGAAGCGCTACAGGTTGAAAATGTTGAAATAAATATGCGTAATAACCGCTTTATCGCCAAGTTGGAAACACGCTCCGACCGTAAAACATTCTCCCCCATGCTTCCCGAATCGATGATTTCCGATTATATTAAATCGTCGGACGAACTCGAAACCTATTCGTTTATGGAAGGCGGACTTTATCAACATGCGTTTGAAAATATTAACGAAGAATTTCCATATCCTCATCTTACATTGAAACAATTAGGCATACCCTGTTTTGATGTTTTACAGGTCACAACCGAAAAAGGCTATGCTTTTGTCGAACTGTCGGCTGACATGGAATATTACAAAGAAGCGCTTGAACTGTGAAATATTCGGATGATAAAATAAATATCAGGGAAATCAAAGCCGAAACGCTGGTTTCACAAATGGATACAAGCGAGCACATTAGCGCTTGTATGAACAGCATATTCTCCCGTAATTATTCGGAAGACTTGATCGATGTCACGAATGATATGGACAGAACCATTTTGGAGATTTCACGCGACGGTATCTTTCATCTCTTGCCGGAAGGCTTGTTTTTTAGGGAAAACATTATAAAGAACATTCTTAAAGAAGATTTCAAAGAAAAACATGACCAGTTTCTGGAAGATAAAAAAAGTATAGCGTTCTTTTTTCAACCGTTTGATACGGAATATTTCAGGCAAAGCCTTGAATATGAAAAAACAATCAATGACATTACAGAAAAAGGGAATCGTATTTTTAACAACTCCCTTTTTGACGAAGCGGATACCGAAACGGATAATGAATATATTAACAGAATGAAAGTACTGCTCCCTTTTGTAAGTACTTTAAAAGGGAATCATGCCTTGTTAGCCGATATACTGGTACATGTACTCTCTTTGGAAAGCGTTGAATTTAAGGAGATAGAACCTTTTTACATCCGGTTTATTTTTCATAAAGGAGGTTTAGTACAGGAAACATTTAATGAAATGAACCGGAAGGTAGGCGAGTTTTTCGATTTCTTTTACCGGTGGTTTCTTTATGTCGAATTGGAATATGATTATCGTATTAAATATTATAAAAACTTTTGTACATTTGGCAACACATTATTATTGGACTATAACACCCACTTTTAAAATATGGAAAAGCATAAACGGATATATTGGAAGATAGGCCTTGATTTAACGCCTGAAATTTTTATCGAAGCCGATAATTACCACATTTCGCAACGAAGTATATTGACACAGTCGTATGCTTTCCGCACCTATGGCATTTTGCCGGATACTAATTTTAAGATATCTTACAGGTTGAACCATGACACTATTTTTGTTGACGAACTGTATTGCATGGCTATCACCCGTAACGGACAGTTGATTGATGTGCAAAATGATGTCTCCTTTAAGGGAGTTAGTTTGAGTGAACTCTCTGATGACGAACCCTTCTACATGGTTCTGAATGTGGATTCGTTCCACCCGAAATCGTCAGGAAAAGAAGAATTGTATGCAAAAGCATCCTATTCAATTGAATCCGTTGGCCTAAAACAAAAAATTGTAACGGGTATTCCGATTATGAAAGTAGGATACAACCGAAAAAAACGATGCAAGGAGGTCGACAACAATTATGTCGTACCGCATATCAGCCTTTCGACAAGCAATGTGCTAATAGAAAAATACCATACGATCAAAGAGGTGTTAAGCATTATCAATAAAAAACTTCCTACCAACGAATTAACATTTTATTTGATGGAATTGCTTGAAGTCGAACTGAATAATTATTGTTTACAGGAATTCCCCGCCGAACTGATTTTGCTCTTGAAGAAAATTTGTACGATACTCAAATCGTACCTCATAAGACAAAACAAAGAAGAATTTGATGAAATGAAAATTTTCCTCAACGAAATATATAATCATAATGAAATATTAGACATCGTGCTAAAAGGAATCGATTGTTTGAAAATCATCAATCAAAAAATTGACGAAAAAATCGAAATAATAGAAGAACCCGTTCAGAAAGCTCCCCCATTAATACTACCGGAAATATAATACTATACAAACTATGAGCGGATTTAAAATACCCCTGGACTTATCTAACGGTAATTTTTTCGATAATAACCGTAGGATTGATGATGAAAAAAATATTAAGGAATCAATTGACGATTTCATCCGGCTTTTAGTTAATTCCCCTAACGGCAGCTTCAAACCCGATTCGCGGTTTGGATTTTCTTTAAAAAATTTGCGTTTTGAAAACACAAACGAAGAAGGGAAAATAAGAGGGAAAAAAATCGGAAGCGAAAGTGATAACTTTGATAATTACGCAAAAGACCTTGAAAAAGTTATTAAACAGTTTGAACCGCGATTGCAGAACCCGAAAGTAAAAATTACCTTTGACAGGAAAGAATCAAAAGGGTCTATAATAATTACCGACCCTGTTAAAAAATATACGCAGGAAATTAAATTTTATATTTGGTCAAATAATGAAGACAACCCCAGAAGAATATCATAAAGAAGTAAAAAGTGAAGCAGTTAAGATGTGGAGAAAAGAAGGGCATGTTGCAAAAAACGTTGAAAACGACCCTGTTATAAATCTTCTGCTTTCGGCCTTATCGTACCAGGCATACCATATTCATAAAAACATTGAACAAAGCGAAGAAAAAATCCTTCGTGAGTTCCGCGACAGGATTATTCCGTTTCACCTGATTAAACCTGTACCTGCTTTTTCAATAATTGAAACAAAAATGTTAAAGTCGGCCGTTGAAAATATGGTAGATGCAAGTAGCCTGTTTGAATTTAAACGGTCTAAGTTTTTACCTCTGTTAGAAACAAAAGTAATTAATGCGGAAGTAATTAACGTAAATCAATACGACAAAAATATCAACCTGAAATTGAAATCGGAAAGTCCTCTTGAAAGTCTTTCAGGCGTATCGTTCTACATAGATACAACCGAACCGGTAAATATCATGGCTATCAAGTACGGCGACTACGAACTGCCGCTGATAAAGCCTGCATCATACAATGAATTGCCGTTTGTAAAATATTTTAACAACGCGCATTTATTCCTGAATCAAAATTACTACCTATTCGGAACTTATGATTATTGGCAGGAAATTTACCTGACAAATACTACACAATTATACCATATCGGGCAGTATGACACAAAAAAAATCTCCTTCAACGGACAGTCAATGATTGAATTGGAAATTGTTCTGAGTTCATTTTATGACATTAGCGATAAGATAAAAATTAATTGTATCCCCATTGTAAATGTCGAGAAAAAAGAGATCACGCTAAACAACCGGAATCCCGTACAGGAACTGTATTCTACTACCGGCGAGTTCTTGAATTTATTGTTTGACAAAGATAATGAGAAATATTTGGATGAATATATGGATTCTTTTCTTATCAGACAACATGGGGTAGAACGCTATAATTCAAAGCAGTTATTGGAACAAATGAATGAATTGCTGTATAGATACGATTATGATTACTATGCCATTCATTCAATCGGCGAACTAAAAAACAGCAGTAAATTGAAAGAGTTGCAAGAAATAGTAGCAGGGATTTTCAGTATAGTAAATAAATTTGAAGAGCAACGCTTTAATGCAAGAACGATTTATGAACATACAATGAAAATTATGGACGAAGTATCTGGAAACGTAAATAAATCCGAAGAACATTATAACCTGTTAATAAATCAAATAGAGGCCATCTTAGAAGATATCTCAGGCATTGTAGACAAGTTCGAAAATGAATCGGTAAAAGAACGCTTTTATGCCATATTGAAAAAAAACGATGCCGAAAATAAAAATGTACACATCGAATACCTAACCACATCGGGTGCAGCCGCCAATGGCCTGAAAAAAGGCGAAAAAGCAACCCGCGCACCCAATTTTCTGGAACGAGGCAAAACAGCCTTACTCATCGAAACAAAAGGTGGAAGAAATAGTATTAAAAATGAAATGCAAAAAGAAAATATAGCCAAATATTATTTCCAAACGAAAGACCGCCTGATAACCGTAAATGATATAAGAGCTTTCATCAGAACCTACTATTACAACGAAAAAAGCAAATTAGACATTGAAATAGACAACATCACAATCAAACGAGAAAGCAACTATATCTCAATATCCATCACCCTGAAAGAAGACAGCCTTCTAAAAAACGCCGACACCCTGGAATCTTTAGCAACAACCTTGCAAAACAAAATAACATACCGGTCAACAGGCATTTTGCCTTTCAAGGTAAGTTTTGTTTAGATACTTGTCGCATGAAGAAGTTTTACATTTGGGTTATTTTTCTTTGGGGATATTTTTGTTGTTATGCTCAAAAAGAAAAAAGTAAAGTTGATTTCTTGATTGATAGCTATGAAGAGTATTTTGCATTAAACAGGAAAGAGACACAACCGGTAATTGATGTAGTGACGCGCGTTACAATTCCGGAAGAGTTTTATAGGTTTTTCAATACGAACTTTATTGATTTTGCGGCGCTTAGGGAAGGTAATGTTAAAACCTTTTCGTTTAGTGATAGTTTATCATCACCTTTAAAGCAATCTTTGATTGTGTCTTCCGGCTACGGAATGAGAAACGGTATAAAGCATTTCGGAACAGATTTTTTATTGAATGAAGGAGATCAGGTATGTAGCGTTTTTAGCGGTAAAGTGCGAATTGCAAAATGGGATGATACTTACGGATATGTGGTCGTCGTTCGAAATTATAACATGAGTGAAACGGTATATGGTCATTTAAGTAAACTGTTAGTTTCGACTAATCAGGATGTTCAAGCTGGCATGGTAATCGGATTGGGGGGAAATACCGGTCAATCTCGTGGGGCGCATTTGCATTTCGAACTAAGATATAAAGGATTTCCAATCAACACAATCGTAAACAATAAATTTTTAACGCACATCCCCGTAGGGTATGCTGATAAGTAAAAATACAATAATCAAATATAATAAATAAATTTTTTTTAATATGAAACACTTTACAATTAAACTTTTAACTTACGCTGTAATTTTAACCGGCGTTCTATTAGTAACCACATGCAGCAGCGAAGATCCGGTAATATCGGTGAGTCCTGAAAAGCTGACTATCGAATCTGATGAGACAGATGAAAAATTCGTAACGATTGAAACAAATGCATCTAATTGGGAATACAGGGAAATAACAACCAATTGGATGGAAGCATACAGGAGATCCGATAAAGATAAACTGTATATCAGAGCTCAAGATTACTCAAACACTAATGATTCCCGAAGCACAGTAATCATTTTAAGCGCAAGCATCGGCAAAAAAAACGCTACTGCTGAATTACTCATCGAACAATTGAGGAAGATAATTAATACCCTTTCGACAAGCCCCACCTCACTTACATACCAGTCAAATGAAACCGGCTCTAAAACAGTCACCATTACGACCGATGCGACCAGTTGGGATGCAACCACAAGCGCTTCGTGGATTAGTATAGAAAAACAGGGACAAACACTAATAGTCACCGTTTCTACCACCAATACACAATCGTCAAATCGGACGGCGGAAATTTATATCACAGCGGGTAATGCACCCTCTGTTTCATTAACAGTCACACAGGAAAGAGTGAATACACTTTCTGTCACGCCGACTTCACTCTCTTTCAACTATAACGAAACGAGCGCCAAAACTGTAACCGTCTCAACAAACGCGTCAAGTTGGAACGCAACGACAAGCGCTTCATGGTTGACGCTTAGTATGAATAACAACATCCTGACAGTAACCCCTTCGCAAAATTCAGGCTCCGCACGTACGGCGACGATTCAAGTCACTGCTGGAAGCGCGCCCAACGTTACTGTGAATGTATCACAAGGCGCTCCTTCCTCAGGAAATCAACCTATCAGTACAGACTACAATTATTCTGCATCCGGTACTCCATTATATAACTCGTCATTTGGATATAATTATACTACATGGACAGGAACAATCTATGCTATTAATGATTTTACACCGCCATTTATAGTAATTGATGGTTGGGCCAATTCTGATAGTTACTTCTACGTGGATTATGTTAATGGAAGTTATCAATTAGATAGAAAATCCGCCTTGTTTAAAGATACCTCCGGTGAATATGACGGGTATATGTGCATGTGTACTTACAACAGCAATACCCAAAGTGTTACGATTTATCCCGAAACTGATTATAAAATTAATTATAATGCATCTACGAGGGTCTTAGATTTTTCAGGAACCCATAACGGCCTACCTACCTGTATCGGTATCTTCGGCAAAAGTTCAATTACCGGTGAATGGGACGTCTTCTTCCATAATGTATATCTTAACCTCAAAATTACACTAACTACGTCGGCGTCAGCTCCCCCTTTAAGAACCGGCATTAACGCGCCAGAAATGAAGAAATTTTCAAAAGACCCCATTTCAATAAAAGTAGAAGGAGTCAAAACGGACAATAAGTTGAAATTTATTAAAGGCGATTAGGCTAAAAATTCACAAAAAAAAAGGGTTGCCTTATTACAGGCAACCCTTTTCAATTGAATTACATCAGCCATCACCTCCTATTGGCAGTGGTCGATAGGGGGTCGATAGGGGTCGCCCGAATAATAACGCACAAAAATCACTTTCCTGCTTTCATGCCCGCTGGTTGAAAATTGATAGTTTTTCGAATCAAAGGCCATACACATATAGATTTTAAAATTTTGGCAAAGATACAAAATTTTTGAGTATGAAGTATTGTGGGTAAAAAATAATTTACCTTTGCACCTGTTAAGAGAGTTGAAAAACATGCGCATTTTGTATATACGCTTTTGATTTTTCCTGAAATGAATATACAAAGTGCGCAGTAAGAGAGGAAGAAATAAGTAATTAATAAACAATGATTTATAAAGGTTTCTTTCAAAATATATGGCAGCCAATTTGACGATAAACATGCGTATATTATCCTGTTAGCAGCAACTGGCGGACAGCGATGAGCGAACACGACGAAAATGAGGTTGAAAACTTTGTGTAATAGATGAAAGTGAACGTTTATTTGCTAAAAAAATGTACATTTGCATTTTGAAATAATATACGAATAATAAACAGTAATTAATTATAAATTGGAAAGATATGGATTTTATATCAAATATATTAGCTAGTATAATTGCGGCGTTTTTGGTTTTTATAGTGGGGTTTATCATCAAATTGAAAATAGATGGTATATCTCCTCTTAGTTTATTTAGAACATTTCGGCGAATAATTGTTTCAAGAATTAAGTATTTCTACAATGATAGAAAATATTTGACAAAATATCTTGGTACAATAGGAGAATTTTTATCATCAGCAGAAGTGTCTATAATGTATATTGGTTTTTGGATGGCCAGTTCAGTTGATAATTCTGATATTCGTAACGTACTTAAGGAAAAAACAACAGGAAACGTCTCTTTCTCTGCATGTTTTCCTGATCCAAAATCACCTTTGATGGAATATTATTCAGCATTTTTTGGAGAATCAAAAGAAGAATTAATTACAAGGATAAATAAAAACATAAAGGTTATAAAGGAAATACGAGAAAATTTACCAAAAGACAAACAAGTTAATATCAAAATATTAACACATGAATATCCTATCTCAGCATCAGCATACATCATTGATAAAGGCACTAAAAAATGCAAAGCATTACTTGATCATAAATTGCCTAATACAGAGCGTTTTTGCTCTTATGGTTTTGAAATATATGGTCACAAAAGTAAATTTTGTGAGAATATAATTAATGGTTATCAAATAATACTTGATAAAGGGGAAAAGATATGAGTATAATTTCTTCAAAAATCATTGATGGACAAATTGTAAGCTATAATAATCTACTTGATGTTATTTATATAAATAATTGCAATGTTGACCTGTTTAATTATTATAGAACCGATAGAAAAAGAATATATGATATTGTATTTGAGGCAAATAAATATTGTAATCAAGAGTGTATCAATTGTTTTTCCGAGTCTAAAAAATCAGATAAAACAAGATTAGAATTAGCTTATTCGTATATATCTGAAAAAATATTAGATAATTATGACAATATAATTAGAGTTAGCATTACCGGAGGAGAACCATTGAAGCATTCCGAAATTAATAAAATATTAACCTTACCACAAAAAATTTCCGGATTAAATTATGTGATTTCTACAAATGGTTCAATTATCAATAATGATATTATTAAGAATCTTATTGAAAATGAATGGTTAGTATGCGTCTCAATTCATGGATTGGAAGACACGCATAATACATATACGAAATCAAAGAATTTCGAAAAAACAATAAATTTTATAAGTATGCTTTCCGGGAAAACCCGCATACATTTGTATTGCGTATTAAATAATTTGCAAAACAGAAGTGATTTGGAATATATTATATCGCTACGTAATAAGTATAATATTTCATTTGTCAGGTTTATAGCCCCTAGGCACTATGGTCGTTGGGTAAAAACAAAAAAAACAATATTTGATATGTGCGAGGGAATGATAAATAATAATGTGGGGATAAAAAAAATAAATTCTTTATCTAAATTTTATACCGTGGATATGTTTGAGCGAATATCAAAATAAATTAAACGATTTCAATGCACTGCTGCTAACAAGCGGTTTGGCGAAATTGGGGTTAAAGTGATAGCCCGAACTTCGGCGCGTCGTTTAACCGTCAGTGACAACCCAAACGGCGTGCAGTCGAGCCCCAACTTCGCCAAGCCGCCGGGACGTTATGTGAAATGTTGGT
>Ga0099364_10001497_pt1 | contig 38350 bp, 32 predicted proteins | sample TergutTh196P3_FD_73070 | JGI IMG/M metagenome (GOLD analysis project Ga0099364, IMG submission 73070) | Microcerotermes parvus P3 segment gut microbial communities from Pointe-Noire, Republic of the Congo - Th196 P3 | ecosystem: Host-associated > Arthropoda: Insects > Digestive system > Gut ... | reverse complement strand
ATTTTAGATTTATGAAATTAAAATTATTTTTCTTAGGAATGGTTGCAGCAGCGCTAATGATTAGCTGCAACAACGAGATCGACGAGGGACGAACCCCCGACAAAGGAGGGGTTGTTCCCTCTACAGGAAAGGTATCCTATTTCGCATTTAAGCTTCCAGGTTCATCAAGTGTTAACACACGCGCCGGTGAAGGCGGTGATGCGGGTTTTCCATGGGAAAATGCAGTGGACGGAATTTATGGAGATGTTGCCGTATTTGTTTATGAATGGAACGGAACAACCGCAACTGCTGAGGCTTATGCTTATATGCCGGACAGTTACTCTTCGGGGACTCCAGTAACATTAAAAGTTACGGATGGTACGAAGAAAATCTATGTAGCGCTGAACGTTGGAGAACCTGGTAATACTTTGTTAGGAGCTTCTCTTAATGCTGCTGCTACAGCTCCTCCGGATGACGGAGAACCCTGGGGTACAACATTCACTGCACTTAATCAGGTGATTTGGACAACTTTTCCAACAGCGCCGCCTTTCTGGGATACGACAGCTCCTGCAGTAACTGCTGGAACTCCTCCTGCAGTAAAAGTCGACAATTTGCTTCTGGGACTCACCGGAAGCCAGTTTGATGGAGCTACTCCTTCCGGCGCAGGTCTTATCAGATTTACTGACCCAGCAGGGGTGACTATGTATTCGGACGCTTTTCTTGTTATGTCAAACTGGGATAATAACAGAATAGATTCAGCGGAACAGGGACCTTCTTATGAATCAACCTGTATTTTTACGTTAACTCCGAACGTACCCCTACAAGATGCAATAGACGGGTTAGATAATAGCTTTCCGATTACCGTTCAACGCGCAGTTGCAAGGGCAAGTTTCAATATTTCAGCTCAAAACCCAACAGTAGCAGAGACATGGAGATATTTATCAGATCCTGACGTCGCCAATTCACTTTCGGTTGGTATATTCACGCCCTGGAACGCTACCAGTGGTACGGCCAGAGGCTCATGGGCGCTTGGAAATATAAACAATGAAACTACTGTTTTCCAGCGTTTCGTTTCGGCTAGCGGAGCTGTAATGGATAGTAAAACGGCTCGAGTCGTAATGCCGTCCAGTGCTTGGTATCAGCATTATGATAATACCCGATATTTCGGCGAAAGAATGTTATACCCAAATATGCAAGTATACCAGGCGGATTCTGTTATTCATGTGACAGGTAATAGCTCCGGTATTAGTACTTTGAATTTTCAATACTTGACCGAAAACGCGCAACCGTATCATCAGCCTGCTTACCAGGATAATACCACTTATATTGTGCTTGGAGGAAAATATGATCCGAAACAGTGGGTACGAGAAGTTTTTCGAGCACAGGTTCCGTCTCCGTATGATCCAGGATATTTGTATTTTAATGACTATTCAGGTAGTGGAAATGCCTCTGGAGGAACTTATTTTGGAACTGATTTTGACCCCGTTCCATTTCCTGGAACGCTTGGCACCGCAGGCCATGTAGCATCCGATGATGATACATTGTATTATTATACTCCAGATGAAATATTCATTTACGGTAAGGAAAATGTGCTTAAATATTTTGCATGGTATGCGCTAGTGATTCCTGATGGTCATTTAATGGTCTCCCCACAAGATTCTCTTTCCGTAATTCAATATTTTAATCAAGAAGCAACTCCGGTGAGCGGTATACCCAACCCAAACCTTGTTGCCTATTGGGGCGGTCAATGTCTCTATCGCGTATGGTTGAGGAATCCGAACTTATTATCGCCTCCTCCGGGTGATTTACCGAATGAGGAATTTTTAGTTCGTCGTAACCATATCTATAATGTAAATGTATCGAGGATTACAGGACCCGGTATTGCCGATCCGAACAGAATACTCGAACCCGGTGAAAATGTTGGTTCCAGTCCTACCTACATGGCTGTTGAGATCACTATCCAACAGTGGCATCGCATTGAAGATGAAGTAGCAATAGGCCCTCAATAACCTAAGTTTTGCATCTTTGAATAGATTATTAAGTAATTACAACTCCGGATACAGTGCAGTACACTGTATCTGTATCCGGAGTTTTTTTTCAAAAAAATAAAATTTTATAACAATATGGTACGTTCAAAATTACTTTTATTATTGCCTTTTGTGTGTATAATGGTATTACAGGGGTGCGTTCATGGAGACCTTGACGATTGTCCGCCCATGGTAAACTATGCTGTGGCTTTTCAATTCACGCACCATATGTATAACGCCGATCGTTTTTACGACGACGTAAAGAAAATCAATTTATATGTTTTCGACGAGAATAATTTTTTCTATACTACTACTACCGATGTAGGTCCTTACGAACAGAATTTTAATGTCCCGTTGGAATTACCGATGGGAAAATATCATATAATCGCATGGGGCAATGTGTTGGATTCCGGTCATGTATCGATTGCTCCCTCTACTTTTCAAAAAGGAATAACAAGACTGCAAGATGCAAGGCTTATCTTGGAGCGGGAAGCCAATAATTCAACGCATTTTGATTTGGAAAAGATATTTTATGGCGACGCAATTGTCGATGTCCCCATGTACCTCAGCCGTATTGATACTATCCCGCTTATTAACAATACGCACAATGTCCGCGTTGTATTACACTGGGACCATACGGGTAATTCAAGGTCGTACACCGGTGGATTTGTAGAGTACGAAGATATAAACGTAAATCTACACGGCTCGAACGCCGTCTATTTCTTTAACGATAGAGACATACCGGCTACTGATCCCGTCACGTATGACCCTTACTTCATCGACACGACCGGCAATATACTAAGAACAAATATTTTGGATCATGAGCTTAATATTTATTACTATCCGAATGTTGATTCAATATCAACGATGGATTCGACCGTATACGATTTCAAAGTATTACGACTGTGTCCCGACAACTTATTGAAGTTGACTATTATTCAAACATCGCCAGTGGGAGGGTTTGAAAATCTTTTTGCTCCGATTGGGTCTGCTATGCGTAGAGACATTGATTATGGAGCTGATATTGTTGGCAGTTCAAGTGGTAACGCTGGTTTCGCCGAATTAATGAGGCTCCAACTAAATGTCATGACGGGTGAGGAAATGCAAAGTACATTCGATAGATATGAAAATTATCGGGTGAATGTGTTGTTGAAATATTCTCCGTTGGCAAATACCTATTTTGCAACAACGAGTATCAAGATTCAGGATTGGCATACATCTGAGGATGATATCATATTATGACATAAAACAGGGTGTAAAAGTAAAAAAAGATATGAAATGAAAGGAGTGATTAATAAAATAGCGATCGTGTTGATGTGCCTGATGTTTGTTTTGACATCATGCATTGACACTATTGTTCCCGATTATCCGCCGAATGATGGGGAAAAAATACCAATTGCGATAGATTTGCAAGGCCTTATCACCCCGGAAGCGCTAACGCGCAGTTTGGTTTATCCCGGTGATTCCGTCGCCGGCTCTACATTAGAAAACAGTATTACCGATGTAACGGCATATATTTTTGATGCTTATTACCAGTGTGAAGAAATCTTACAGGAGGTAATTCCTCCAATTTCGGCGCCTGTTGGTCCTGTATTGGTTACCGTCGGTACAAAACATATAGTAGTTGTTTTAAACGGAGTAGGCAAGATGCCGTTATCAACTACCCCGTCAGCTGTGTCCTACAACGCTTTGTTAGAACAACTAACCAACGATTCGGGATTGTTGCCCGAATCAGCATTCCTGATGACAGGTCTAAAAAACAACGTCGTACTCCCAAGCCAAGTACCGATTTCAGCTCCCCATATAATCCCAGTAGAAGTGAAACGCGCTTGTTCAAAAGTGAAATTCAGTATCGGTAAGAGCGGCAAGGCATTGGGCCGGACCCTTACGCTTACCGATATTACCATGTATCAGGGAGCAAGAAGAGTTCCATTAATGCGGGCGCCGTCTTCTAATCCGACTTTATATAACATTACTAAATCTCTCACTATTGCGCCCGGGTTCTTAGTGCCCGATTTGACGCCCGCAGGAGGTGGTTTTATCGGATATGCCGAGGTGCTGGATTCAATCTACACTTATGAAAGCCTGTGCGGCCAAGATACTACAAAGGCTATACGCATGGAAGTACAATGGGAAATGAGCGGCGTCACCCGCATGGCCAATTTTTTTCTTGCCTTGGATAAGTCTTTCGGTGATTCTATCTATAATGTAAGGAGAAACACCTGGTATGATGTGAAAATGAATATTGTAGACCCCGGTTCGGATTCAATCTATGTAGATATCATAGCCTGCCCCTGGAATGTAACGGATACAATTAAAAGAATTGAAGGCGCCGGAGCTGAAGTTAGAACAGCGCTTCCGTTCAAATTAGTAAAAAACTATACGTTCAATGAAATGGAGACCCTCCGGCCAATCTCGCCGGTTACATCATACGGAGCTATTCAAAGTCATTCCAAAGGCGCCTCTTGGATAGATTTAAAAGTGACTTTAGGCGCACAATGGCAAATTGATGTAAAGGATTATACATCGCGCAATCAAGATGTTTATTATAGCTTGGACAGCGTTAATTGGGAATCGTTTTCAGTTCTGCCGATAACCGGCTTAGGGAATGACGATTGGCAACGCATTTATATCTATCGTCCGTATCGCGAAAATAACGAACCTAAGACAGGGCCATCCCTGTATTTGTCGCTTTTTGACGAAAAGAGTTCGACGTGGATTCATAAACAGGATTTTATTATTCAGCCGCGCGATACCGTTCCGATACCGACCAACAGTTATGTGCTGCGACCGCGATTAACGGGAGCGCCCGTTAACGAGACACGCGCTTATATCCCACTTGCGGGCGTCTTCAGCCATTGGGAAGATTATATCTATGACAATGGCGTTGCAATACCGAACCAGATAATAACTGCTGATGTGTTGTGGCAGGACGATTCGATCAGGGAGGTCGTAAGAGATGTCAGGGTCATTCATGATGACAAACGCGATTCGGCTTATATTTACGCCGAAGCCGGAGCGCCCGGAAATGCGGTCATTGCAATGCGTTTACAAGGCTCTACGGACATCTACTGGACCTTCCACTTATGGGTAACGGAATATAATCCGTATGAGTTCGCAGGACAGAAGTTTTATGAGACAAGCAATGTCGGCGGAGTTAAAAATGTGTTCATGGACCGAAACCTGGGAGCGATGAGTAATAGTAATGACCCCGAAGGGAATGCACGCGGTCTGTTATATCAGTTCGGACGAAAAGACCCGTTCCCGCGCGGGAAAAATTGGGATAACGCGCCCCCATGGGCATGGTATGTCTACGGTACGCCACCCCCCAATCTGCCGCTTCCATTTAATCCGCGAACAGCAGCCAGTACGGCGCCCGCGTCTGATTTACGTCCGAAAAACGCCCTGAAATTAGCTATTAATTTTCCGGATGAGTTCATAACAGGAAGCGGTGGCATTAACTGGCCGTTGTGGGTTGAAAATGAAAATTTATGGAGCTCGAAGGAAGGGTTTAAAACGGCTTACGACCCTTGTCCGGAGGGATGGCGTATCCCGGAAGTGCAGGGGACAGTCTATTCGTCGACTAACTTCCCCTGGTATGGCAATCTTTTAAATTCAGCACATGTAAATGGATTTGTTTCGAGCACGAATGGATGGTACAGCCTGTTAGTCGGATATTATCCGAATAGCGGTTATATTAACACATCCGGCGCTTTCTCTAATATATCAACGCAAGCTCGATATTGGACTTCTTTTTCGTTTGATAATGTAAATGCAATAGGTTTGGTATTCGGTGGTAGCTACCCTGTGATAGGTAATACAATGATAGAAAAATTTTGGGGAGCTTCCGTCAGATGTGTTGTGGATAAGAATTATATTAATAAAGCCGAAAATGGAGGACTTTTCGGGACAGGTATTATTAATCTGAAGGATGTATTAGGGTTGCCTTAGGTAATAGATTATTGTAATAATGAGTAATAAATTGTAATGGGTGTAATGAATAATGAATGACTTTTTTTTCTAATTTATCTCTTTTCGCAAGAGTTTTTTCACTCCGTTTGAATTGGCTTCAAGCGGAGTGAGTTTTTTTATGTAATTCAGCAATATGAAATGTGCGGACGGGACGTCCGCACTTCACTAGGTACGCGGACGTCCGCGTACCCAGTCTGAATTGCTGATTTTTTTTTTAAAAATTTGGCGCTTAACTAAATATCCCGTATCTTTGCGCAATTATTAATTTAAAATAAGAATCATTATGAGGAACTTTTTTTTATGTATAAGTGTTTTTACTGCGGCGCTTGTCCTTTCCGATTGTACTAATAAAGACAGTAAAAACGATGATAGTAAGATATTTGTAGAAATACCCGATCTGAATTTCAAGGCTTATTTGTTGGAAAATTTTGACGCTAATCAGGACGGGAAAATATCTTTAGAAGAGGCCAAAGCAGTAATAGAAATAGACTGCTCTAACCGAAAAATTGAAGACCTCACCGGTATTGAGAAGTTTGAAAACCTTGAAACGTTGAACTGTAACAATAACCTGTTGGACGAATTGGATTTGCGTTATAACAAAAAAATCAACCGGCTTGTTTGTACGAACAACACGAACAACGCTGACCGCATGACTGTTTATTTCGCCAAATCAAGCCCGTTAAGCAATAAAAATTATGTGCAGCCATCAGATAATAACGAACCTAGCGCTGCTAATTTCGGGAATCCGGTAGATGTCAATAAATGTATTTATGATGCTGACAAAATTAAACTTGTGATTCTTTTCAATTTATAGCTATAATTATGCCTGTTGTTGAAAATGAAAAAGACATGTTATTTTAATCACACCCAAGCAATAATGAAAATTTACCCATTAATCATTAATCATTAATCATTAATCATTTTTTTCGTATGAAAAAGACAGTTGTATTTTTTTGCATGCTGGTAGTGATAGGGATTGCTTCAAACAGTTGTATTTCAGGTATAGTACTTGAAGACGAAGAAATCCCTACTCCCCCACCGCCTGAAGATGAAAAAAATTCTTATTCTTTACGAATAGCTCTTGATAATATGAACGGAACTGTCCCGCTGGCTATGAGCTGGGCAAACTTCAGAAGAGTAGGATTTTTATTGGAAGATGATAAGGATAGCGTTATCTATACGAATAAGGAAATTAACATTCCAAACACCTCGGGCAATGCCGCTGTTATAATTAGAGATTCTGTAATTACCGAAAGTGCAAGCGGAATAGGGAGAGCGTATGCCCCTTTTATTGGGACATTGACCGGCACAACATTGACAGGTACTCTGAACGCTACTCAGCAACAGACTGTCAATAGTAGCAAAACAATGGATAATGCGTTGATAAATAATTTGAAGTTAGTTGCAAATACGGCTACCTTTAATTTTGATGAAGGAACATGCCAATTGAATTTAAGAAACCTGTTTTCAGTAATCCAACTTACAATCGAGGATACGGCATCACTGCTGCCCGACAGATCGATTCAAAGCATTAAGCTGTATATAGCTAAAAATAATGATGTTAAAACGCCGATAAGCAGGCTCACTTTGGCGGGGACTTATTCCATTGATTTAAAAAGTACTAATTCCGCTGTACAATTTCAGAATCCGGAATATGTCATCAACGCTACTGCAACATCAAACAGCGATACCCAGCTTTCCGGTAAACCGGTTTTTTATTTTATTGTAAACCCGTTCACCTTAAATTCGGATGAAACGTGTGCCGTCACTATCGAAACCGACATGGACGATGTTATTTATATACCGTTTGAAATCAACACAGTCCGTAACACTATACATTACCTTCAAGCGTTTATATCCGAAGAAAATACGCTTATAGAATTGCCTTCCGAACAGTATAGCGATATTTATTCTAATTGTTATATTATTTCTAAAAAAGGGAAATATAAAATTCCTGCCGATAAAACGATAAATAATGGTCGAGTGTTGTCAGGAACTGACGTTGATTGGTTATGGGCGTCGAAAGAAGGAGGAGGTAAATTTACTATTTCCGAATTGATAAATCCTTCAAACTTGATATTTGACGGGTCAAGTATCACTTTTCAAGTGGGAGATGATGATCCTTTCTCAACCATGAACAACGGAAATGTTATCCTTGCACTGAAAAACGAAAATGACGAAATTGAGTGGACTTGGCATATCTGGATTACGGACGACCTGATGGATTATCAGCATGAAAATGAGCTCGTGCTTTTAGATAGAAATATAGGCGCCCTGTCGGCACGAATGAGCAATACGCCAATTGATAATTACGGATTTGTATACCAGTGGGGACGCAAAGACCCGTTCTTTGGCGGTAACGGATTGTCGAACGAAACGGTTACTAACGCTATGTCAATAGCTCGCGCGAATACTATTGTTAATAATGACTTCTTCAATGATTGGCCGACGCCTTCTAATGTCGTACGTACTGCCACTTTTGCAAACCAAAATCCGATGACCTTTATTTGTAATAATACGCTACCAGCCCCTAATGATGGTCAGGCTGATTGGTTGTCGGGGTTTTACGACCCAAATCGTTGGTTGGAGAATGAAAAGACCGAGAATGATCCGTGTCCGAATGGCTACAGGGTGCCCTCACAAACCGAAATGAGGATTCTGCATAATGCAGCAGCGGGGGATCCATTGATTATGTATTTTAGAAACGAAGGCAACCGTAGATGGGATTATTACTTTTACAGTGGAAGCGTTATAACCGAATGGCCGGCAGCCGGCATGAGGCAGGGACGTAATTCATACAGAGGAAATACCGGCGCACAACTTGTTTATTCAGGGACAGCATCAACAAAAGGCGAATGTTACTACTGGACAAGCTCGCCTGTCGTTTTAAGTAATAACAGCATTTTGACTGGCGGCTCGCACCGTATCTATACATCAGGTAATATCTTACATCATGAAGATTCATTCGGCGATAATGCTGACGCCTATCCGATTCGTTGCGTGAAAGAATAGATATACAATATGCGTTATTTTAATACGGCAGGGCCTTGTAACAAGGCGGATCATTACATGATTGAAGCTGCCTTGCGGCTGCAAGGCGTTGAACCATTGATTGACATGAAACAATATTTTGTCATCCATGCGGCGCGGCAAAGTGGGAAAACGACCTACCTGAGAGATTTGATGAAACGCCTCAATGAAACGGGGAAATATTATGCGCTCTATTGCTCTTTGGAAAGTTTGCAGGGGATTAAAGACGCGGAAAAAGGTATTCCTCAAATTATCGCTTGCATTGCAAAATCTTTGTATAATGCAAAAATGCCTAATTATGAAACTTTTGCGAAAGATGCCAATTTCTTCTTTTTTGCAACGGTTTTGAATTTTGAATTAACAAAATATATCGCATTATTAGATAAACCGTTAATCCTGCTTTTCGACGAAGCCGATTGTTTAAGTGAGGATACATTAATTTCTTTCCTTCGTCAACTCCGCGATGGGTATAACAACAGAAGCGACACGCCTTTTGTTCACTCGGTTGCTTTGGTGGGGATGCGTAATATTCGCGATTACAAGGCCAAAGTTCGCCCCGACAGTCAGTCGCTCGGTTCGTCCAGTCCGTTCAATATTATTACGGAAACTTATACGCTTACTAATTTTACGCAGGAAGAAATTGCCTCGCTCTATCAACAGCACACGGACTCTACAGGGCAACTATTTGAAACAGAGGCTGTAAATTTAGTTTATGAACAGACGCAGGGACAGCCATGGTTGGTCAATGCCGTTGCTCGCGAAGTAATTGTGAAAATATTGAAGTCAGATTATACACAACCGGTTACAGCGGAGTTAGTACATCAGGCTATTCAAAACATTATACTGCGGCGTGATGCACATATTGATAGCCTTTTGGAACGTTTAAAAGAGGAACGAGTGCGTCGTGTTATAGAACCCATGCTTACAGGCGAAGACTTTTTTGAACGTACGTCCGACGACTATAAATATGTAACGGATTTGGGATTGATAAAAAGTATTAGAGGTAAGATTCTACCTTCCAATCCGATATATGCCGAAGTAATCACCCGCACGTTGAGTTACGATGCACAGGAAAAACTCATGCTTAAGAAACCCGAAGCCGAAATCCCCCGTTATCTTATAGATGGCAAGATCAACATGGATTATCTGTTGCAGGAATTTCAGCAGTTCTGGCGTGAGAACAGCGCTATATGGATTGAGCGATTTCAATATAAGGAAGCCGCCCCCCACCTGATATTACAGGCTTTTCTACAACGGGTACTTAATGGCGGCGGCAAGCTTATCCGCGAACCGGCAGTGGGAACAGGACGTACAGACCTTTGCGTTGTGTATGAAGGCCTAAAATATCCCATTGAACTCAAAATCCGCAGGGACAAAAAAACTTATCAGGAAGGACTTGAAAAAACTTTAGAATATATGGATACCTTCGGATGCCTGGAAGGCTGGTTGGTTATTTTTGACCAACGCAAAAAAAAGTCGTGGAATGATAAAATTTATCTAAAAAAAGAAACGATCGACGGAAAGACAGTGACTGTAGTGGGTATGTGATCTGATAGTTCGACTAAGCTCACTAACAAAAAACTGAAAACTATATGAAGGATTTTATCCGTGTACTGAAGCGATTTGTGCCGCCATATAAAAAATATATGACGCTGAATATCGTGTTCAATATCCTCTCAGCGATACTGAACCTTTTTCAGTTTGCTTTGATCATCCCGATACTGAATATCCTGTTTAAAACGGACAGTAAAGTGTATACTTTTCAACCCTGGGACTGGAATTTTGGCGCTTGGGACACATGGAAAGGGACTTTCGAATTGATTAAAAATAATTTCTTCGCTTTTATTTCGCATATCATCGAAACAAAAGGAGGCGCTTTTACGCTGATTATATTAGGTGTGTTTCTTGTTGTCATGACTTTCCTGAAAGTATTGGCGATGTATATGGCGTTTTATACGATGATACCGATACGAACGGGGGTGGTGCGCGACATACGTAACCGGATCAATCACAAGATAACGGAGTTGCCGCTCGGCTTCTTCTCAGAAGAACGAAAAGGCGATATCATTGCGCGCGTATCGGGCGATGTGAACGAGATCGAAACGTCAATTATGAGTTCGTTGGATATGCTTTTCAAAAATCCTATCCTGATTGTTATCTATCTGGCGGCTATGTTTATCATCAGCTGGCAACTGACGTTGTTTGTTTTTGTCTTATTGCCTTTAGCCGGATATGTGATGGGTAAAGTAGGGAAGACGCTCAAACGGAAATCGCTCATTGGACAGGCGCAATGGAGCCTGTTGATGAGCCAGATCGAAGAGACCTTGGGCGGACTGCGCATCATCAAAGCCTTTGTCGCAGAGAAAAAGATACGGAAGCGTTTCGAGGAAGCAAATGACGCCTTCCGGCGTACAAGTAACCGTATCTACCGCCGACAACAATTGGCGCACCCGATGAGTGAGTTCCTCGGTACGGCTACCATCGTCGTGATCTTGTGGTACGGCGGGAAACTTATCCTTGGCGAAAGCAGTCCGATAGACGCCTCTACCTTTATTTATTATCTGATTATCTTCTACAGTATTATCAATCCGGCCAAAGACCTGAGCAAAGCGACCTATTCGATACAGAAAGGGCTTGCTTCAGTGGAAAGGGTGGATAAGATATTAACAGCCGAATCGAATATCAAATCGCCGGCACATCCGAAACCCGTCGCCCTGAACCGCGCGATTGAATACAGGGATGTATGGTTTCGTTATCAGAACGAATGGGTGCTTAGAGGGATTGATTTGTGTATCGACAAAGGGAAGACAATCGCCATCGTGGGGCAGTCGGGCTCGGGAAAAAGTACGCTTGTCGATTTACTGCCCCGATTTTATGACGTCGACAAAGGCGCTATAATGATTGATGATACGGACATACGCGACGCCGCGTTATCAGATTTGCGGGGATTGATGGGGAATGTCAACCAGGAAGCGATCCTTTTCAACGATTCATTTTTCAACAATATCGCTTTCGGCGTCGAAAGCGCTTCGCAGCAGGAAGTAGAAGAAGCCGCCCGTATCGCTAATGCGCATGAGTTCATCATGGCCACCGAAGAAGGGTATGAAACGAATATAGGCGACCGGGGCGGCAAACTGTCCGGCGGCCAGCGCCAACGCATCAGCATCGCACGCGCCGTCCTGAAAAACCCGCCTGTCCTGATCTTAGACGAAGCCACCTCTGCCTTAGACACCGAATCGGAACGCCTTGTACAGGAAGCGCTCGAAAACCTGATGCGCAACCGCACGACCATCGTCATCGCACACCGTCTCTCAACCGTCCGCAATGCCGACGAAATATACGTATTGAACGAAGGCGAAATCGTCGAACGGGGCAAACACGAAGACCTGTTAGCTAAAAACGGCTACTACAAACGCCTCTGCGACTTGCAAAGATAAAATATTTATGTCATGGGGACGGAGGAATTGACATAAACAAATTTGCATACTTATATTTGGATTTTACGAGTGCTTCGTATTTTATTTATACTTGAAGCTGAATGTATTATATCTAACACTTCAATATTCAATTCAGTAATCCGATAGATGATCAAATGAGAGTCAAGTATAATATTACGGTACTTACGGCTTTTGGTAGCAAGGTGGCGACATTCCGGGTGATAAAGGTAATCTATATTCAGTCTTTCGACAATTTGCTTAATGGTATTAAAGTATTTCCTTGCCTGTATATAACCGAATGTAGTCATCCCGTATTCAAGTATTTCAATCAAGTGCATTTCGTAATGCAGAGATGCTATTACTTTTTTTGGTTGTCTAACCATTGTGATACTCGTTGATGCGATTCGGAAATAGAGGAGAAACAACTTTCTTCAATTTCATGAAAATGGTCCCACCATTCTTTCTGCGTTCCATGGAACGGAACATTAGGGTTCCATGGATCGGAAGTTGAATAATTGACTATTTCTCGCTGATATGTCTCTACAGGCTCACTTGCTTTCGAAAGTGTACTTTCAGGAATTTTATACGATTGATCTCCCATAATCTGATAGTTTAATTGACCGCACAAAGATACTTACATTATAAGTAGAAAACAAAAAAAATATGTATTTTTGTCCATCCTTTATGAAATTGTATTACTTTTGTCCGCATTATTAATCAGTGTGCTTGCTAACCACTTTAAAAACAAGAGAGATGAAACGCTTGGTATCCGTCCCCTTTATGCTCATGGGGATTTTATTTATTGTATGTTTGATTGTTTCCAACCTGTTGGAGGCTAAAATTCTGATGTTAGGCCCGGTTACTACGACAGCGGGGCTGTTGCTTTTTCCGGTTTCTTACATTATCAATGATTGTATTTCGGAGGTCTGGGGCTATAAGAAAGCCCGTCTAATGATATGGGCGGGTTTTGCGATGAATTTTATGGTTGTCGGGGTAGCTCAGATAGCCATTGTTCTTCCGGCGGCCCCCTTCTGGGAGGGGGGGGAAAGCTTTGATTTCGTGTTCGGTATGACGCCCCGCATTGTAACGGCAAGCCTTTGCGCCTTTTTAGTCGGTTCGTTTCTGAACGCCTATATCATGAGTAAAATGAAAGTCTCATCTTCCGGGCGAAACTTTTCACTACGTGCAATCGTATCCACCCTTGCAGGCGAAGGCGCCGATTCGCTGATTTTTTTCCCTTTAGCCTTCGGCGGATTGATACCCGGAGACAAACTCCTGATCATGGTCGGTACACAAACCGTGCTTAAGTCAGTCTATGAAATCCTCGTTTTGCCGATTACGATTCGGGTAGTACGCTATGTGAAAAGAATCGAAGGAAGCGACGCCTACGATACAAACGTTTCGTTCAATCCGTTTAAAATAGGAGAGATATAGGAAGGTTGAAAGTTTTTTAATCATTTGTTTTCTTTTAATCATTTTTTTTTGTTACTTTGCATCGTCAAACCTTCATGTTATGTCGCCATCATCAAATAACAAGTACTATAAACTCACAACCGAGCAGTTGGAAAAGGTCGGGAATGCAATGATTTTCCTATCTGAAAAAATTCCTGGCATTCCCAAAACTAAACTGCTTAAGTTACTGTATTTGTTAGATGAGTTCTCAATAAAAAATAGCGGTATACCGTTTTTTAATTTACAGTACCGAAATTGTGATTGACATGAGCTGTCTTGTTAATCACGATGAACGCAAAAAATATATTTATGAGCAATATATAGAAGAAATTTATGAGCCCAATTAGTATTATAGTATCGCTGGTCATACCGGTCATTGTCATTTTTTATATCGTATGGGATTTGAAAACCATGCATATTGTTAAAAATCCACAAATGACAAATGATCCAAGTTATAAACAAATGAACCATGAAAGCGGTCTCAACACAGGAGAAAGGTTATCCCAAGAAGAAATACTTGAGAATACCGTGTATTTAGTAAAAAATTATACTTATATTCTGTTAAAATGAAATTTTCTAACTACGTAATAATTTATAATTATAGTCATCCCTAAAACTGATTTTTCCTTTTAAATCTTTCAATGACTTGTTTCTACTACGTTCTATTAAATCCTTAAACACAAGATCATACGATATAGAAGATTTTTGACTGTTCGTATTCTCTCTCTTTCTTTCTATTGTTGTTTCCATATTAACTCAATTATCAATCAAATAAATAGCAGGTCTTTGGCTACCTGGGCGGCGTCGGCGTTCAGGTAGGTAAGGATTGCGAGGCCGAATTGGATGACGAGACCAGGGCCGCGTCCGGTGATGATGTTTTGGTCGACGACTACCGCGTCGGTGAGGACGGTCGCGCCAAGCAGTTCGGGCTCGATGCTTGGATAACAGGTGGCTTTTTTGCCGTTAAGCAGACCTAAACTGCCGAAAACGCGCGGCGAAGCGCATATGGCGGCAATCAGTTTGCCGTTTTGACAGGCATCGACTAATGCTTGTCGCAGGCCTTCGTGTTGGTTCAGCATGAGGCTTCCCGGTCCGCCGCCCGGTAGAACGAGGGCATCATAGTCGTCCGAAAAGTCAATGTTTTCAAATACTTCGTCAGCTATTACAGGTATGCCATGGACGCCTGTAACGGTATAATCACCGGTGACTGATACGGTGACGGTCTCTATGCCGCCGCGTCGCAGGATGTCGATTGTGCCGACGGCTTCCATGTCTTCGAAGCCTGTCGCAAGAAAAATGAGCGCTTTCATAAGGATATTAATTTAATTAATTATTGAAATAGTTATATGTGATTGTTCCTGTTTGATCGTTTGTGCCACTAATACTTTTAAATTTAGTTCTAAGTGCGGCATCTTCGGCTTTTTTGCGCATTGAGATGTTACCGCCGGCAGTACCGGTAGAACCTCGCCCGGCTTCGGCCTTAATGACATTTCCTTTAGGGTCGACGGTAATGTATACCACAATTCTACCTTCTTCTGATTCTGTATATACCGGGCGCTGTATTCCTTCGTCTCCGACAGGACGTCCGCCAAGATTGACTGAAGGGTTTATTCCTTTGGCGCCTTCAGTCGTCCTCGTGTTCCTGTCGCCAAAGGGGTTCCCCGGATTTGATGTTCCTGAGGTGGCGCCTCCCTGATTGTCAGCTTGCGTATTGTTGCCGCTGAAAGCGTTTGATGCGAGTTTGTCTTTCTCCTCTTGTTGTTTGATTTCCTCTTCTTCGCGTTGCCGGCGTTCGTTCTCTTCCCTTTCTCTTTGGGCGTTGGCATTGGCAGCGGCCGTATTTGTATTAGCCGTATTTTCAGGAACGGATACGGTTTCTTCGCGGGTTTGTGTGATAACAGTTTCTCCGCTTGGCTGAGCGGCAGGACGGGCCGTTGTTCGTGCGGGCGTCCGGGTCTGATTTTGTCTTTGACGAGGTTGAGACTGTTGTTGCGATGGTTGCGGCTGAGTAGGTCGGGGTTGTGTTACGGTTGTGCTGGGCGGAGGCTGATAAATACCTGCTACCGCAGTGTAGTCGCCGAAGGCGACGGGAGTACCCCCGTCACCAAGCGGGGCCAAGGTTCGTATTACGCCCATATAGAGGAGTATAAGCGCAATCACATGGATAATTATAGTACCGATTAATGCGGTAATGTCGTCATTTTCGATTTTCATAAAAATACTTTCAATTTTCAAGTCCCTTCGCGGGCGGGCGTGTCATAAACAACATGTTAAATTTGTTGAGATAGGCGATGTGCATCACCTTCACTACTTCACCGTAAGGGACTGCTTCATCGGCATAAAGTGCTACGTACATCTCCGGTTCCTGCTCGAATCGTTCCTGCAGGAACGGTACTATGTCGTCGAAGGCTACCTTTCTTTCCCTTTGGTTGCCATGTGCAACATAATAGTTCAGGTTCTTGTCGATTGTTACGCGCGACAGCGGTTTGGCAGCCGTTTGTCGTTGCGCCTGCGGCAGGTTCACCTTGATAGCATTGGGTACAACTACGGTCGAGGTAATCATAAAGAATATCAGCAGCAGGAAGATGATGTCGGTCATCGACGCCATGCTGAAGCTCGCATTTGTCTTTGTTTTACGTTTGAGCGCCATTTTTTGAATGATTAATGGTTAATTCGCGGGTTCATTTAATAAATCCATAAATTCCATGGTGCGGGATTCGAGGTTGTTCACGACATTATCGACTTGTGCAACAAGGTAGTTGTAGCCGAATAATGTGATGATACCTACGATAAGTCCGCCGACAGTGGTTACCAACGCTTCGTAGATACCGCTTGATAGCATATTGATGTCTACATTCGTACCTGCATTCGCCATGGCAAAGAATGCGCGCACCATGCCGGTTACAGTTCCTAAAAAGCCTATCATAGGCGCGGCGGCGGCAATAGTAGAAAGGATGGATAACCCTTTTTCCAATTTTGCCACCTCGATGTTACCAACGTTTTCGATAGCTACAAGGACGTCGTTCATCGGTCGTCCGAGACGCGAGATACCTTTTTCAATCATGCTGGCGGACGGGCTTTTTGTTTTACGGCACAGGTTTAAGGCCGATTCGATCTTGCCATCGTAGATATAATCTTTGATACGGTTCATAAATCCTTCATCGTTTTTGTTAGCGCGTCGTATTATTAAAAAACGTTGAATGAAAATAAAGAACGCTACTAATGATAATACGAGAAGTACAATCATAATCCACCCGCCCTTTTGAGCGAGGTCGATGATGTTCATCTCCGCTTCGGTCGGTGATGTTACGGTTTGTGAAAGGTCTGGCATGACTTCTGTCGCCTGCCTGCCTGCCTGTTGTAGAAATAATAGAACACTCATGTTTGTAAATAATTAATTATGTGTATTATAGTCCTAAATTCATATTAAACACGCTTTGTACATGGCGATTGTCTTTTCAAGTCCGTAATACAAGGCGTCGCATATCAGGGCATGACCTATCGAGACTTCGTCTATCCAGGGTATTTCCGATGCAAACCACGGGAGGTTGAATAAGCTCAGGTCGTGACCTGCGTTGACGCCTAATCCAGATTGTTTGGCATGGAAAGCCGCCCGTTTGAAAGGAGTGACAGCCTGTTTTTTTCCCAACTCATAATTTGCTGCGTAAGGTCCGGTATAAAGTTCGATGCGGTCGGTCCCCGTTTTCGTGGCTAAATCAATGATATTCAAGTCAGTATCGACAAAAAGGGAGGTGCGTATCATACCGGATTGAAATAATTCGACTAATCCGGACAGTTTATCGAAGTTGGCCTCGACGTCCCACCCTTTGTTAGAAGTAATCGCATCGGGTGCATCGGGTACAAGCGTAACTTGTGCAGGCCGTACTTTCATTACCAGGTCGATAAATGAGGGTTCGGGATAACCTTCGATATTTAATTCAGTCCGGATAAGGGTTTTAATAGCATACACATCACTGTAACGGATATGACGACCGTCAGGACGCGGATGTACCGTGATTCCCTGCGCCCCGAAAGCTTCGCAATCCAGCGCTACTTGCTTGACATCAGGGACATTACCGCCGCGGGCGTTGCGTAACGTTGCAATTTTATTGATGTTTACACTTAATTTTATCATGCGAACCGGCTGTATTATAACTCTTTCTTAGTAACTTTGCGGCATAATTGCCAGTGCAAATGTACAAGTATTTACTGAAAAAAAAGAATAATTAATCATAAAAGTTGTAATCGTATGAGAATAGGCGTTTTTGGACATGAATGTAATGAAGACCACATGGGCGTTATCAGGGTCTTGTTTGAAAAACTTGGCGATTGGAACGCGGACGTATTTGTACAGTCTTTGTTTTTTGATTTTCTGAAGAAAAAATTTGATTATAGCCCTGGAATAAAGGGGGTTATTAGTGACGTTGGAATGGAATTGGATATCGCTTTGAGTATTGGCGGCGACGGGACATTTTTACGGACTGCGTTGCAGATCAATAAACAAAATATCCCGATCTTGGGGATTAATATCGGGCGTCTCGGTTTCCTGGCGGATATCAGTCGGGATCAGATCGACGAAACTTTGGATGAATTGTTTCGGGGGGATTATAGAATTGAAGAACGATCGTTGTTACAGCTTGAAGTTGGGGAAATGCGGCTTCGTCAAGGGGAAATTGGGATGGAGAGCAGGCGCGAAGCCTGCGTACCCAGTCTGTTCGGGGGATTCAATTATGCTTTGAATGAGGTAGCTATTTCAAAGCGGGAGACTTCGTCCATGATTACGATTCATACTTTTTTGAATGACGACTATCTGACTTCGTATAAGGCGGACGGCCTCCTGATAGCTACTCCCACAGGCTCAACGGCTTATTCGATGAGCGCCAACGGGCCGATTTTATTACCTCAAAACCGCAATTTTGTTTTAAGTCCCGTTGCACCCCATTCGCTGAATGTGCGGCCGATTGTCATACCCGATGATTATACGATTACCCTGCAAGTCGAAAGTCGTACTCATTCTTTCCTTGTCTCATTAGACGGGCGGTCAGAAGATATGCAGGCCGGTATGGCGCTAAAGATAAAAATGGCCGATTTCAGCACGCGATTAGTGAAGCGATTGAATCAATCATTCTACCAAACTTTGAGGGAAAAACTCATGTGGGGAGCCGACGGGAGGAGTTAAATTTTGTACAAATCGGCCTTTAAACTTCAAAAATATGTAATAATATAGCCTCAAAAGTTAAATAAACATAAATCATTGAATTTTTTTGCGAAAATATTTGGTGGGTATTATGAAATGTATTACTTTTGCATCGTGTTTTTCATGGTATTAGATTTAAGGTTAACAATGAAGATTGTGGTTGTCGTGAGACAACCTTTCTTTTTTTATAGAGGTTCATAACTCTCTCCCTAAGGGGAGGGGTTTATAAAAAAAACCGCAAAAAACTATCTTGCAACGAAAATAAACACTATCTTTGCACCTCAAAAACAAGACTATTAATTAAAGTAATAACATAAATAGATAAAAATCAATGCAAAACAAAGGATTTGTAAGAGTTTTCGCCATTTTATTGGGGGTCGTTTGTCTCTTTTATTTGTCATTTTCGATTGTGACAAACAAGTATAACAAAGAAGCGGCAATTTACGGGAATGGTGATGCGGCAAGAGAGAACCTGTACTTGGATTCGCTGTCCGGGAAAAAAGTATGGTTGGGCTATACATTAAAAGAATGTAGAGAGAATGAAATTACGTTGGGTCTCGACCTGAAAGGCGGTATGAATGTTATCCTTGAATTGAATGTAGCAGATGTAATACGTTCGCTTTCAGGGAATAATAAGGATGAGAATTTCAACAGGGCGCTCGATGCCGCTTATGCGCGTCAGTCGTCGACAAGCCAGCGGGGGTTCATCGACCTGTTTGTTGAAGAATTCAGGAGGATAGACCCGAATATGCGGTTATCGCCTTTTTTCGGAACGTTTGACTTGAAAGACCGGATATCCTTTCAAAGTTCGGACGAGCAGGTTATATCAGTTTTGAAGGAAAGATTGAATGAGACGATGGATAATTCATTTAATGTATTACGTACGCGTATTGACCGGTTTGGCGTTATTTCGCCTAATATTCAGCGGTTAGAAACTGACGGGCGTATCCTGATTGAATTACCGGGCGTCAAAGAACCCGAACGCATACGCAAGTTGCTTCAAGGTAGCGCTAACCTTGAGTTTTGGGAAACATTTGAATATTCACAATTATATGGATCATTACGTGAAGCCGATGCAATTTTAGCGCGTTTGCTCGAAGAACAATCGTACCAGGAGGAAATAACGGCAAGTAATGAAGCGACAGATAATGATACAGCGGTTGTGTCAGACCTGACAGCAGATGTGACACAGGAAACGCCAATTGACGGCATATCAGAGATGGATTCATTGTTGGTTCAACTTCAAACCGATCAGCCGACAGAAATGCAGACCAATGAAGAATTCTCTAAGCGTAACCCGTTATTTTCATTGCTCGGTAGCGGTCGCGGCCCCATTGTAGGGTTAGCCAATAAACGTGACATGGCTAAAATTGACAGTATGCTAAACATGAGACAGGTGAAGGAAGTATTACCTTCAAATGTGTTGTTCAGATGGTCTGTTAAAGAGGCGGATGTGGATGATCCACGCTATCAATTGTATGCTTTGAAGGTTACAAACCGAGACGGATCGCCTGCCTTAGGTGGTAATGTAGTGACCGATGCAAACGCTGATTTCGCGCAGAACCAGTTAGGACGTAGCGGAAGGCAGGCGGTTAGTATGGCTATGAATGCCGAAGGCGCAAAAGCATGGGCGCGTCTGACAAAAGACAATATCGGTAATAGCATTGCTATTGTTCTGGATGATCTGGTGTATTCGGCTCCTACGGTACAAGTGGAAATAACGGGCGGACGTTCGGAGATTACAGGCACATTTTCAATCGAAGAGGCGAAAGACTTGGCCAATGTGCTGAAATCAGGTAAGATGGCCGCTTCGGTTATCATTGTGCAGGAAGAGATTATCGGCCCGTCGCTTGGACAGGAAGCTATCAACGCAGGCGTCATCTCGTTTGTAGTGGCCTTAATCATACTGATGGTTTATATGTGTGTTATCTATGGAATCGTCCCTGGAATGATTGCCAACGGCGCTTTGATATTCAACATATTCTTTACACTTGGCATCCTTGCTTCTTTTAAGGCGGTGCTTACACTACCGGGCATAGCCGGCATGGTGCTTACGTTAGGTATGGCCATTGACGCGAATGTGCTAATTTATGAACGCACAAAAGAAGAACTACGCGCCGGCAAGCAACTTGCCAGAGCGCTCGCCGACGGCTATGGCAATGCTTTCTCCGCAATTTTCGACGCGAATATCACAACGATGATCGCCGGTATTGTGTTGTTTCTCTTCGGCACCGGCCCTATAAAAGGCTTCGCATGGACATTATTAATAGGTGTTGCCGTGTCGTTCCTTACAGCCGTATTCCTGACACGTATGGTGTATGAAGGTTTGATTGCCAAAAATAAGGTTAAAAACCTGACATTTACAACAAAATTATCCCAAAATTTCCTTGTTAATCCGACGATAAAGTTTCTTGATTATCGAAAAATAGGTTATCTGATTCCGTTGTTTATCATTGTAATCGGTTCCATATCCATGGCTACCATCGGCTTGAACGCCGGCATTGATTTTACGGGCGGACGTAATTATGTTATCCGTTATGATCAGTACATCAACACAGGGGCGCTACGTAACGCCCTCGATGAACAGTTGGACGGACAGGTCAGCGTGATCACCATCGGTACGGCCAATCAGGTTCGCGTATCTACCAACTTTAAGATTGCCGATAATCATCCAGACGTCGAACTGGAAATTAATGAGCGAATATACGAAGGCTCAAAAGAGTTCCTGTCCTCCAATATTACGTTAGAGCAGTTTACGGAAGATTATATAAAGAGTTCGCAGAAAGTAGGTCCCAGTATGGCGGAAGATATCAGGCGAAGCGCAGTCTTGGCGGTTGTCATAGCGCTGTTCTGTATGGCGATCTACATATTAGCCCGTTTCCGCGATGTGGGGTTCTCAATCGGGGCTTTTGTTTCCGTATTAGTCAATACGTTATGTATCATTGCTTTCTATACGTTGCTGTGGAAAATCCTGCCTTTCTCTATGGAAGTCGACCAGACATTCATAGCGGCGATACTGACGGTTATCGGTTATTCGATTAATGATACGGTGGTCGTCTTCGACCGAATACGCGAGACTATCCATGATTATCCGAAACGCGACCGCTATGAGGTCGTCAATTATGCGTTGAACTCGACCTTGTCGCGTACATTTAATACGACGTTTTCGACGTTATTAGTTGTATTTATTATATTTGCATTAGGTGGCGCTACAATCCGAAGCTTTACTTTTGCTATCATGTTAGGCGTCATTGTAGGAACATACACGACCTTGCTTGTCGCAACACCGGTGGCTTATGAGATACAAAGCCGGCGAATGGCTAAGAAAAGAGCCGCACTTGCACCGGTAACCGTAAAGAAGTAAAAGGATACGGGCTGATTCCATGCAAGGAATCAGCCCGTATTGCATGATCGGCGGCTGCGGTTATAGCTTCTGTAGGGATCAGGTTCTATTTCTATGTCGGGTTCGATGAGTGATTCGCGAGGCTCATTTGTGAAACAGAGATATTTGATAGAAAGCCCCCTGTCAAGCCATTGTTGTTCGTAGCAGGTGCGGATTGACAAGATTTCGCCGGCTAATCCCGATTCATAGAGGTTGACGGTAGATGCTTGTACGGGGAAACGGTTCGCTTTTATCATTTCGGATGTATAGGTGAACAGGTAATGACTGTCGGTCTTGAGGTGTATCAGTCCTTTTTCGGTTAGTATTTTTCGGTAAAGCGCCATGAAGCGCGTACTTGTCAGGCGTTTATTGACTTTTTTCATTTGCGGATCGGGGAAGGTGAGCCATATTTCGGATACTTCATCAGGGGCAAAAAAATGAGCTATCAACTCGATGCTTGTCCTTAGGAAAGCGACGTTTTTCATTCCCGCTTCGAATGATTCCTTTGCGCCTGTCCACATTCTGGCCCCCTTGATGTCTATGCCGATGAAGTTTTTATCGGGATAAATGCGACCTAATCCTACGGTGTACTCACCGCGACCGCATCCGAGTTCGAGGACCAAGGGATGGTCGTTCTTAAATACTTCCCTGTTCCATTGACCCTTCAGCGGACAGCCACCTCCGGACTGTAATACGGCAAACGGATATTGAAAAACATTCGGGAATCCGTCCATATCCGCAAACTTTTGTAATTTATTTTTCCCCATAAGAATTTGTCATTCCTTCTTCATTGTAATAATAACAACCCCGTTTTTCGCTTTTTCACCGAAATTTTTAGCGGTTTCTTCGTTTTTTAATATTGATATGGATTCAACTTCTGAAGGATTGATATGATCGATATTGGGGAATTCCTCGCCGTCTACCAAGATTAAAGGTTTGTAAGGCAAAGAGAGAGGCTTATCAACAGGAATAATCTTGCCTTTATGCAAAAAGTAAGATGCTGTATCAATTTTAAAAAGCCTGGATTCATTTTTAATATTTACCCCTTTCTTTGTCGTTATTAAGATAACCCCGTTTTTGCCTCTTGAGGCGTGAAAGTCCATAGCCTTGCCGCCTTTCAGGACAGAAATTGAGGCGATATCATCCGGTTTTAGAGATTTAATCTCCGGAACTTCATCTCCGTCGACCAAGATTAAAGGCTTGGTCTCCAGTAGTTCTTCGCCGTCGAAAATGGTTAAAGGCCTGGTATCTTCATCGCGACTCATTCCATGTTTTTTTGCAGGAATGGTATCGGTGACGATTTCGCCGGGCGATATTTGGAACGCGTACTCTTTTTCGGAAAAAGACATAAGCAGGAAGGCTGTTGCCGGTATCGCCAAGCAGGCGAAAAACCTTGTAATCGGATTGGAAAAGTTTCTTTTTATCATGATGATTCGTATTAATTTTTTCTCAATTTTGCAACAAATATACGACTTTTTTTCGTTCGCGACAAAATTTATGTTTATTTAACATTTGTGTTTTTGAACGTTTTTAAGATGATTTAATTACTTATATTTCAATCATATAGTCGTCATGCCTCATCATTGTTTTTGTGGTAATTTTCGGCTTTTAATGATTATCGAAAAAAAAATATCGTTTTTCGATAAAAAAAATTTTGCGAATTAAAAAATAAGTATTTTCTTTGCACATCGAAAAACGATAAATATTATATGTTATACGAATAAAAATTATTGAATATGAAAAAAAGATTGAACTTGATTACATTTTTGATTGGTGTTGCAATGATCATCATCTTGGGATTTTCCGGGCTTGTTGCTACCTTTATGGAAGGTTTTCGGGATGGAATGAATACAGCCGATCGGATTAAAGCGGGCGAAAACGTAGAAATGTTTCAATTAAACTTGGAGCCTGCCGTAAGATTAGCAAAGCCATTGTCGCTTTTAAATGTAAAAAGCGGGGAATTAATGCCTGCGCGTATGAGTACGGTAATTGTAGAATTGACGACTGTGAAAAAAAGCGGATGGTCGCGTGTATGGACCTATAGTTTTGCCGTACTATTCATTACCGGTTTGATTATGTGTGCATTTAACTTGATAACATTCATCAGGGCTGTGAATAAGTCCGTCATTTTTGAATGGATCAATGTAAAAAGGCTCAGAAGAATAGGGGTTGGATTTCTACTCTTGTTTTTTATTAACTGCCTTCATGATTTCACCTTATACTATTTTTTGAAGAAATCAATTGAATTAGTGGATTATAATATAAAGAATCCGTTCAATGAAGGAGGCATTTTATTTTTTGGCATGATCGCATTTCTGATAGCAGAGGTGTTTGCGGTCGGATTAAGGCTTCGGGAAGAACAGGAGTTGACGATATAAACGATTAAAAAGTAAAGTATTATGGCAATAATTGTAAATTTGGACGTCATGATGGCCAAGCGTAAGATGCCTTTGAACGAATTGGCTGATCGGGTCGATATCACGCCGGCTAACCTGTCGATATTGAAGACAGGGAAAGCAAAAGCGATACGTTTTTCGACATTGGATTCTGTTTGCTCAGCGCTTGATTGTCAACCGGGCGATATCCTTGAATATAAGAATGATTCAACAAATTAGTATATTAAACACATTAAAAACAAAAGCTATGAAAAATTTTCTAAAAACAGTAGTAGCCTCATTAGTAGGCGTATTAATCGGATTTTTTATTTTTTCCTTCATCGGTATGGTGATGATTGGAGCGGTAGCCGGGAGCATGGGTAGTTCAAAACCGTTTACTTTAAAGGAAAAAACGATTTTAAGGATTGACCTTAACGGCAGTTTTAACGATCGAAAAACGGATAATCCGTTCAGTTCATTTTCCGGCTTATCTTCGACCGGAATAGACGATATTTTGAGCGCTATTAAGAAAGCGAAAGAAAACGAAAAGGTAAAAGGTATTTACCTCCGGTGCAAAGATTTATCAGGCGGAATTGCAAGTTTGGAACCTGTACGGAACGCGCTTGTCGATTTTAAGGAAAGCGGCAAGTTCATCGTTTCCTACAGCGATTCCTACAATCAAGGGACTTATTATCTTGCATCGCCGGCAGATAAAATCGTGCTGAACCCCCAAGGCCAACTTGATTTTCAGGGACTATCCATGCGCCTGCAGTTTGAACGGGGCATGTATGAAAAGTTAGGGATTCAGTACGAAGTATTTAAAGTAGGTACGTTCAAATCGGCCGTTGAGCCTTATATTCAGGATAAGATGAGCAATGCCAACCGCGAGCAGACCGAATCGTACTTGAATGATATATGGTCGCATATTTTGGGAAAAATATCCGAAAGCCGTCATATTCCCGTCGCAACCCTGAATGAATATGCGGACAAGTTTTTAGGTTTTTACGAGGCGGATTCAGTCGTCGAGTTCGGTATGGTTGATACGCTGATCTATGCAGTGGGTGTCGAAAAATATCTGAAAGAGTTGATAGACGTAAAAGAGGAAGAAAAACTAAATTTTGCATCGGTGAAAAATATAAACAGCATACCGGAGGTGAAGGCCAAGAAAAGTAAGGATGTAATAGCGGTTCTTTATGCAGAAGGAATCATTGTGATGAAGGAAGAAAAAAATAACTTTTTGTCGGGCAATACGTTTGCTGCCAAAAAGTATATCACTGAAATACAAAAACTGAAAGAAGCTAAAAATGTGAAAGCCGTCGTTTTCCGCGTCAACAGTCCGGGCGGCAGCGTGTATGCTTCGGAACAGATATGGAACTCGATAGAAGAACTGAAAAAAGAGAAACCGGTGATAGTTTCGATGGGCGATTATGCTGCGTCGGCAGGGTATTATATTTCGTGCAATGCGACAACTATCGTTGCAGAACCCACAACCTTAACCGGTTCCATCGGTATTTTCGCCTTATTTCCGAATGGAGAGGAGCTGTCTAAAAAGATGGGGGTTACTTTTGATGAGGCGACGACGAACAAACATGGCGGGTTTGGCGGTCAGGCTTTTGGTATTCCGATGCTGATAACGGCGAAGTCGAGGGCTTTTAATAACGAGGAATCTCAAATGTTACAATCACATATCGAGCGTGGATATGATCTGTTTATTACCCGTTGCGCCGATGGTCGCTCAAAAACAAAAGAAGAAATCGATGCCATCGGGCAGGGTAGGGTATGGACAGGCAAACAAGCGCTATCGCTTGGCCTCGTCGACGAACTCGGAAGTTTGGACGATGCGATAAAAATTGCAGTCGAAGCAGCCGGATTAGAAGGATATACACTCAAAAATTATCCCGAAAAAACAGAATTTTTTGCAGAACTGCTCAAAAGCGCCATGGGAGAATCGACCCTGAAAATGGCGCGTTTCGTGATGGGCGAAGAAGCTTACAATCATCAAAAGTTGATGCAAACACTCCGTAACGCAGAAATATGCGTCGCTGAAATGCCCGACCGCATTTCGTTCTGACAGTCGGAATATCATACTGGGAGTGCAGACGTCTCCTCCGCACATTTCAAAACGCGGACGGGACGTCCGCGATCCCAGGTAATCCGCGATCCCAGGTATGTTTTGGATTTCTGATTTTTTTTGTAATTTTGTCGCGCAAATAATCCGGTTTCGAAATTATAGATGGAAGAAAAAAAGTATACGAGGTCAAATGTCTATTTCCATGTCGGGGTCATCCTGGTTGTTTGTTTATTTTCTTTTTTTATTAATAATCAGGTAATTCCTGCTGACATCATGGAGGCTCGTAATTTGGCGACGGCACAGGAGATGGTCAGATACGGCAATTACCTGCTTCCTACCCTGAACGGCGAACCCCGCTTGGAAAAACCGCCGTTGCCGACCTGGATTGCTGCGGGCATCGAGCATCTTGCACCCGCTAATTTGGTGGTGCAACGATATGCCGCCGGTTTGTCGGCCACCCTGATGGTTTTGTTTTTATTCCTGTTAGTGCAACGACTAACCCGTCATCGCGGAATTGCGCTGATTACTTCGTTAATATTGGCGACATCGGTAAATGTGATTTTAATGGGACGGAATGTGTCGTGGGATATCTATACGCATAGTTTCATGTTAGGGTCGATCTATTTTATGGTCGTCGCTTTTGACGGGAAAGGAGCCCGGTGGGGGTATTTTGTGGGTTCGGGACTTTTCTTTGGATTGTCTTTTTTAAGTAAAGGGCCTGTTTCGTTGTATGCGTTGTTGCTCCCTTTCCTGATTAGCTATTTCATCGTTTACCGAAAAGGCGTGGCAGGTAAAAAATGGGCGATGGCGGGTATGATTATAACCGGATTGATCGTTTCTTTGTGGTGGTACGGGTATACCTGGTTTTTTCAACCGGATTCAACGATTGGGGTTGTACAGAAAGAATCGGTAGCCTGGCTGAGCTATAGTGTTCGTCCCTGGTATTATTACTGGCAGTTTCCGGCAGAGGCGGGAATTTGGGCGCTTTATTGGGTTGTCGCGATTGGTTATTTTTTCGTAAACAAACAAACGGCTTACCGGAAGGAGTACGCTTTTTCATTTCTCTGGTTTCTGATGTCGCTTGTATTGCTGTCGGTCGTCCCTGAAAAAAAAGCGCGTTATCTATTGCCTTTATTAATCCCTGGCGCTATGTTGATAGGTTTTTACCTGTATCAGATGATTACAGCCATGAAGACAAAAGGCGAAAAAATCATTTTTCGTATTACAGGTTTGTTGATTACGCTTGTTTTGTTCGCTTTACCGGTAGCGCTTTATATCTTTTTCTATCGTGAAAAGCAGGTTTCCCTTTTTCTTTTCGTCATTGCGGCTGTTTGTAGCTGGAGTCTTTGCGTGTTTATGTTGCATGCCTTGTTCGGGAAAAAAGGAATTCGTCCCGCCCGCGTATTCACCGGCGTCATCTTGACAATAATGATGGTTTCATCCGTCTTTCTGATTCCGATCGGGCGATTGTTCCTGAATGATGACAGGAACAGTATCCGATTATTACGTGAAAATAAAGAAGTCGCCGACTTGGAATTATATTATAACGCTGAGGAGGAATTAAGGGTGGAATTGGTATACGAAACGAATCGCAGGATTTATAAGATGAATCCGGAAGACGATGAAGCCATCAAAAAAGCGCTTCCATTTGTATTTATCAGTGGTGAATCGATCGAAAAACTGATGTCGCAAAAAGAGGTTACCGTCGAATTGATCGACACATTTGATAACAACTGGAAGAAAAAAGGAGATAAACATTTTAATCCCGATTTAGTACGGGAAGCAGCCATTATCAGGGGGGAGTAGTTTTCAGTTTTCAGTTTTCAGTTTTCAGTTATCTGGTTATATAGTTTTCAGTTTTCAGTTTTCAGTTTTCAGTTTTCAGTTATCTGGTTATATAGTTTTCAGTTTTCAGTTTTCAGTTTTCAGTTATCTGGTTATAGTTTTCAGTTTTCAGTTTTCAGAATGAATCAAACGGTTGAGTACGAATTTTGTATCATCGTGCCTGTTTATAACGAAGAGGATAATATCGCACGATTAGCGGGAGCATTGATGGAATATATCGGTCATGCTTCGGTCAAATCGTGCATTTTATTTGTCAATGATGGTTCTATCGACCACAGTCTGCAAAAGATTAGCGCGGTGTGCGAACAAAATCCGGATGCGTTTTACATCGGTTTCGATAAAAATAACGGTTTGAGTGCGGCGCTCAAGGCCGGCATCGACTGTGTAGCCTCGCCGTATACAGGTTATATAGACGCCGACTTGCAAACTTCGCCGGAGGATTTCGAAATGTTATTACCTTACCGCGAGGATTTCGAAATGGTTACAGGTATTCGCTCAGGGCGGAAAGATTCATTTTGGAAGCGATTGTCGTCAAAGATAGCGAACCGGATACGCCGCATGTTGACACACGATGGCATCGAAGATACCGGATGCCCGCTTAAAGTCATGAAGACTGGTTCGGCGAAACGAATTCCGTTTTTCAAAGGGATGCACCGGTTTTTGCCCGCCCTTATATTAATGCAGGGAGGAAAGGTAAAACAAGCGCCGGTTCGCCATTTTGAACGAATAGCCGGCCAATCCAAGTTTCATTTGTGGAACCGGTTGTTTGGTCCGTTATGGGATTGCTTTGCGTATCGCTGGATGAAAAAACGGTATATCAACTATACGATTAAGGCCGGTAATATTTTGGAAAAGCGCTGATAATGGAAAATCTCTGGATATATGGATTGGGATTGATCGCCCAATTATTTTTTTCGGCGCGCATGATTGTGCAATGGGTCATGTCGGAACGGTCAAAGAAAGTCGTTTCACCGGTTATCTATTGGCAATTAAGCCTGATAGCCTCTTTTCTCTATGTTTTTTACGGGTGGTTACGGGTGGATTTTGCGATTATTTTAGGGCAACTTTTCTCGTACTATATTTATATATGGAATCTGAATGTGCAAAATCGGTGGAAAGGGATTAATTATGCGCTTCGCATACTCTTGTTTTTAACGCCTCCCGTTGTAATCACCCTGTTGGCGGTTACCGAAATAGAGGCAATCGAACGATTATGGTTGGATGTTTCATTTGGATTACTGCTTTTCGGTTCGGTCGGACAAATAATTTTTGCTTTTCGATTTATCTATCAATGGTGGTACTCCCGCCGATTCAACCAATCCATCCTGCCTGTCGGTTTCTGGATATTAGGCATTATCGGGTCTATCAGCATCCTTATTTACGGCATCATCCGGAGAGACCCGATCTTGATTCTCGGACAGGGCGCCGGATTTATAACCTATTCCCGGAATTTATATTTGGGACGAAGGGGATGGAGGAGTGGAAAAGGTGGAAAAGTTCGCAATGACGGTATGTACTGATGCAATTGCCCCAAATATGGGGGGACGTCCGCGTACCCAGTCTGAATTGCTGCTGAAATAAGAAAATATTTTTTATGTAGCAGATTTTTTTTACCTTTGTCCCTTTATTATATGTTTATATGTTAATACTTAATTGAAAAAAAATGAAAAAAGGAGTTGATAAGAAAGAGCGTCTTTTATCGCTCGATGCGTTACGGGGTTTTGATATGCTGTTTATTATGGGATTGGCGTCATGGGTAGTCGCTTTATGCGGTTTTTTCCCTGATTCCGGAGCTATGCAATGGCTTTCTTCACAGATGCATCATGTAGAATGGAATGGCCTTGCACATCATGACACGATTTTTCCGTTGTTTTTGTTTGTCGCGGGTGTGTCATTCCCTTTCTCAATAGCCAAACAGCGGGCGTCAGGCAAGTCGGAAAAACAGATTTTAGTAAAAATCATTTCGCGCGGACTTGTACTGGTATTTCTGGGGTTGGTCTATAATGGATTTTTCAGGCTCGATTTTGCGAACCTTCGCTGTGCCAGCGTTTTGGCACGTATCGGTTTGGCATGGATGTGTTCGGCTTTGTTGTTTATGAAACTGAAGAACAGAGCGCTTGTAATCATAGCCGCCGTATTGCTTGTAGGCTATTGGCTGCTGATGTGGCTTATCCCCGGCGGACCGGAAACCTATTCGTTTGAGCAAAACTTAGTAGGCGCTGTTGATCGGGTGTTATTACCGGGGAAATTGATTTATGGCGGGAATCATTTCGACCCCGAAGGGCTGCTGAGTACGGTTCCTGCCATTGTGACAGCTATGTTAGGCATGTTTACAGGACAGTTTATACGCATTTCAAACGACAAGATTTCGGGGAACAAAAAAGCGCTTTATATGACCATAGCGGCTGTCGCACTGTTACTGATCGGATTGGTCTGGAGCTTTGTTTTCCCTGTCAACAAAAAGTTATGGAGCAGTTCGTTTGTTTGTGTGGTAGGTTCCTATTCCCTCTTTCTATTCGCCTTGTTTTATTTTATTATTGATGTGAAGGGCTATCGTAGGTGGACTTTGTTTTTCCGCGTCGTAGGCATGAACTCCATCACGATCTATTTAGCGCAACAGATCATCAATTTCAGGCAAATATCGAGATATTTTTTGGGGGGGATAGCCGGCTTATGCCCCGAAGTATGGACCAAACTTATCAATGAGACGGGGTATATCGCCGCCTGCTGGTTGTTCCTGTATTTCCTGTATAAAAAGAATATATTTTTAAAAGTCTAAATCGGGCTCTCGCCTGTTTGGTTTGATTTTTTCCGGATTTTGGCGTTTGTTTGGTTTGATTTTTTCCGGATTTGGACACTTGTTTGGTTTGATTTTTTCCGTATCTTTGCAAAAAAAATCGGACTTTATGAGTAATAATTATATCAAAAGACATATAGACAGTTGTTTACAATCATGGAAACAAGCTGTTAATCGAAAACCGTTACTGCTTCGCGGCGCCCGACAGGTAGGAAAATCATCGTCTGTTCGCGAGTTTGGAAAACAATTTGAATATTTTCTTGAAATTAATTTTGAAAAAAAGGAAGTTCAGGATGCAAAAAAAATCTTTGAAAGGTATTCGTCCCCGAAACGTATATCGGATGAATTGTTTGCCATGTTCGCCGTTCCTGTTATACAGGGAAAAACATTACTTTTTCTCGACGAGGTTCAATCCTGCATCCCTGCTATTTCGTCGTTACGTTTCTTTTACGAAGAGATGCCCGGATTGCATGTGATTGCGGCGGGTTCGTTATTGGAGTTTGCTTTAAAAGAAATACCGTCGTTCGGTGTAGGACGTATCCGGTCGTTATTTATGTATCCGCTCTCATACGATGAATATTTACAGGCAATGGGCTATACGGCGTTGATTGAAACAATCAAAAAATGTACTCCGTCGCAACCTCTGTCGGATGCATTGCATCATCAGTGTTTAAATCATTTAAATCATTTTATTGTTATTGGCGGAATGCCCGAAGTGGTGTCGACATACGCAAAAGGAGGCTCATTGCAAGATTGTCAGCAGGTATTGGACGATTTGATGCTGACTTTTGACGATGATTTTGCCAAATATAAATTGAGAGTTCCTTCATCAAGGCTCAAGGAAATATTTCTTTCTGTCATGGAACAAACAGGGAATAAATTTGCCTTTACGCAGGCCTCACAGACCCTAAGACATGAACAGATCAAGGAAGCGATTGACTTACTAACAATGGCAGGGCTTGTATTTCCCGTGATTCATAGCGCCTCAAATGGCGTTCCGCTTGCTGCCGAGCTTAATTATAAAAAACAAAAATATGCAGCTTTTGATACAGGTGTGATGCAACGGTTTTTGGGGTTGGAAATATCAAAAATATTGTTGGGTGATACGCTGGCTCAAGTAAACAAAGGCTCTATTGCAGAATTATTTGTAGGCTTGGAAATAGTGAAAGCCATGCCTTTCAACCAACCCGCACATTTATATTTTTGGCAACGTGAACAACGCGGCAGTCAAGCAGAGATAGATTATTTGGTGCAAATTGGCCCAAATATCGTTCCGATAGAAGTAAAAGCAGGCACAAGAGGCGCTATGCAAAGTTTACATCAGTTTATGGATGAAAAAAAATGTGAGAAAGGTATTCGTACTTCGTTGGAAAATTTCGGAAAAATGAACAAAATAGAAATATATCCGATGTATGCTGTTTCAACTATACTAAAATGAAAAGTTTACTTAGCCCATACGATAGCTTGCGAAAGGACTTTGATGAAAGCAGGATTTTCCCAAGCCTGAATGTCATGACCCAACGTCAACGCAACAACCCGTGATTTGCCATACGTATTTGTCCAGCAAACTAACGGTCCGTTGAAAGGGGAGTTAGTCGAAAGTAAAGGTTGTACTGTCGACAGGATTTCGGTTCCTCCATACGCTTCATCGATAATGTCAAAATCGGTAATCCCTTTTGTGATGGGATGTTTTTCATCCTCCACGCGAACTGATAGCTTAGTATCATGATGAAAGGTGGAAGGTTTCTGTTCAGCGCCGTCTTTTATCCAGGGATAATGATGATAGCGACCGCCAACTATCTTGACGTATTCCGGCCATGAATCATAACTGCAAAAAGCATGATGAAGAACGACTAAGCCTTTACCTTTATTAAGCATGGCAATAAAATCCTGCTGCGCCTCCGGAGCTATATTTTTAGGCATATCATACAACAGGACAACGTCATATTCAGCGATCTTGTCCGCTTTTAATTTCTGATGCGCATTGGGATGTTCAACATGGTCGTAACTGATCGGCAACTTTTCTAACATCGCATGAAAATTTTCCCTGTCATAATCATGTCCGCCGGTAATAAACAAGACTTTAACAGGCGCTTCGCTCTTGCACGAAAGAAGCCCGAAAGACAAAATAAAAAGGCATAAAAAATTGATTATCCGTTTCATAGTAGATTGTTTTTAAATAATTATTCAAACCGCAAAGATAATGATTTTTTTTGAACTAACCCTTCCATGCAATGAATAATGAATAATCAGCAATTCAGCGTAAAAAACTGGGTACGCGGACGGGACGTCAGCACTCCCAGAATTAGTCGGCATCCTGCAACGAAAAAAAAGAGCCTCACAAATTCCTTTGTAAAGCTCTATTTTTCACGCTCTCCCTCTTGGACTTGAACCAAGGACCCTCTGATTAACAGTCAGATGCTCTAACCAACTGAGCTAAGGAAGAATTGTTTTCTTAAAATTGCGGTGCAAAGATAGATGTTATTTTCTAAATATGCAATATCTTTGCAAAAATTTTTTTTAAAAATGAAAATAATAGGAATAGGAAATGCTCTTTTGGATGTGTTGCTTCGGTTGGATAGCGACCGTACCCTGAAGGAATTGGGTATACAAAAAGGGGCGATGGATTTGATTGACGAATCCAAAATGAGAGAGATTCAAAAAGCGCAGTCGGGTTTGCAACGCTCGGAAGCGCCGGGCGGTTCGGTATGTAATACCATGCGGGCAATGGCGCGCCTTGGCGCTGAGATGGGGATTTCAGACCGTTTCGTTGAGTTTAATGCGGGGTATTTCGGAAAAATTGGGAACGACCGCGCAGGCGAGTTTTATGAAAAGGAAATAAAAAAGGCAGGCGTGACGCCTTTTTTTGTGCGGACGGAAGGTATTTCGGGATGCTCTACCGTGCTGATTTCGCCTGATGGCGAAAGGACGATGGCTACGTTTCTCGGACCCGCTGCTACGTTGTCGGACGAGGAAATAGCCGATGATATACTTCAGCAATATGACTGCCTTTACTTGGAAGGTTACCTGATTTCGAATGAGAAATTGTTCCTGCCTGTGCTGCAACGGGCGAAAAAGTTGGGGTTGAAAGTGGCGTTGGATTTATCAAACTTCAACATTGTCACCGGTTTCAGGGCTTATTTGAAAGAAATTATACCTGTTTATGTGGATATTCTTTTTTCGAACGAAAGCGAGGCAACCGCCTTTACCGGCCTCCCGGCAGAGGAAGCTATCGATGTGATTGCGAAAGATGTTGATATATCAATGGTTACAGTGGGTAAAGACGGCGTATGGGCTAAACGGGGCGACCGTAAGATTCATGATGCGGCAGTGAGTAATAATGTGGTAGATACGACGGGAGCCGGCGATAATTTTGCGGCGGGTTTTTTGTTCGGTTTTTCGCTTGATGCGACATTGGAACAGTCGGTACATATCGGTTCGCTTCTGTCGGGAAACGTCATAGAAACAGTGGGAGCGCAGATCCCGGAGGAACGATGGTCACAAATAATGTTAAAAGTTGAAGCGATTCTGAAGAAGTAACCGAATAAATGACTAACTTTACGCCGTTTTTTGAGAAATAAAAGCGATACGAATAAATTTTTTTGATGAATAATAAGCGCTAAAACAATTTTTTATGAGAGAAAAAATACTTTTTTGGGGGAATAACTGGCAATATAGAAAACATTTTATGAGAAAAATTATGCGATACCTACATTTGAATTTGCTTTTTATGTTTTTGTGCATTTGCTGTATGCAAGCACAGGACAATACCATGTCCGGTTCAAACACATCTGTTGAAACGGGTAAGATTGACAGAGATAATAGCCGTTTCGAAGCAAGTAAACAGTTAGAGATTTTCAATGCTTTGGTCAAAGAGGTGGAAATGTTTTACGTCGATACGATTGAGGTACATAAGTTAATACGGCAGGGTATTAACGCCATGCTGAGGGGATTAGACCCCTACACAGAGTATATCCCGGAAGAAGAAATGGAGAATTTCAAAATGATTACTACCGGAGAGTATGGAGGAATAGGCGCCTATATCCGGTCGCGTGAGGGGGGGACGGTCATTACGGAGCCGTTTGAAGGGATGCCTGCCGCCGAAGCGGGACTGAGAGCAGGCGATTTGATTATTGCGGTCGATACGGCTAATACCGAACGATTGCCGTCGGATAAGGTCAGTGAACTGCTGAAAGGCGTACCTAATACGAAAATGTCGGTTACCGTACAGCGTCCGGGTGAGAAGAATCCTCGTAAATTCGACCTGATACGAAAGCAAGTTGTTGTTAATCAAGTGGTTCATTATGGCGTTTACGGCGAAAATACTGGATATATTTACCTGCAGGGATTTACCGAAAGAAGCGCTCAGGAAGTAAAAACAGCCTTCGAGGACTTAAAGAAAAACCGGCACATCGAATCGCTTATCTTAGACTTGCGCGGTAATGGCGGCGGCGTGCTTGAAAGCTCCGTGCAAATTGTCAACCTGTTCGTTCCCAAAGGAAAAGAAGTATTGTCGATGAAGGGGAAAGTAAGCCAGTTAGACAAGACATACCGCACTTATAACGCGCCGGTCGATACGCTTATCCCGGTTGTAGTACTGATAGACGGAGCTACGGCTTCGGCGTCCGAAATCGTATCGGGCGCGTTGCAGGACTTGGACCGCGCCGTACTTGTCGGACAACGATCGTATGGCAAAGGGTTGGTGCAGTCGACTCGCAACCTGCCTTATGAGGGGAAAATTAAAGTGACGACGAACAAGTATTTTATACCGAGCGGGCGCTGTATACAGCAATTAGATTATTCGCACCGGTATACCGACGGCAAGGTGGAAGTTATTCCGGACAGTCTGACTTCTGTTTTCTATACGACAAGCGGTCGTCCGGTACGCGATGGCGGCGGCGTGCGCCCCGATATTGAAGTGGATGAACAAAGGCTGCCAACCATGTACTATTACCTGTATGCCGACAGGGATTATATCCTGTTTGACTATATTTCAGAATGGGTAAGCAAGCATAATACAATCGCTTCGGCTGAAGAGTTCAATTATTCGGACGAGGATTATGAATTGTTCAAGAAATATATCCTCGGAAAAAATTTCCAGTACGACCGCCAGAGCGAAAAAGCGTTGAAAGCATTGAAAGATGTGGCTGAGTTTGAAGGTTTTATGGAAGAAAATGACGCCTTGTTTACCGCATTGGAGGAGAAATTGAAACCCAACCTTGAACGCGACCTTGAACGATATAAGAAAGAGATAAAACAACATATTTCATCCGAAATAATTAAACGTTATTATTACCATAGGGGCGAAGCTCAATTTAACCTGCGCAATGACCCCACTTTTGAAAAAGCATTAGAGGTGCTGAAAAACAAAGAACTGTATCAAAATACGCTGAAGCCGGCGGATAAGGATGTGTGAGAAAGAGGCGAAGAGGCGAACGGGCAAACGGGCGAACGCACGAACGCACAATTATTCAGTTATTCAATTATTCAATTATTCAATTATTCCGTTATTAACATATGACAAAAGTAAAAATAAAAAAAGTGCTTGTCTTGGGCTCGGGGGCTTTAAAAATAGGACAGGCGGGAGAGTTTGACTATTCGGGGTCGCAGGCGCTGAAGGCGCTGAAACAGGAAGGTATCGCTTCGGTTTTGGTCAACCCGAACATCGCAACAATACAGACATCGGAAGGGATAGCCGACAAGGTTTATTTTTTGCCTATCACCCCTTATTTTGTTGAAGAAATCATCAGGAAAGAAAAGCCGGATGGCATTTTCTTGGCTTTTGGCGGACAGACGGCGCTAAACTGCGGCGCTAAACTATACATGGACGGTGTTTTTGAAAAGTACGGCGTGAAAGTGCTGGGGACGTCGGTCGAGGCTATCATGGACACAGAAGACCGCGAACGTTTTGTGAATCGTCTGAACGAGATAGGGATAAAAACGCCTGTCAGCGAGGCAGTCGAGTCTATGGATGCCGCCATCGGGGCAGCCAACCGTATCGGTTTTCCTGTTATGATACGCTCAGCTTATGCGTTAGGCGGGATGGGGAGCGGTATCTGTCAGGATGAGGACGAGCTGACCAAGTTAGCGGAGAGCGCTTTTACCTATTCGACGCAGATATTGGTGGAAGAATCGCTGAAAGGCTGGAAAGAAATCGAGTTTGAGGTGATACGCGATAAGAACGACCACTGTTTTACGGTCGTGAGCATGGAGAATGTAGACCCGTTAGGTGTTCATACCGGTGAAAGTATCGTTGTGGCGCCGACCTGTTCGTTGGACGACGAGGAAGTGAAGATGTTGCAGGAGTTAACGGCTATAATTGTGCGTCATCTGAAGATTGTAGGCGAATGTAATATTCAATATGCGTACAATGCAGGGATGCGCGACTATCGTGTGATAGAAATTAACGCCCGTCTTTCGCGTTCATCGGCGCTTGCATCGAAAGCCAGCGGTTATCCGCTCGCTTTTGTGGCCGCCAAATTGGCATTGGATTACAGCTTGGACGAGATAGGGGAGATGGGTACGCCCAATTCGGCCTACGAAGCTCCGAAAGTAGATTATATCATCGCGAAAATACCGCGCTGGGACTTGGCCAAGTTTGTAGGCGTCGACCGTAAGATAGGGTCGAGTATGAAGTCGGTAGGCGAAATCATGTCGATCGGAAAGAGCTTTGAGGAGGTGATGCAAAAAGGACTTCGGATGATAGGGCAGGGCATGCACGGTTTTGTCGGAAATAAGGACGTCGAATTTGAAGACTTGGATTACGAATTGTCCAATCCTACCGAC
>Ga0099364_10001496_pt1 | contig 38394 bp, 56 predicted proteins | sample TergutTh196P3_FD_73070 | JGI IMG/M metagenome (GOLD analysis project Ga0099364, IMG submission 73070) | Microcerotermes parvus P3 segment gut microbial communities from Pointe-Noire, Republic of the Congo - Th196 P3 | ecosystem: Host-associated > Arthropoda: Insects > Digestive system > Gut ... | reverse complement strand
CGGAAGCCGCGGTACACGTTCGACGGCGAAGGAAATTTGATCCCGGCGAAGTAAAAAATATCCCCCCATATTTTTTTTCGAAACCCGCCGCTAAAACACCGAGCGCGCCGAAGAACTTTACCCCGCAAGCGCGCGTATGGGGGTGTAGGTGTAGGGGGTGGGGTATAGGCCGACGAAAGGGGCGTTATTTGTGGCAACAAAGCGGGAGTACACGAAAGATCAGCGAATAAAAAAAGAGATCAGCAGACTAAAAAAAGTCTTTAAGGACTTAGACAAAAATATGTTACAGACCGTCGAAAGCCTAATACGCACGGCGGCCTTCATGTCCGTTTCGCTGGAAGAGCTACAAGGGATCATAAACGAAGAGGGCTACACGGACGAATACCAAAACGGCGCGAACCAGTCCGGGCGTAAACAGTCCGAAGCGGTAAAAACCCATATTGCTATGACGAAGAACCACGCCGTTATTATGAAACAGCTTGCCGACCTTACGCCGCCCGTGCGGAAGAAGGAAAGCGCGTTGCAAGCGTTGAGGGACGAATAATGCCTGCGACAAATTATATATACGATTATCATTCCCGTATAGAGAGCGGGGAGTTTGTGGCCGGCAAGTGGGTTCTTGCCGTCTATAAAACTATCGTCGAGGGGTTACAGCGCGGCGAATATACCTACGACACAAAGAAGGCAAGTAAGGCGGTCCGCTTTATAGAAGCTTTTTGCCGTCATTGCGAAGGGCGGGACGATCTGTTAAAGCTGGAGTTATGGCAGAAAGCCATAGTTGCGGCGATCTTCGGTATTGTAGACGACGACGGCTTGCGCGTGTGGCGCGAAGTCTTCATTGTCATAGGACGTAAGAACGGGAAGACGCTTTTTGCTTCCGCTATTATCGCCTGTATGTCCTACTTAGATGGCGAATACGGCGCGAAGGTTTATTGCCTTGCGCCGAAGCTGGAACAGGCGAACATAGTTTACGACAACTTCTTCCAGATGATAAAAAAAGACGCTGAATTATCGGAGCTTGCCCTGAAGCGCCGTTCGGATATTTACATAGAGGAAAGCAACACGGCCATAAAGCCGCTTGCCTTCAACGCTAAAAAATCGGACGGCTTCAACCCTCATTTAGTAGTCAATGACGAGGTGGCAAGCTGGCGCGGCGACGGCGGCTTAAAGCAATATGAGGTTATGAAGTCCGCTTTAGGGGCGCGGCGGCAGCCGTTCATATTGTCGATCAGCACGGCGGGTTATGAGAACGACGGCATATACGACGAGCTTATGAAGCGTTCAACGGCGTTCTTAAAGGGTGGTAGCAAAGAACGCCGATTATTGCCGATCCTGTATATGATCGACGACGTGGAGCGGTGGAATGACCTTGACGAGCTGAAAAAGGCGAACCCGAACATGGATGTGTCCGTGTTCCCTTCGTTCTTCCGTGAGGAAATAGCCATAGCCGATATAAGCATAAGCAAGCGCCGTGAGTTCCTTGTTAAATATTGCAATATAAAACAAAATTCTTCGGTTGCGTGGCTGGATTACGGCTTAGTGGACGAAACGGGCGCGAACGTCACGCTTGAAGACTTCCGGCATACTTACGGCGTGGGCGGGATCGACCTTTCGCAGACAACAGACCTTACGGCGGCTTCGCTTATCGTCGAGCGGGACGGGAAGTTATATGCTTTCTGTCAATTCTTCATGCCCGCGAACCGCCTTGAAGCGGCGCAAGCGATCGACGGCGTACCATACGACATATTTGTGAAGCAAGGTATTGTCAAGCTGTCCGGCGACAACCACGTGAATTACAAGGACGTTTACGACTGGTTTGTAATGCTGAAAGAAAAGTACGAAATATACGTGCTTAAAATCGGCTACGACCGTTATTGCGCCCAATACCTTATTGACGACTTGAAGTCTTACGGCTTCCATACTGATGATGTATGGCAGGGTGAAAACTTAGCACCCGTGATCCGTGAGTTTGAGGGGATTATAAAGGACGGAAACTTCTTCATTGCGAACAATAACCTTCTAAAAGCCCATTTTTTGAATGTCGCGTTGAAGCACAACATGGAAACGCGCAAGTTCCGGCCTGTCAAAATCGAGCAACGCGCCAGAATTGACGGCTTTGTGTCGGTGATAGACGCTTTAACCGTCCGTCAAAAATGGTTTGGTGAAGTGGGCGAAATGCTAAAGAATACGGGGTGATTATTTTGGGACTATTCAACCGATCGACGAAAAAGCCACAGCGCCCCGCCGCCCTGCCCGAAGGCTTTTTTGAAATGTTCACAGGGTACGCGCCCGTGTGGACGAACGCGCCCGAAAGTCTTTATGAAATGGAATTGATCCGGGCGGCGATCCATTCTTTCGCGTCTTTTTGCAGTAAATTAAAGCCGGAGGTACGGGGGAGCGCCTACAAAACGCTTGAAAACACTTTGCAATTCCGTATGAACCCGTTTATGGACACGTCGAAGTTCCTTTACAGGCTGGCGACAATCCTTTCCGTCAACAACAACGCCTTCATTATTCCGCTGGAGGACGAAGCCGGGTTCATAGCGGGGTATTACCCGCTTTTACCGCAAAATTGCGAGATCATAAACGACAAGGGAACGCTTTTTTTGCGGTACACGTTCACAAACGGGCAGCGGGCGGCGATCGAGTTTGACCGCGTGGGGATTATGACGCAACATCAATATTCGGACGACTTCTTCGGAGAAAACAACCGCGCCTTACGGCCTACAATGCAGTTAATCGCTACGCATAATCAAGGGATCATAAACGGCGTGAAGAATTCGGCAACGATCCGCTTTCTTGCGAAAATCGCAAACATGATCGCGCCGGAAGACATAGCGAAAGAGCGAAAGCGGTTCACCGAGGAAAACCTTTCCGCTGATAATCAAAGCGGCATGATTATCTATGACAATAAGTTTTCGGACGTAACGCCGATCGAAAGCAAGCCCTTCACGGTCAACGCCGCGCAGATGAAGCAAATCAACGAAAACGTGTTCCACTACTTCGGGACAAACGAAGATATTTTACAAAACAAATACGACGAAGAGGGGTTCAACGCTTTTTTTGAAGGCAAAATTGAGCCGTTCGCGCTCCAGCTTTCCCTTGTTTTATCGAACATGACCTACACGCCGCGGGAAATCGCCCACGGCAACGCGCTATTATTCACGGCGAACCGCCTTCAATACGCAAGCAACAATACAAAGCTGCAAATATCAACGCAGTTATTCGACCGGGGCTTACTTAGCCGTAACGGGGTTATGGATATATGGAGCTTACCTCACGTCGAGGATGGCGAAAAGTTCTACATACGCAAGGAATACGCCGCCCTTGAAGACTTAGGAAAGGAGTTTAACGCAAATGCCGAAGATACAGGATCGGGAATACAGGGCGATGACCCTTCCGCTGGCGCTGGCACAGGCGGGGCACACAAAGAGGTTTGACACGGAAAACTATGTCGAGGGCTACGCGACGAAGTTTGACGCGCCCTACGTGCTTTATGAGTGGGAAGGGGTGAAGTATTACGAGGTAGTAGACCGAAACGCCCTTGCCGAAGCGGATTTATCCGACGTTATCATGCAATACAATCACGAAGGGAAGGTGCTTGCGCGTATTACAAATAAAACGCTTGGGATCGAGGCCGATACAAACGGCCTTTTTATGTTTGCCGACTTATCAAAGAGCAGGGCGGCGCTTGATCTTTACGAAGAGATCAGCGCCGGGCTTATTACTAAAATGTCGTGGGCGTTCCGGGTGTCCGAAAACGCTTACAACAAAGACACACGGACGCGAACCATATTGAAGATCAAAAAGGTTTACGACGTGTCAGCAGTCAGTTATCCGGCGAACGCTGGTACTGATATAGCGGCGCGTTCCTACTTCGACGGAGTGATCGAAGCAGAGAGGCGGGAGGCGTTAGCGCTGCAAAGACAGTTATTGCAATTAAAAATTAAATTGGAGGTTTGACAGTGAAAACATTACAAGAGATCGAAGCCCGACTTGCTGAAATCGCAAGCGAGATCGAAGAGAGGGGCGCGGAGCTTAACGCCGAACAAATAACGGCGTTTGACAAGGAAGTCAAAGAGCTTAAAGAAATGAAAGCGGCATTGATCGCCGCGAACGAACAACGCGCCGGCTTGCTTACGTCCATAGCGGAGGGCCGCGCGCCGGGCGCGTCCGTCGTCCGCACGTTCCCGTCCCCCGGATCGCCGGGCGAACAGCGGGCAGCGGGTAACGTCGAGCCGCTGGAAAGCATGGAATACCGGAAGGCTTTTATGGCGCACGTCTTACGCGCCGAACCGATCCCCGCAGAATACCGCGCCGCCGCAATAACCAAAACATCGGACATAGGGGTAATGATCCCTACAACGGTATTAAACAAAATCATTGAGAAGCTGGAAGCCGTAGGCATGATCCTTCCGCTGGTGACGCGGACGGCCTACAAGGGCGGGCTTACGATCCCCACGTCCACAGCGAAACCCGTTGCGACATGGGTTGCGGAAGGCGCGGGATCGGACAAGCAGAAAAAGACAACGGGATCGCTTTCGTTTGCTTACCATAAACTGCGTTGTGCCGTCGCCGTTACGCTGGAAGTGGACACAATGGCGCTTTCGGCTTTTGAATCAACGCTTATGAATAACGTGGTGGAGGCTATGACAAAGGCGCTTGAAGAAGCGATCGTAAACGGTGACGGCACAGGCAAGCCGAAAGGCATATTGACCGAAACGCCGGAAACCGGGCAGACAATCAACAGCGCCGTCCCGTCGTACAAAGACTTGATCAACGCGGAAGCGGCCTTGCCGATTGAGTACGAAAACGGCGCGGTGTGGTGTATGAGCAAAAAGACGTTCATGCAGTATTACGGGCTTACGGACGAAACCGGGCAGCCCATAGGCCGCGTGAATTACGGGATCGCCGGAAGGCCGGAACGCTCATTGCTTGGCCGCCCCGTGGTTGTGTGTAACTATGTAACGTCCTTCACGTCCGGCATGGCGACGGGAACGGCCTTCGCCTTCCTGTTTAACTTCACGGATTACGTGTTAAACACAAACTACGCTATGGGCGTGAAGCACTACGAAGACCACGCCACGGACGATCAAGTGACGAAGGCGGTTATGCTTGTGGACGGGAAAACCGTTGACAAGGGTTCGCTTGTCGTCGTTAAGAAATCGGCGTAAAAAGGACAGGAGGGGCGGCAATGCTTGAAAAAGTTAAACTTACCTTGCGGCTGAAAAGCGCGGCCTTCGACGACGAAATAGAAGGCTTAATTGCCGCCGCCGAAGCCGACTTGCGGTTAGCGGGGATCAAATGGCCGGAAAAAGAGCCGCCCGCGGACGGTGAAGAACCGAAAGCGGGCGATCCCCTTATCGAACGGGCGGTGATCCTGTATTGCAAGGGACACTTCGGCTATATCGAGGGCGGCGACAAGTTTATTAAAGCCTACGACCTTTTGAAGTGTTCTTTAAGTTTGGCTGGTGATTATAATGCGCTGGAGTGACGAAATCACGCTTATAAGCGAAACGATCCCCGCTGACTACGAAGACGCGACGAACGAAAACGGATTCGGCTTAACCGAAGAGGGCATGCCCGTGAAGGTGTACGCTAACAAAAAGTCCGTAGGTTACAGCGAATTCTTCAAGGCGAAAATGGCCGGGTATACCGAGGAATTAAAGTTCGACGTTTTCACGGAAGAGTATGCAGGGCAAACGCTGGCCGAATATAACGGAAAGCGGTACAGGGTTTTAAGAACCTATATTGACCCGAAGACGGGCGGCGAATATACCGAATTGACGCTTTCCGATCTGTCAGAGAGAGGGGGCGCGGCCGGTGGCGACATTTGACGTGTCGGGCTTCAAAGAAGTGGAAGAAATGATACTTGCACAAAGCGAAGCGGCAGAAAAATTCGCGCCGGATATGCTGAAAGCTGGCGCGGAAGTGCTGGCCGACGCATGGAGAAGAGAAATTCAATCAATGCCCGGAAGCCGCCGCAGTATCGGAACACTTGCGCGATCTATTAAGTGGTCAAGCGTTAAAGCCAGTATAACAGGAAGATATATTGTTATTCAACCTAAAGGAAACCAGCCACACGGATCGCCGGGGCGCGGCCGCGGGCGCGTAAAAGAGTTCAAAACAGCGCGTAGCATGGCGGCGGGACTTGCGCGACGTAAAACATTTGACCCTAAAGAAGCGGTAAGTAACGCGCAAGTAGGATTCACACTTGAATACGGAAGTTCGACAATGCCCGGTCGTCGCTGGATGGCTTCGGCAAACTCAAAAGCAAGCGGGGAAGTTCACGAAGCTATGCGGAAAGTCTGGGAGGAAAAACAAAATGGATAACGTACAAGCGGGGGTTGATAGCCTTCTAAAGTCTACCTTGCTTTCGCTTGGCGTTCCCGTCGAGCGCTTGCGGTACAGAGGGAAAGCGGAAGCGTTTATAACATTCCAGCTTATCACGGGACAGGAAACCGCCTTCGCGGACGACGACGCGACAGCCTACGAACACCATTACGGGGCTGATATTTACGCAAAGGGTGATTATATCGCCCTACTTCGGCGAACGGAAAACGCTTTGAAGGCGGCGGGGTTCTTCGGAATAACCGTAAATGCGGAAATCTACGAAGAAGCAACGGGCTTTTATCACGTTCCGATCGACTTTTACTTTATGGAGGTATGAAAAAATGGCAACGGTAGGATTGCGCGATCTGTATCGCGCCCCGATAACAACAGCGGCGGACGGCCTTGAAACATACGGAACGCCCGTTAGAATGGCGAAGGCCATTGAAGCGGACTTGTCCGTAGAGGTAGCCGAAGCGATCCTTTACGCGGACGACGGCGCGGACGAAATCGCAAAAGAGTTCGTAAGCGGTGAGCTTAAACTAAAGGTAAACGACCTTTTGCCCACCGATCTTGCGGCGCTTTTAGGGCAAACGCAAGACGACGACATGGTAGTATACGCAGGGGAAGACGACGAACCGCCGTACTACGCGATCGGCTTCCGGGCAAAGAAGACGGGCGGCCAATATAAGTATATTTGGCTGTATAAAGTTAAATTTGCCGTGCCTAACGAAAAGTACGCCACAAAGGGCGACAAGTTGGAGTTTAGCACGCCGGAAATCACGGGCAAATTCATTAAACGCCCAGACGGTTATTGGAAAGCCGAACACGTAGCGCTTCCCGACGAAACGGCGGCGGCGGCGTGGTTTACAGTCGTCCGGCAGCCGAACATAACCACAACGCAGTAAAATGTGACAGAAACTATCACAATTTGAAGGGAGGACAGGGGGAGCCCGCCGAAACGGGCTTCCCCGTTTTTTATGAGCGCGATAAAAGACGGGCGTATGCCTATTGAGCTTAACGGAAAACAGTACAAAATGCTTTTTTCGTTAAACGTCATGGACGAGCTGGAAGACAAGATCGGAAGCCTTGACGGTTTAACGGAAGCAATGAACGGAAAAGGCCGCATGAAGATCATTAAGTGGCTTTTTACGTTACTTTTGAACGAAGGCGCGGACGATAACGCCGAACCGCTGACGGAACAGCAAGTAGGAAAGATGATCCACAACGGCAATATTTCCGAAATCCAAACGGCCATTTACAAGGCTTTTACCTACGGGAACAGGGGGACGACAGACCCGCCGCCTGCCACGGACGACAGCGGCGACGAAGCGGAAGAGGACGAAGCGGGAAAAAACGGACAACCGGGCGAGGGCGTGTAGACCTTGCCCGGTTGCTTTATATCGGTGTTACCTTGCTTCGCTGGCCGGAGCGGGACGTGTGGAAAATGACCCCGTATAAAATTAAAACCCTCTTCAAAATACACAGGGATTTTAACCCGGATCGGTTCGCGCCGGACAAGCCGGAGGGCGTGGACGAAATAGACTACGCTTTAGGGGGGTTATAAGGCTATGGCGAAGGAAGGCAAGATCAGTTCGGCTATTGTGCTGGAGGGCGAAGCGGCTTATAAGGCGGCTTGCAAGGAAATAGCAAGTAACCTTACGTTGATTGGTTCGGAAATGAAAGTTGTTACCGCCGAATTCGGAAAGAACGATCAAAGCGTCGAGGGTTTGACGAAAAAGCAAGAAGTTTTAGTAAAAAAACTTGACGAACAGAGTAAAAAAGTTGAGGAAGCCGAAAAAGCCCTTGAATATCTCAATAACCAAACAGAAAAGAACCCGAAGGCAATACAAGAAATGGAAATTGCCCTAAACAACGCAAAAGCCGAAATGATAAAGACCCAAAAAGAGATCGAGGGGACGGAAGACAGGCTTTCGGGCGCTGAAAGAGAACTTTCGGACGCTGAAAAGGCCGCGCAAGACTTCGAAAAAGCGATCAAGGACACGGGCGACGAAACGAAAAAAGCGGGCGCGGACTTTTCGAAGATGAGTGAAATAGTAAAAAACGTAGGCGTTGCCATAGGCGTGGCAATGGCCGCCGTGGGTGCGGCGGCGGTAGCTTCGGGGAAAGCCCTCTTTGATATGGGTATGGCTTCCGCAGAAGCTGGCGACAGGGTGGACAAAGCTTCGCAGAAATTAGGGCTTTCCCGTGAGGGCTTTCAAGAATGGGACTACATATTAGCGCAAAACGGCGCAAGCATTGACAGCTTCGGCGTTGGTATGAAGACCCTTCAAAGCGCTATGGAAGACGCGGCGCGGGGAAATGACGCGGCAACAGCAAAGTTTTCCCGGCTTGGAATAGCTTTTGACGATATAAAGGGCGCAAGCCCGGAGGAAGCAATGGAGCTTGTAGTTAAGCGCCTACAGGATATGCCGGAAGGCGCGGAAAAAACAAAGATCGCGCTTGAAATGTTCGGCAAGCAGGGTATGGAGCTTATGCCTATGCTTAACCAAACCGCCGAGGGAACGGAAGAATTACGGCAGAGGGCGCACGACTTAGGCATGATCCTTTCCGACGAAGCCGTAGACGCTGGCGTAGTGTTCGGCGATATGCTGGACGACCTAAAGCGTAGTTTTTCGGGCATTAAAAACGCAATAGGCGCGGAGCTTTTGCCGGGCTTCACGTCAATAACGGAAGGGCTTGTCGGCGTATTAAATGGGACGGAAGGCGCAGGGCAGCAGATAACCGAAGGCGTAAAACAGACGGTTGCCGCAATCAGCGACACGATCCCGCGAGTGCTGGAGATATTCAACACGATAGCGACGACGATTGCCGAAATAGCGCCGGACATAATCAAGGCGCTTGTGGACGGCGTAGTAGGCAATTTACCGCTACTTATTGACGCGGCCTTAAAAATAGTTCTTGCGCTGGTAGAGGGCGTTATAACAGCGCTTCCCGCCCTTCTTGAAGGGGCTATGCAGATCATTCAAGGGCTGGCAAGTGGTATCAGCGCGGCCTTGCCGACGCTTATTCCTACGATTGTAGACGTTGTAATGCAGATCGTGGCGACGCTGATCGAAAATATACCCTTGCTTATTGACGCGGCCTTACAACTCATTGTAGGGCTTGTGAAGGGGCTTATAGACGCGATCCCCGTTATCATTGAAGCAATACCCACGATCATAAATAGCCTTATTACGGCGCTCATGGAGAGCATACCGCTAATAATTCAAGCGGGTATTGACCTTCTTGTAGCGCTTGTCGAAGCGTTGCCGGACATTGTAATGTCCATTGTCGACGCGATCCCCGTTATCATAGACGGAATAATAACGGCGCTTATGGATAACTGGCCGCTTATTATTCAAGCGGGCATTGATCTTCTTGTTACACTTGTACAAAACTTGCCGCAAATAATACTTACAATCGTAGAAGCGATCCCACAAATAATAATGGGAATTGTCAATGCGTTAATCGGAAACATTGACAAAATCATAGAAGCGGGCGTGAAAGTGTTTGTTGCGGTGATTGAAAACTTACCGACGATCATAATTGAGATCGTAAAGGCCGTCCCGCAAATTGTAACGGGTATTGTAACGGCGTTTGCGGGGCTATTGCCGGAGCTTGCGAAGGCGGGGCTTAACTTGATCATGGGATTAAAAGATGGCATTTTGAACGCCGCAAGCGCGGTTGTAGACGCTGTAAAGGACGTGGGCGGTAAAATCTTAGGCGGCATAAAATCCTTCTTCGGTATCAAGTCCCCTTCAACAGTCTTCGCCGAAATCGGCGGCTACATGGCCGAAGGCATAGGCGTAGGCTTCGAAGATGAAGCGGACGGCGTGGAAAAGAGTATGACCGGGGCTATGGACACGGCGGGAAACGCCACGGCGAAGGAAGCCGTAAAAGCCGTAAATGACGGAATTATAGCGAATATTTCACAGTTAGATCAAGCCGTAAAAGCCGTCGTCGAGCGGATCATAACGGGGTTGACAGGCGAAAACAAACGCTTGAACCAACAGGGGCTTGACTTCGACAAGCAATTAGCTTCCGGCATGGTAAGCGGAATACCCGAAATCACGGGCAAAGTGGCGCAGATCGTACAGGCGATAATAACCGCTTTCGTAGCCCAGCATAGCAAGTTCACGTCCGAAGGCGTGGACATGGACAAGGCCATAGCGTCCGGCATGGTGAACGGTATTTCAGAAATCACGGGCAAAGTGGCGCAGATAACGCAAGCCATTATAACCGCCTTCGTAGCCGAACATAGCAAGTTCACGTCCGAAGGCGTGGACATGGACAAGGCCATAGCGTCCGGCATGGTGAACGGCATTTCAGAAATCACGGGCAAAGTTCCGCAAGTGATAACCGCCATTGTAACGGCGGTAAACAGCTTTAAGAAGGACTTTGTGAGCGCAGGCGAAGAAATGGTACGCGGCATATGGGACGGCTTCCAAAATATGCAAAGCTGGCTTGAAAACAACGTCCGATCCATGATGAGGGCGATTGTCGCCGCCGTTCAACAGGAAATGCAAATAGCGTCGCCTTCAAAGGTATTCGCCGGGATCGGTGAGTTTATGGCGGCTGGCCTTGCCGTGGGCTTCGAAGACGAAATGCGGGACGTGCAAAAGACGATCCGCAAGGCCACGCAGTCAGTTGTACCTGAAAAAGAAAAAGCGGCCGGCAACGGGCGGCGCGGGAACGCCGGAGGGTTGAGTGTAACACAGAATATTTACACAAAAGAAACCAACTACGCCGCCCAGCAGCGCGAAGCGGCTAAAAATTTCAAGCTGATAGTGCGGGAGGTTTTAGCATGAGCGGCGCGATCGAAAAACTTACCTACATGAACGAGCGCGGGGAAAGCATAACCTTTTCCCGCGCTTCTATTTATCACATCAATTTCAAAGACGTGTCCGGCCTGTCCGATATTCGCAACGCCATATACAGCATAAACAGCATGGGACAGGACGGGGACACGTATTTAGGAAACCGTATTGAAAGCCGCGACATTGAGATCGTGGGACACATCAAAGAACGGGACAAAGGGCAAGTACAGGCGCTTCGGCGCAGGCTCAACCACGTTATGAACCCGCACTTTGAAGCAACACTTATATACGAAAACGGCGATTTTAAGCGCGTGATCGGGTGTAAGGTGGACAACGCGCCCGTATACAGCCGGGAAGTGATTTTCGAGCGGTATACAATACAGCTTCTTTGTCTTAACCCGTTTTGGAGTGAAGACGGCGAAGTACGCGAGGATATAGCTTCATGGACAAACGGCTTCGAATTCCCCTTCCCGGACGGGCTGGAGATCGACGACGCGGAGGGGTGGGAAATCGGCTTCCGCGAACCGTCTTTGATCGTAAACGTCTACAACCGCGGCGACGTTAGGGCGGGGCTTCGAATAGACTTCCGGGCGCTTGGCGTTGTTTTGAATCCGTTTTTATTAAACGTCCTTACGGGTGAATTTATCAAGCTAAATATAACAATGGAGGCCGGGGACGTATTGACCGTCAACACGGGGTACGGGCAAAAGGAAGTCAAGTTCCGCAGAAACGGCGTTACAACCGACGCTTTCCGCTATTTGGACGTGGACAGCTCATACTTACAGCTTGCCGTAGGCGACAACCTTTTCCGCTACGACGCGGCAAGTAACCTTGAAAATCTGGAAGTTAGCTTGTATCACAATAACTTCTATTTGGGGGTGTGATATATGGAGCTTCGCATATACGACGCGGAAATGACCTTACAAGGCGTGATCGACGAAATAACGTCCCTTATATGGACGCGCCGTTATTGGGCTTCCGGCGAATTCAAGTTGCTTGTGCCTTTTACGGACAGGCACGCCGCCCTTCTTGTAAAAAACCGCCTTATTATGAAGCGCGGGGACACGGAAGCGGGCGAAGTCCGCTACGTGAATATCAAGAAAAATTCGCAGGGGTTGGAGGAAATAGAGGTACAAGGCCGCTTTATTACGTGCTGGATAGCAAAGCGAATACTTTTAACCCCGATCATAACAACGGACAACACGCAAAACATACTACGCCGGATTGTGACCGAAACTATCACAAATCCGGCGAACGCCGCCCGGCGCTTGCATAGCGTAATGCTTGCGCCCCTGTCCGGCATTACCCGCCCGAACATCAAATACGCGTCCGAACCGTTTATGAACGCCCTTCTTGCTTGCGAAACGGCGGCAAAGGCTTCAAAGTTAGGCTTTCACATAGTCACGGACAACCGAGCGGGGGAACATTTTTTCCGCGTGTACGACGGAAAAGACTTAACAGCGGATCAGACCGAAAACCCGCCTTGCATTTTTTCGCAAGAGTTCGACAACATCTTAGAACAGGAATACACGAACAGCGTTGAAAACTTGCGTTCAACGGCCTTCGTGGGCGGTGAGGAAAGACAGGACGCGCCCCGGCGCGTCGTCGAGGTAGGGCATACCGCCGCGGGGCTGGAGCGGGAAGAGGTATTCATAAACGCGACGGACATTACACAGACCTATAAGAACGCCGCAGGGCAAGATGTAACCATGACCGACGCGCAATACGGCGATATGCTTTTACAACGCGGCGCTTCGGAGCTTGAACACTTTGCCGAAACCCTGTCTTTTTCCAGCAAAGTAAACACGTACAGCAATTTGAAGTACAAGGAAGACTACGACTTAGGGGATCGGGTGACGTGTGTTAATAAACGCTGGAATATCCGAATAAACGTCCGTATAACAGAGATTGCGGAAATATACCAGCGAAACATAGAGGAAATCGACATAACCTTCGGGGAAAGCCTGCCCGCGCTCATTGATACATTGCGGCAAATATTAAAATAATGGGGTGAACACATGGAAAGATCGAGCTTTTTTAATTCCGTGGGCGGTGACAGGAAGTACAAAGCCGAAGATTGGGCTTTATACTTCGGTTCGTTTATCGGAAACGGGGTTTTTCCCCTGCCTTCGACCGGGCTTCAAGTAGTAGCCGACAGCGGAATGAATGTCACGGTAAAAGAGGGCAAAGCGTGGATCAACGGGTATTTTTACACGAACACAAACGACTTGACCTTGACGCTTTCGACAGCGGACGGCGTTTTAAGAAGAATTGACCGCGTTGTGATCCGTTGGGACTTGACGGAGCGAACCATAACGGCGCGGGTGAAATCATCCGCGCCTTCCGCGAACCCCGCGCCGCCGTCCCTCCAGCGCGACGCGGACGCGTTCGAATTGTGCGTTGCCGACATTATGGTTAATCAGGGCGTTACCGCTATAACACAGGGAAATATAACCGATCAGCGGCTAGACAACGCCTTGTGCGGCCTTGTGGCCGGTGTTGTCCAGCAGATCGACACGGCGGCGTTCAACGCGCAGTTGCAAGCGTGGTTTAACGAATACAAGCTATTGAGCGCTGCGGACTATGCCGCCCTTGTAGCATACTTCGACGCGAGGCGGCTTCAATCGGACGTTGAATACAACGCGCTGATCGCGTGGTTTAACGCCTTCAAAATGCAATCAGACAATCAGTTCAATGCGTGGTTTTCGTCTTTGCAGAATATCCTTGACGAAAGCGCCGCCGCGCATATCCTTTCAATGGTGACGAACCTTGCCGATCGGGTAACGCTGATCGAAGCCGTCCTTTTCAATGATATTTACACGAACCCGTTTATAATCCAGTTCGATAATTTGGACGGCGTGGAAATAACGGGGATATGGAACGCTGATCTACAGCGGATTGAATGTTGACCCGTTGCGCGTGTCTTCCCGCGGAATTATCTTGCGTTATTGGAAACATATTCGCGGAGCTTTCCCCGCCTTGTGAGTATTGCGGCGACGACCACGTAATAATCCGGGGGACGACCGTTACGGGCGGGGCGGCCACACTATACTTGACCGAAGCGGGGTTCGACCTCGAAGGGGGAGCGGAAGACATGGAAGCGCTGGAACACATGAGGAAAGGGCGGTGTTTATATGCCGGGGCAGAGCGAAAAGCCGTCCGAATTCGGGGTAATTGTGAAGGCGAAAGACCTTGTAAAACACAGCTTCACGGTGACAAACAACACAACGAAGTTCCCGAAAAAGTACCGTTTCACGGTAGTAAACCGGATACAGGATAGGGCGGTAGATATTTTTGATTGCGTCATGGAAGCGAACGAATTAGACTTGCGGGACGCAGCGGAAAATAAGGAGCGGCAGGGGCTTCAAGCAAAGGCGTTGACCTATTGCAAGGAGCTTCTTTTCTATATAGAACTTTCGCAGGAAATGGGCTTTATAACGCTTTCCAGTATGGAATATTGGTCTAAACTGGTTATCGAAGTAAAGGCTATGACCGCCGCGTGGAAAAAGCGGGATAAAATGAGAGCTTAGAGAACCGCGGGGGTATGCCTTATAGCTCCTAATGCCGGGAATTCGTACAACGTGCGCAACGTCAACACGTCCGGGGCGTTGAACAACAACAACGCGTACAACGGCCACTATGGGGTTCGCCCGCTTTGGTGAATAACGCGAATTAGTAGGCCGCAAGGCCGAAAACAGAGTACACCAACAAAGGAAGGCATATCCGTTCCCCGTAACCACGCGGGGACAAATACATGATTGCCGATACGTGAGCATTGCACACGGGCAAGGCAAGCGTTAGATACGGCAAGAAATTTTTTATTATGGGCGAATTTGAAAAGGTTTACCAATTTGAAAGCCTTTACCGCGCCTACAGAGAAGCGCGGAAGGGCAAGCGGTGGAAGGAAGCGGCGGCGAAGTTCGAAGTGAATTTACTGGAAGCTTTGAACCTGTTAAGCTGGCAGATCGAACACAAAAAGTATACGCTTTCGCCGTACAACACCTTTGAGGTTTACGAACCGAAGAAGCGTATTGTTATGTCGAACAGTTACAAAGACAAGGTTGTACAGCACGCCCTATGTGATAACGTCCTACAACCCGCGATTGAACGCAGCTTCATTATGGACAATTACGCTTCGCAGACGGGCAAAGGGACGCATTACGGGCTTGACAGGCTGGAAGGTTTTATGCGGAGGTTTTACAGGCTATACGGTGTTGGCGGGTGGGTGTTGAAGTGCGATATTTCAAAATATTTCTACTCCATTAAGCACGACTTGTTAAAAACTTTAATCCGCAAACACGTTGACGATCCCGGCGTGTTATGGCTGGTAGATATGATAATCGACAGCACGGAAGGCAATGTCGGAATTCCGATCGGCAATCAGTCTTCGCAGCTTTTCGCCCTTCTTTACCTTAACCGCATGGATCACTTCATCAAGGAAAAGTTAGGCATAAAATTTTACGGGCGCTACATGGACGATTTTTATATTATCCATGAAGACAAAGAGTACGTGCGCCATTGCCTACGTGAAATTCAAGCCCACGTCGAGGGCTTGGGGCTTACGCTTAACGCGAAAACGGGCATTTTCCCGTTGAAAAACGGTCTTGACTTCTTGGGCTTTCATACATACCTTACCGAAACGGGCGGGGTTGTCCGAAAGATACGCCGGAAGTCAAAAAACAATGTGCGCCGCAAATTAAAACGTATGCGCCTTATGGTGGACGAAGGGACGAGCGCGCCGGAAAAGGCGGCGCTTTCATATCAAAGCTGGAGGGCGCACGCAGCGCACGGGGATTGTTACCACTTGATCCGGCGCATGGATCACTATTACAACCGATTATTCAAAAAGGAAGGTGAAGGGCAATGCCAAAAGCATTAAATACGCTTGCGGTGGGAACAAAGATCGAAGTTCCGGTAAATTCGGCTTTTCAATCCCGCTTCGGAAGTAAGATTGTTTTCAAGGTAGCAGACAAAAACCATTCTGGTTATCCGGCGAATTCCGTTACGCTCATAACGGACGGGATCATACAAATTATGTGCGTGGACGGCAAGGAAGCAAGCAACGCCGACGCGAACCGTAAAAGCCTCGGTAATAATCGCTGGATTCAAACGAACCTTCAACAATGGCTTAACAGCAACGCCGCCGCGGGCGCGTGGTACAGCGCACAGCACAGCGCCGACGCGCCGCCGAACGCTGATACATATAGCGGGAGCGGCAATCATTATCAAGCGTGGGCGGGCTTCTTGCAAATATTCCCTGCGGACTTCGTAAACGCCCTTATGACGACGACGCTTACAGTGGCGAAGAATACCGTTACGGACGGCGGCAGTTATGAGAGCTTCACATCGAAAATGTTTCTTGCTTCGAATACGGAAGTAGGGCTTGCAAACGAAAACAGCATAGCCGAAGGTTCGTTGCTTGCTTTATTTACCGCCGCCGATAATAATAGCCGCCTTGCTTATCCTACAACCGAATGTTTGAACAATTCAAATGGCTACACAAACACAAACTACGGAGCGGGTAAAGCGTGGTATTGGTGGCTTCGTACTCCTTATGCCGGGTATTCGTACGGCGTGCGCTACGTCGGCACGTCCGGGGCGTTGGGCGGCAGCAGCGCGTACTACGGCCACTATGGGGTTCGCCCGCTTTGTAATCTGTCCTCTGTTATCTTGGTATCTGATAATGTCAATGCTTCGGGCAACTATGAAATCGTATGGAAACAGCCACCCACAGCCCCGAACGGAATTTCCGTCCCGGCGACGTGCTACAGCGGACAGCAGATAAATATATCGTGGGGCGCGGCGACACAGCCGGACGGCGACGCGATCACGTACACGCTGGAGCGCTCCATAAACAGCGCGGCATATACGCAAGTGACAACGACTTCCGGCCTGTCCTACGCAGATAACGTCTTAACGACGTGGAATACGGTTCGGTACAGGGTGAAGGCCGTTTCCGGTTCGCTGGAAAGCGCGTATATCACTTCGAGCGACAGCGCCGTGATCCATAACCAGCCGCCCGTAATATCCGGGCAAAACGGCGACTTAGGCACGAAAACCGCGCCGTTTGGTTACGACTACAGCATAACAGACCCGGACAACGATCCCGTAACGTCTACGGAACGGGTGGACGGAAAGACGATCCGCACATTCAACGCGATGTTAGGCGCGAAGAATACGGCGAACGTGGCCGGGGCGAATTTTACTTCGCTGGGCTTAGGGCAGCATACACTTTCAATCACGGCGCAAGACAACGCCGGAAATAGCGTCGTTCGCAATATGACCTTCACAAAATGGGTTGACGGCTTTTCGATCGTTCTCTCCCCGCCGCTGGAAGCCGACGCGATCCCGTCCCGTGTAAATATCGTCATTCACAGGGCGATCCCCGCAGGCGCTATATTCAAGGTGGAAGTATGCAACAACCCCTTCGACGCTTCGCCCGTTTGGGAAGACGCTACAACGTCCGTTCTACAGGCTACGGCGCACGTATTCGAGAACAAAACGCAGTACGCCATACAATCCGGCCTTAATATCCGCGTGACCGTTTCGCGCAACAACGCGATCGGTGAATGTTGGGTGTCGGGGATCGGGGGTAACTTCGAATGAGCGTAAACCACAAAAGGACGGGCGGCGAAGCGGGCGCAGGCACGGGCGAACAGGCGCAAACGGAAATTACGGCGTTACGCGAAGAAATAGCGGACTTGAAAGCGACGGGTGAAAAAACCGCCGCTTTTCTTTCGGCTATTTTTCAAAATCAGCTTGCCGCCGATCGCATGAGTAAAACCAGCATTATAACGGACGACGTGATCCAGCTTGCCGCCGAGGTTGCGGCGTTATCGGAGGTGAAGTAAATGCTTGACGCTGAAAACGTAGCAAAACAAGTTATTGAGAACGCGAAGGCCATTGCCGCCGTAGCGGAAAGCGCAAAGTCAGCGCACAAGCGGATCGACGACAACGACCGCATAACCGAAGGTATACACAAATTAGCTTCAAACGTTGAAGCGCTGGCGGTTCAGGTAAAAATGCTTACCGAACGCATGGACAGTTCGATCGAGCGGATAGAAGCGGGCTTAAAATCGCAGGGGGAGCGGATCGGGGCGCTGGAAAAAGAACCCGCGCACAAATGGAAAACGCTGGTAGCGCAAGTTACGGCACTGATAGTAGCCGCCGTGATCGGCGTTGTTATCACAAAATTTCTATAGAGGGGGGCGGCGCGTTATGTACTACGCATTATTCGCGGTGACCGGGCTTATTGCCGGAATAGCAGCAATGTTATTCTTTGCCGCTATATATTCGCGCATTACCGCCCGCCGCCGCGCAGCGCGAAGGGCAAAGCCGGGCAAGCCGGAAAAAAAGTGTAAAGTGCAATTTTCGAAAGCACTTGCGGTATGGGCGGCGGTTATCGCTACAGCGGTTATTATAGCGTCCGTGGCGCTGGCCGCCTTCGACAAACAACCTGTAAGTGATCTTGCCGTGGCGGTTTTTACCGCCTGTATTGGCTACATGGTGACATACGCCGGCAAAAGTGCTTACGAAAAGAACAGCCGGAATAAACACGGGTTAGACGAAGACGGGCAGCCGTTCGACAAAGAATAAACGGGAGGTAAAAACAAAATGGATATTACGGGCATTGTCGAAGCGGCGGCGGTTCTTATCGCCGCCATTATTACGGGGTTTATAGTCCCGTATATCAAAGGCAAGATCAGCGCCGAAAACCAACGGCAAATATGCAAGTGGGTAAAAATTGCCGTCGCCGCAGCGGAACAGATTTTCACGGCTTCGGGTATGGGCGCGAAAAAGAAGGGCTTTGTGCTGGACTTCTTACAGGATCACGGCTTCAAGGTGAACGAAGACAGCTTGAACGCACTTATTGAAGCGGCGGTTTATGAGCTTAAAAACGGCTTGATCCCCGCGGTCATTGGAGGAATAACAGATGAACCTTAAAAAACTGATACTTACAAACAACGACTGTTACAAGGCCGGGAAGCCTCTTGCCGTCAAGGGGATCATGGTTCACAGCACGGGCGCGAACAATCCGACTTTGAAGCGTTACGTAGGCCCGGACGACGGCTTGTTAGGCAAAAACCAGTATAATAACCATTGGAACACGGGAAAGCCGGACGGCCGGCAAGTGTGCGTCCACGCTTTCATAGGGCTTTTGGGCGACGGAAAGACGATCGCCACGTATCAAACCTTACCGTGGGATATGCGCGGCTGGCATGGCGGCGGCGCGGTAAACGACACGCACATAGGCTTCGAGATATGCGAAGACGGCTTAACCGACGCGGCCTACTTCGGCAAGGTGTATCAAGAAGCCGTTGAGCTTTGCGCGTACCTTTGCATGCAATTCAACCTTAACCCCGCAGCGGACGGCGTTATAATCGGCCATTTTGAGGGCTACAAGCGCGGTATAGCGTCGAACCATGCCGATCCCGGACATTGGCTTCCGAAGCATGGGAAAAGCATGGACAGCTTCCGCGCCGCTGTTACCGCGGAAATGGCGAAGACGGGCGGGACAAGCCCGGCCACGCCTCCGGCGCCGCACACGCCCGCGCCTTCGACCGGGGACGACGCTTCCATGTGGGCGTTCTTCAAGGGTAAGGGCTTAAACGACTACGCGATCGCCGGGCTTATGGGTAATTTGTACGCCGAAAGCGGCTTGAAGGCGACGAACCTTCAAAACAGCTACGAAAAAACCCTTAACATGACCGACGACAGCTATACGAAGGCCGTTGACAACGGGACGTATACAAACTTCGTCCGGGATTGCGCCGGATACGGGCTGGCGCAATGGACATACTGGAGCAGAAAACAGGCGCTTCTTGACTTTGCGAAGGCGGCGAAGCGATCCATAGGCGACTTCAAAATACAGATGGATTTTTTATGGAAAGAGCTTCAAACCTACACGGCGGTTATGAATGTGCTTAAAACTGCGAAGACGGTTGCGGAAGCGTCGAATATTGTTCTTATGCAGTACGAAAAACCCGCCGATCAAAGCGCCGCCGTTCAAAAAAAGCGCGCGGACTACGGGCAAGGTTATTTTAACAAGTTCGCCCCGAAACCCGCCGCGCCGTCCACGCCTTCGGGCTTATTGTACAGGGTTCAATGCGGCGCTTTCGCGGTAAAAACGAACGCCGACGCGCTGGAAAAGAAGTTAAAGGCGTTAGGGCATGAAACGATCGTCAAACAGGACGGCAGTTTGTACCGGGTTCAATGCGGCGCTTTCGCAAAACGGGAAAACGCCTACGCGCTGGCCACGAAGCTGAAAGCGCAGGGATTCGAAACGTATATAACCACGTTTGCAGGGTGATACGTGAGGGCGTAGCGCCCTTTATTATTTTACTGGAGGTTTTAGCATGAAAGAGCTTAAAGACATGACCGTAGCCAAATTGAAAGCATATGCGGCGGCGAATAATATTCCGCTGGACAAGCTGAAATTGAAGCCGGAAATACTGGAGCGGATCGAAACCACATTGAAGGAACGCGCCGCTGCCCCGCCCACAGCGCCCACGGACGCGCCGGACGGACCGCCCGAAGGTACAGGGGAACCCGCCGCGCCCGGAGTGCCGTCCGATATTAAGAGCATGAAGATCAGCCGCGTTTTAAGGGTTACGAAGCCGCTTGTAAAAGGCGACGACGTGAAGGCGGTTCAAGCCGCCCTTATCGCTTTGAAGTTCCATTGCGGCGTAGAGGGCGCGAACGGCGTTTACAACGCGTCAACGGCCTTCGCCGTCCGTATGTTCCAAGCTCATAACCGCCTTATTGTCAGCGGCAAGGTAGAAAAGTTCACGGCGCAAAAGTTGGGCGCGATATGGACAGAGCCGCCGAAAGCGTAACGCGCTTTTGTGACCGAAACTATCACAATTTTATTGAGAACGCCCCGCGCTTGCCTTAATTGGCCGGCGCGGGGCTTTTTCTTTTTGCCCGTTATCTATGGATCACAATTCCGAACAACCCGTTTATGAAAACATAACGCGGGGTTCGGATAGCAAATAATCTGGCGGAGAAGGCGGGATTTGAACCCGCGCGCCGCGTTAACAGCCTACTCCCTTAGCAGGGGAGCCCCTTCACCACTTGGGTACTTCTCCATGCCGCCGCGCGCAACGCGCGGCACATATTCATAATACGATAAAAATTCCGGGATGTCAACCCCTCAGTGGCGGCATCCTTCAGGCCTTGCAAAGGCTTATTTCAAACTCCAGTTCATGCTTAATGGGTATGCCGTCCATGCCAATTACCGGTATTGACGGTTTTATTTTTCTCGACGTCTCAATTGCATTGATATGCGCAGCAACTAAGTCAAACCCCTTCTTTTGATAGAAACGGATCGCTCCTATATTGTCATTCGTGGCAATGAGCCAAAGCCGGTTACACCCTTTTTCCTTCGCAACAGCCAAAACCGCGTTGATAAACGCCGTGCCTATTCCCTTGTTTTTCTCAAAGCTGTTAAGCGTTACGATTTCACATTCGCGGTTTTCGATATTAAAAGTTATGATCCCCGTTATCCTATTGCCTGATAGGGCAACATACCCCGGCAACACCGTCGTATCAATGGTTTTCCCTCGTGAAACGCTTGGCGGGCAGTTCCATTCGTCTTTTAACAGCTTATTGACAGCTTCGCGGTATTCTTCGGTTATTGCCCGTATATCCACTACACCAGCTCAATAACCGCGACCTCCGCCGCGTCGCCGCGCCGCGCGCCCAGCTTTGTGATGCGGGTAAACCCGCCGTTGCGGTCGGCATACTTTGGCGATACCTCGTCAAACAGCTTTTTAACAACATCCTCGCTCGTCATAAACGCCAAAGCGCGGCGCTTATTGGCAAGAGTGTTCTCTTTGCCCAGCGCGATCATCTTTTCGGTCAGCGGCGCGACTTCCTTCGCGCGCATATACGTCGTTTCCATCCGGCCCTTGTCGATCAGAACGGTAACCATGTTCCTAAGCATAGCCATACGCTGATCCGTAGGCTTCCCTAATTTACGCATTTCTTACTCCTATTCCGCGGCCTCAGTCAAACCGAGTTCCAAAGCCGCCAGCTTATGGATAATTTCCTCAAGCGACTTGCGCCCGAGATTGCGGACCTTCATCATGTCCTCTTCAGTCTTATTTGTCAGATCCTCGACCGTATTGATACCCGCGCGTTTCAGGCAGTTAAACGAGCGCACGGAAAGGTCAAGCTCCTCAATAGTCATATTAAGCATTCTGTCGCGCTGTGTTTCGGATTTCTCCACAACAGTCGTGCGCGCGCCCTGCGATTCCGATAAGTCTGTGAACAGCATGAGATGGTCGCTGAGTATCTTCGCCGCCAAGGATACCGCCTCCCTCGCGGTCAGCGTCCCGTCGGTCCATACCTCAAGCGTGAGCTTGTCAAAGTCGGTCATATTACCCACGCGTGTGTTCTCCACCGCGTAATTGACCTTAACGACCGGCGAAAAGATAGAATCCACAGGTATAAGCCCGATTATTGATTGCATCGGCTTATTGCGTTCGGCCGACACATACCCGCGTCCGTGGCTAAGCGTCATCTCCATCTCAAGATGCGCGTCCTGCGCCAACGACGCGATGTGCAGCTCGGGGTTAAGGATCTCGATTTCACCGTCCGTTTTTATATCAGCGGCCGTTACCTCCATCTCGCCGACAGAGTTAATGTAAATCGTCTTGACTGTGGGCGCATGCAGCTTTGCGACCAAACGCTTGATGTTAAGCACGATCTCCGTAACGTCTTCTTTAACACCCGGAATTGTTGAAAACTCATGCTGAACGCCTGTAATTTTAATGGTCGTTACCGCCGTACCCGGGAGTGACGAGAGCAAAACGCGGCGCAAAGAATTTCCAAGGGTCGTGCCATATCCCCGTTCAAGCGGTTCGACTACAAACTTGCCATACGCCGAGTTGCCCGATTCTTCGTAACAGTGAATGCGAGGTCTTTCAATTTCTACCAAAATGTAAACCTCCTTCGTGAATATATCATATTAAATTTAATAACAAATCTGTGCGGCGCGATGAAGGCATCGCGCCCTACTTGGAATACAGCTCCACGATGAGGTGTTCTTCAATCGGCAAATCAATTTCCTCGCGGGTGGGAAGCGCCACTATCTTCGCGGAATAAGCATCTCTGTCAAGGTCAAGCCAGCGCGGCATGGGACGCGAGGCGTTGCCCTCCAAAGTAGACTTGAAGCGCTCCTTTTGCTTGGCGTTGGGACGCAGCTCCACAACATCGCCCGCCTTCAGCAGATAGGACGGGATATTGACACAGCGCCCGTTCACATTGAAATGGCGGTGCGTTACCATCTGGCGCGCCTCTCTGCGCGACATAGCAAACCCGAGGCGGTAAACCACGTTGTCAAGCCTCGATTCCAAGATACGGAGCAGGTTCTCGCCCGTAACGCCCTTTTGCTTGTTGGCCATATCGAAATACTTTTCAAACTGGCTCTCCAAAACGCCGTAAAAGCGGCGCGCTTTTTGCTTTTCTCTTAACTGGATGCCATACTCGCTGGGCTTCTTGCGGCTCTGCCCGTGTTGTCCCGGGGCATACGCGCGGCGCGTGACCCCGCATTTGCCCGAATAGCAGCGGTCGCCTTTAAGGAACAGTTTCTGTCCCTCGCGGCGGCACTGACGGCAAACAGCGTCTGTATATCTAGCCATATAATCCTCCTTACACCCGTCTGCGCTTGGGCGGACGGCAACCGTTGTGCGGTATTGGCGTGACGTCTTTGATCATGTTGACCTCAAGCCCCGCCGACTGCAAAGCGCGGATCGCCGCCTCGCGGCCCGACCCCGGACCCTTGACATAAACCTCGACCGTCTTCAAGCCATGCTCCATGGCGGCTTTCGCTGCGGTCTCCGCGGCCATCTGCGCGGCAAACGGCGTGGACTTACGCGAACCGCGGAATCCCAACCCGCCCGACGACGCCCACGACAAGGCGTTGCCCTGCAAATCGGTAATGGTGACCATCGTGTTATTGAACGAGGAACGAATATGCGCCGCTCCCTTTTCAATATTCTTCTTCTCGCGGCGTTTGCGCGAAGCCGCGCCGCGTCTTGCTGTTTTAGCAGGTGCCATAATTCTTCCCTCCCCTTACTTCTTCTTGTTGGCGACTGTGCGCTTGGGACCTTTGCGCGTGCGCGCGTTGGTCTTGCTGCGCTGACCGCGCACAGGCAGTCCTCTGCGATGCCTTATGCCCCGGTAACAGCCGATCTCAATTAAGCGCTTTATATCAAGCGCCACATCGCGGCGCAAGTCGCCCTCGACGCGGTAATCCTTGTCGATGACGTCGCGCAGCTTGGCCACTTCGTCCTCGGTCAGGTTCTTAACGCGCGTGTCAGGGCTGACGCCCGCTTTTTGTAAAATGTCATTCGACGACTTTCTGCCAATGCCAAAGATATACGTAAGACCGATCTCAACGCGTTTTTCTCTCGGCAGGTCAACGCCGGCAATACGTGCCATGTTTTACAAGCACCTCCAATAAATTATTGACAGTTTTCAGCTGATATAACAGGTTTTCAGCCCTGTCTTTGCTTATGCTTGGGATTATCGCAAATTACCATAACGCGCCCATGCCGTTTGATTATCTTGCATTTCTCACACATGGGCTTTACAGACGGACGAACCTTCATAACAATGAACCTCCTAAATGTATAAACTAACCCGCGCTCCGCCGTGTATGACGGAACACACGATAACGGTTCAGCCAAAACCGTTACTTGGAACGCCAGGTAATACGCCCTTTTGTCAAGTCATACGGCGACATTTGCACAGTCACCTTATCCCCCGGCAATATGCGGATGAAGTTCATTCGCAGCTTACCGGATATATGGGCCAGTATCTTATGCCCGTTTCCGATGTCAACCAGAAACGTCGCATTGGGCAGAGCCTCCTTGACTATACCCTCGATTTCGATTACATCTTCTTTTGACAAGGCCCATCCTCCTCATTTTCACATTTTATAGTCGCAATGACCTTTCTAAGCTCTTTATTTGTAATACTGCCGGCATTCTCAATATATAACCCCTCGAGCGGCCGCATATGCTTCAGTTTTTTGCGTTTGGGGCTTTGCACCTTTCTGTGCTTGCCGTCGGCAATAAGCGCGTATTCCTTATCAGCCGCCAGAACGACATGCAGATAACCCTTGTCGCGTCCGGCCAGCGATACCACAACCATACCGGAATTCATATACTCGACCCCTCGATATAAGTCAGCAGCTCATATCCGTCTCTCGTCACCAGCACCGTATGCTCATAATGCGCGCACAGCTTGCGGTCACAGGTGATCACCGTCGTACCGTCGGGAGCGTATTCCACATCGCAGTCCCCGAGGTTTATCATCGGCTCTATCGCCAGCGTCATACCGGCGGTCAAACGCGGCCCCCGCGTCTTACCGGCGAAGCACGGTATTTCAGGCGCTTCGTGCAGCTCGCGTCCCACTCCGTGGCCGGTCCATTTCCTTACGACGCTGTAGCCCGCGCCCTCGGCGCTCCCCTGTATCGCCCGCGAGATGTCCGACACCCTGGCTCCCTCTCTTACCGCGGCCGCCGCCGCGAAAAAACTCGCCCGCGTACCTTCAATCAGCCGTTTCGCCTCATCGGAAATGCTTCCCGCCGCGAACGTCGCGGCGCAGTCCCCGTGGAACCCCTGAAAATAAGCCCCTACGTCGATACTTACAATGTCCCCGTCCGAAAGCCTGCGTTTACCCGGTATACCGTGTATAAGCTCATCGTTGACCGATACGCATACCGACGCGGGAAACTTGTTATATCCCAGAAACGACGGCTTTGCCCCAGCCTTTATGATTATGCCGTGCGCGATGGCGTTCAGCTCCCTTGTCGTCACTCCCGGCCTTACCGCGGCTCCGGCGGCGGCAAGCGCCGTGCCGGCTATATATCCCGCGCGCCGCATACACTCGATCTCACGCGGTGATTTTATAGTTATCATACACCGAGCGCCGCCAATACCGAACCGAACACCTCGTCTATACCGCCATAGCTTTCCACTTTAAGCAGCTTCTCCTCATAGAAATCAAGCAGCGGCTCAGTGTTCTTATGGTAAGTGTCCAGTCTGCTTTTAACCGTTTCGGGCGCGTCGTCAACTCGGGTATAAAGCGCTCCCCCGCACAAATCGCACTCACCCTCGGTCTTTGGCGGGTTTTTCTCGATATGGAACGCCGCGTCGCACTTTTTGCAGATGCGCCGCCCGCCCATGCGCTTGACTATAAACTCATCGTCAAGATCCAAAACGACGACCGCGTCGATCTCCGTCCGGTTCTTCAATGCTTTCGCCTGCGCGACCGTTCTCGGGAACCCGTCGAGTATAAAGCCCTTGATACAGTCAGGCTTGTTGAAACGACTTTCGACAATATCAAGAATGATACCGTCCGGCACCAGCTCCCCGCGCGAGATATATCCGTCGGCTTTAATCCCGATGTCGGTCCCCGCGGCTATCTCAGAACGCAGCATCGAGCCTGTGGAGATAGCCGGAACGCCCAGCCGGTTTTTAAGCATAGCCGCCTGCGTCCCCTTGCCCGATCCGGGCGGTCCCAGCAAGATAATCTTCATGCCGTCAACACACCCCTTTACTCTAAGAAGCCCTTATAATGCCGCATCATCATCTGCGATTCCAGCTGCTTGACGGTTTCAAGCGCGACGCCGACGACGATCAGCACCGATGTGCCGCCCCATGCCAGCCCGCTGATGTTGATCATCATACTCATGGCAATAGGCATTATTGCTATAATGCCGAGGAACAGCGCGCCGAACAGCGTTATCTTGTTCAGTACCTTAGCGATGAAATCCGAGGTCGGCTTGCCCGGCCTGAACCCGGGTATAAACCCGCCGTTCTGCTTCAGGTTGTTCGCTATCTCAATGGGGTTGAACTGTATCGCCGTATAGAAGTAGCTGAATCCTATTATCAGCAGGAAATAAGCGGCGACATATATCATCGAGCCGTATTTGATTGCGTTAAGCAATCCCGCGAGAAAAGTCCCTTCCGCCGGCGGCGTGAAGAACGCCGCGATGGTCGCGGGGAACGACGCGAAGGTCTGCGCGAAGATTATCGGCAAAACACCCGACATATTTACTTTCAGCGGAAGATGCGTACTCTGGCCGCCGTACATTTTCCGTCCCACCACGCGCTTCGCGTACTGGATAGGTATACGTCTTTCGGCCTGTGTGATATACACGACAAATGCCACGACGACCACCGCCAGCAACAGTATCACAATAAGCTGCCACCACTGTATGGCCCCTGAAACAATACCGGTATATCCTGCGGAAACCATAGACGGCCCGCGCGACACGATACTCGCAAACAGTATTATCGAAATACCGTTGCCGATACCGAACTCCGTGACCTGCTCGCCCAGCCACATTATAAACGCCGTGCCCGCCGTGAAGCTGGCAACGATGACCGTAGCGGTGAACCAGTTGTCCGGCGAGATCAGGTTGAACTGCCTGCTAAGCGTGGTATAATACGCAAAGCCCATCAGAATACCAAGCCCGACTGTAACCAAACGCGTTATGCTGGCGATTTTCTTCTTGCCTTCCTCGCCGCCCTCCTTGACCATGCGCTCCAAAGCCGGAACGCCGACGGTGAGAAGGTTCATGATGATCGACGCGTTGATATACGGCTGTATCGACAGCGCGAATATCGTGGCGGACGAAAACGCGCCGCCCGACATCATGTCGTACATGCCGAAAACGGTGTCCGCGAAATTCGCCTCAAAGGCGATCCTCAGTCCCTCAACGTCGATAAACGGCACCCAGATCGCCGACCCGAAGCGATAGATCACCAGTATAAAACAGGTGAACAGTATCTTCTTCCTCAGTTCGGGGATATGCCATGCGTTGCGTACGGTTTGAAGCACGTCTACACCACCTCTGCTTTGGCTCCGGCAGCCTCAATCTTTTGTCTGGCCGTTTCGGAAAAGGCGTTCGCCTTTATCGTCAGCTTCTTGGTCAGTTCGCCGTTTGCCAGCACCTTAACGCCGTACTCGCATTTCCTTAAAACACCCTGTTCAAGCAGCGCGTTAACATCAACGACCGCGTCGTCGTCAAAGACGTTAAGGTCTCTGAGGTTAACGATCTCCAAGGGTTTGGCGAATATATTGTTGAACCCGCGCTTCGGCAAACGTATCGAGAGCTTCATCTGTCCGCCCTCAAACCCGCGCTTACGCGAATAGCCCGAGCGCGACTTCTGCCCCTTGTGGCCCCTGCCCGACGTCTTGCCGTTGCCGGAGCCGGTACCGCGCCCGACGCGGAACGCGCCGCGGTTGGAATCCGGCGCGGGAGTAAGCTCATGCAGTTTCATATCGTCCTCCTGTTTGCGGTAATCGCAGCGCGATTACCGAGCTTTAAGTGTTTAGTGAGCTTCACTTTTCACTTATAACTTCAATCAGATATTTTATCTGATTGATCTTCCCGCGCGTCTGCGGATTGTCAGGCTGCTCGGTCGTATTGCCGATTCGCTTTAGTCCCAGCGAGTGCGCGGTGGCAATATGCTTGTCGTTGCGCCCCGAAAGGCTCTTTATCAGTTTGATTTTCAACATATCACGCCACCCCCTATTTCGCCAGTATTTCAGCGACCGACTTGCCGCGTATTTTAGCCACGCCTTCGGCGCTCTTCAGCTCTATAAGCCCCTGCATCGTCGCTCTGACGACGTTCTGGGCGTTCTTCGAGCGCAGCGACTTTGTGCGTACGTCGCGGATACCCGCCGTTTCAAGCACGGCGCGCACCGGACCGCCCGCGATAACGCCGGTACCTGGAGGGGCGGGCTTTAACAAAACCCTCGCCGCTCCGAACTTGCCGATTATCTCGTGCGGAATAGTCGTACCCAGCAGATTCACTCTTACCAGATTTTTCTTCGCGTCCTCAATCCCCTTGCGGATCGCGTCGGGCACCTCGCCCGCCTTTCCCAGTCCGAAGCCCACAACGCCGTTGCCGTCGCCGACGACGACCAGCGCCGCGAACTTGAAGATACGTCCGCCTTTAACGGTTTTGGAAACGCGGTTAAGTGAAACGATCTTTTCCCTCAGGTCAAGGGCGGCTCCATCTATCTTTTCCATAACGTCCTCCCTTTCCTAAAACTCAAGTCCGCCCTCGCGCGCGCCGTCGGCCAAAGCCTTGACACGCCCGTGGTACAGATAACCCCCGCGGTCAAAAACCACTTGGGTAATGTCTTTTTTCTTCGCTCTTCCGGCAAGCTCCTTGCCGACTTCCTTCGCGGCGTCGCAATTGCTTCCGGTCTTGCCCTTATACTCCTTGTCGTTTGACGACATGGACACCAGCGTCACTCCGTTTACGTCGTCGATAAGCTGGGCATAGATATGGTTCGAGCTGCGGAAGACGTTAAGGCGCGGACGCTCCGCGCTGCCCGAAATCTTGCCGCGCACGCGCTTATGCCTGTGAAGCCGCTGCGCGTTGGTGTTGGGTCTGTTAACCATGAATACGTCCCTCCCTTACTTCTTCTTGCCGCCGGCCTTGCCCTCTTTACGGCGAATGACCTCATCGGCATATTTGATGCCCTTGCCCTTATAGGGCTCCGGCGGACGCTTCTTGCGTATCTCAGCGGCGAACTGACCTACCTTCTGCCTGTCGCACCCGCTCACGATTATCTTGTTCGGGCTCGGCACGTCAAGGCTGATGTCCGCGTTCTCCTCAAAGATAACCTGATGCGAGAACCCGAGATTCAGCACAAGCTGTTTGCCCTGCTTCGCGGCGCGATAGCCCACGCCGTTGATGTCCAGCTCTTTTTTGAACCCCGCGGACACACCCGTCACCATATTGTTAAACAGTGTGCGCGTAAGCCCGTGCAGCGCTTTATCCTTCTTCTCGTCGGTGGGCCGCGTGACCTCCCATCCGGTATCCGTTTTATTAAGCGTCATACCCTGGTGCAGCGCCTGCGTCAGCGTACCCTTGGGTCCCTTTACCGTGACATGGTTGCCTTCCGCCACCGTAACCTCCACCCCCGCCGGGACGGCAATGGGCATTCTACCAATTCGTGACATTCAAATACCCCCTTACCAGACAAACGCGAGGACTTCGCCGCCGACATTGGCGGCTCTGGCCTTCTTGTCTGTCATAAGCCCCTGAGATGTAGAAATAATGGCAATCCCCAGCCCCTTCAGGACCTTGGGCAGCTCGTCGGCGCCGGCGTAAACGCGCAGCCCCGGCTTCGACACGCGGCGCAGACCAGTGATAACCTTCTGCTTTCCTCCGGCATATTTAAGCGATACGCGCAGGACGCCCTGACCGTTATCGCCTATAAACTGGAAGTTTTTGATATATCCCTCTTCCAGAAGTATCTCGGCGATCGCCTTTTTAAGGTTGGACGCCGGGATTTCAACCGTGTCATGTTTGGCCGCGTTGGCATTGCGGATACGGGTCAGCATGTCGGCCACGGGATCGGTGATATGCATAATAAGCCGCCATTTCTCCGGCGATATAATAGTATTTTTCATCACTCATCATTTTTCGCCGGTGAAATGATAAGCGGCTTATTTATTTGATTTGCCGGGTTGAGCTTTGCTCAACCCCGGGCCACCTTTACCAGCTCGCCTTGCGAACGCCCGGTATCTGCCCTTTATAGGCAAGTCCTCTGAAGCAAATACGGCAAACGCCGTAATTACGCAGATAAGCGTGCGGACGCCCGCAGATTTTACAACGCGTATACGCCCGAGTTGAATACTTCGGCGTACGCTGCTGTTTGAGTATCATCGCTTTCTTAGCCATTATCCAACCCTCCTAAGCGTTTTTGGCAAACGGCGCGCCCATCAGCGTCAGCAGCTCGCGGGCTTCCTCGTCCGTTTCAGCGGTTGTGCAGATGACAATATCCATGCCGCGGATTTTGTCGATCTTATCGTAATCAATCTCGGGGAAGATAAGCTGTTCCTTAACTCCCAGCGCGTAATTCCCCCGCCCGTCAAAGGCGTTGGGGCTAATGCCCCTGAAGTCGCGCACGCGCGGCAGCGCAATGTTCATCAGCCTGTCAAAGAACTCCCACATGCGCTCGCCCCTCAGCGTTACCTTAACGCCCACAGGCATCCCCTCGCGCACCTTAAAATTCGCCACGCTCTTGCGGGCTTTCGTCACCACGGCCTTCTGTCCGGTTATCTTTGTGATGTCGCCGACCACGGCGTCAAGGATCTTCGAGTTGTCCCTTGCGTCGCCGCATCCGACGTTGATGACTATTTTCTCCAATTTGGGTATCTGCATCGGGCTCTTATAACCAAATTTCTTCATCAACGCGGGCGCGGCTTCTGTCTGGAATTTTTCTTTCATACGTGCCATATTCGCGCCCTCCGTTAAATCAGTTCGCCGCATTTTTTACATGCGCGGCTCTTGATGCCATCCGGCATAACCTTGTGTCCCAGCCTTGTCGGCTTGTTGCATTTGGGGCAAACGCGCATGAGCTTGCTCGCGCCGATCGGTATTTCCTTCTTGATAATACCGCCCGGATCCCCCTGCCTGCGGGGCTTTGTGTGCTTTGTGGCGATATTTATGCCCTCGACCGTCGCCAGCCTCTTCTCGGTAACAACGGACAGCACCTTGCCTTTTTTGCCCTTTTCCTTACCGGTCAGCACCACGACCGTATCGCCCGTGCGGATATGCAGCTTGTTCATAATATGCCGCCCCCCTTACAAAACTTCGGGAGCCAAGGATAATATTTTCATATAATCCTTGTCGCGCAGCTCTCTGGCAACAGGGCCGAAGATACGCGTCCCTCTGGGGTTTTTGTCCTCTTTGATAATGACCGCCGCGTTGTCGTCAAAACGCACTCTCGTGCCGTCGGCGCGCCTTACACCGTGCGCCGTGCGTACTATAACCGCTCTGACTACCTCGCCTTTCTTAACAACGCCGCCCGGCGTCGCCTTGCGAACGGAGGCCACTACAACGTCGCCGACATTACCGTAACGGCGGGACGACCCGCCCAAAACGCGAATACATTTTATTTCCTTCGCGCCCGTGTTATCGGCAACACGCAGATAAGTTTCTTGCTGTACCACGGTTTAAGCCTCCTTTACTTCGCTTTCTCAACTATCTCGACCAGCCGCCAGCGTTTTTCACGGGAGAGCGGACGGGTCTCCATGACCTTAACGACGTCGCCCGCGCGGCATTCGTTTTTCTCGTCATGCGCCTTGAGCTTATAGGTTTTCTTGACAATTTTCTTATAAAGCGGGTGCTTGACGCGATATTCAATGGCCACCACGATTGTCTTATCCATTTTGTCGGACATGACGCGCCCTACTCTTGTTTTACGAAACGCTCTGTCTTGACTCATTTTCCGGCAGCCTCCTTTAACTCTTCTTCGCGCATTGCCGTAAACACCTTCGCTATATCCTTCCTGACCTGATTTATCCTCATCGGGTTGTCAAGCTGGTTCGTCGCGTGCTGGAGTCTAAGGTTAAACAAATCCCTTTTCAATTCCGCCAGCTTCCGCTCCATCTCCGCTCTGCTCAGGTCGCGGATCTGCTCTATCTTCATGACTCCGCCTCCCTATCGACGATTTTCGTCTTAATGGGCAGCTTATGACTCGCCAGACGAAACGCCTCGTGCGCCAGCTCTCTGGGAACACCGGCAATCTCGAACATAACGCGTCCCGGCTTAACCACCGCCACCCAGTAATCGGGCGACCCCTTGCCGGACCCCATGCGGGTTTCGGCGGGCTTTGAGGTAACGGGCTTGTCGGGAAAAATCTTTATCCAAACCTTACCTCCGCGCTTGATATAGCGCGTCATAGCGATACGGGCGGCCTCTATCTGGTTGCCCGTTATCCACGCCGGCTCCGTCGCAACCAGCCCGAATTCGCCGTAGCTGATCGTATTGCCGCGCGTCGCCTTGCCTTTCATCCGCCCGCGCTGTACGCGGCGGAACTTCACTCTCTTGGGGAGAAGCATTATCTGTTTCCTCCTTCCCTGTTAGGGGCGGGCGGACGCGGGAATCCTCCCTGACCGCCTTGCGGCCTTTGTCCGTAACCACCCTGTCCCTGCGGCCTCTGTCCGTAGCCGCCTTGACCCTGCGGCCTCTGGCCATAACCGCCGCCGCCGTCCCTGCGATAACCGCCGCCGTCGCGCCTGTCGCCGCGGAACCCGCCGTCGCGTCTGTCACGTCTGTCGCGGTTGTCACGCGGGCGCGGCGCCTCGATGGTACGCGGCCCCATGCGGTTCCCTACAGTCAAAACCTCGCCTTTATATATCCAAACCTTGACGCCTATGCGCCCATATGTGGTTTTCGCCTCGGCAAAGCCATAGTCGATGTCGGCGCGAAGCGTCTGAAGGGGAATGGTCCCCTCGTGGTAATGCTCCGTGCGGGCGATCTCAGCGCCGCCTAAACGTCCCGACACCGCCGTCTTGATCCCGCGCGCCCCAAGACGCATAGCGCGTCCCATAGCCTGCTTCAGCGCCCTGCGGAACGAGATGCGCTTCTCCAGCTGCGCCGCGATATTCTCGGCGACAAGCTGCGCGTTCAAGTCGGGGGAACGCACCTCGACAATATTTATCGGGGCGACGGTCTTTCCGATCATCTTCTCAATCTGCGCGCGCAGCAGCTCTATATCCGCGCCGTTCTTGCCGATTATCGCGCCCGGTCTGGCACAGTGGATAAATATCCTCACCCTCGCCGTATCGCGCTCGATCTCAATGCGCGGCACGCCCGCGTTGTAGAGCTTTTTCTTAATATACTCGCGGATCCTGTAGTCCTCGACAATCAGATCGCCGACCTTCTCGTCCCTTGCGTACCACCGCGAATCCCATCCCTTGATAACGCCTACGCGCAAACCGTGCGGATTTACTTTCTGACCCATAAACTAACTCCTCTCAGCGACCGTTACGGTGATATGCGATGTGCGCTTGTATATCCTGAACGCCCTGCCCTGCGCCCGCGGCTGGATTCTCTTTAATATCGGCCCCGCGCCGACCAGCACCTCGGTTACATACAGACTATCCGCGTCCATCTCAAAATTATTCTCGGCGTTCGCGCACGCGCTGTTAAGCGTTTTCAAAAGGGGCTCGCTGGCGGCCTTAGGCGTATGCGTCAGAATAGCCCTAGCGTACTTGACGTCTTTCCCCCGTATCAGATCGCCGACTATCCCTACCTTGCGCGGCGATATACGGACATGCTTCATATGCGCTTTAGCTTGCATATCAAATCCCCCCTCTATCTGCCGGAGGTCTTGCTGCCCGCGTGACCTCTGAACGTTCTGGTCGGCGCGAACTCGCCCAGCTTGCAGCCAACCATATCCTCGGTGACATATACCGGCACATGCTTGCGCCCGTCATGGACCGCAAACGTATGCCCCACAAAGTCGGGGAATATCGTGCTGGCCCTCGACCATGTCTTCAAAACCTTTTTCTGCCCCGTCTTATTAAGCTCTTGTACGCGTTTCAGCAGCTCGGGAGCCGCAAAGGGACCTTTTTTAACACTTCTGCTCATTTCCGCTCTCCCTTCTACTTCACGCCGCGGCGCTTGACGATAAACTTATCCGTGCGGTTGCGCGTCTTGCGCGTCTTATAACCCAGCGTCGGCTTGCCCCACGGTGTAACGGGCCCCGGCCTTCCGATGGGGGAGCGCCCCTCGCCGCCGCCATGCGGGTGGTCTACGGGGTTCATAACCGAGCCGCGCACCGTCGGGCGGACGCCCATATTGCGTTTCCTTCCGGCCTTGCCGATTTGCACATTCTCATAATCCGTGTTGCCGACCTGCCCGATCGTCGCCTTGCACTCAAGCCGCGCGATACGGACTTCGCCGCTCGGGAGCCTGATCTGCGCAAGCCCGTTCTCCTTGGCCATCAGCTGCGCCGCCGTACCGGCCCCGCGCACCATCTGGCCGCCCTTGCCGGGATAAAGCTCAATGTTGTGTATAACCGTACCCAGCGGGATATTCGCCAGCGGCAGACAGTTCCCGGGCTTGATGTCGGCCCCCGCGCCGGATATAACCTGCGCCCCGATCTTCAGCCCCACCGGCGCCAGAATATATGCCTTTTCGCCGTCCCCGTACTGTATCAGGGCGATGTTCGCGCTGCGGTTCGGGTCATACTCCAAAGCGATAACGGTAGCGAACTCATCTATTCTTTTGCGCTTGAAATCTATAACGCGGTATTTCCTCTTGTTGCCGCCGCCGTGGTGGCGGACGGTGATACGCCCATGGCTGTTGCGCCCCGCCGTCTTCTTGACCGGCTCGAGCAGACTCTTCTCAGGCTTTTTCTTGGTAAGCTCGGAATAGTCCAGCGCTGTCATATGGCGGCGCGACGGAGTAGTAGGTTTGAATTTCTTAATAGCCATAACTTAATACTCCTTTCTACACCATACCCTCGAAGAACTCGATGGGCTTACTGCTTTCGGTCAGCCTGACGACCGCTTTTTTCCATGCCGACCTGCGCCCGATATGCACGCCCTGACGTTTTTCCTTGCCGTACATATTTATGGTATTAACGCTTTGAACCTTTACGCCGAACAGCTCCTCAACGGCCTTGCGTATCTCTATCTTGTTGGCGTTTCTGTGAACCTCAAAGGCGTATTTTTTTATATCGCTCTCCGACATCGACTGCTCCGTTATAATGGGCCGGCGGATTATATCGCAGATATTCATGAGTATACCTCCTCGAGCTTCCTGACGGCTTCCTTATCTATAATGAAGACGCCGGCGTTTAATATGTCGTAAACGGACAGCACACCGGAAATCGTCGTCTTCACGCCCGGAATATTCCGCGCCGACTTATAAACGTTGGCCCTCGGCTCGGGGGTGACGACAAGCGCTTTCCCCGCGACGCCAATATCCTTCAGGAATCCGATAAACGTTTTCGTCCTGATCTCGTTCAGATCCAGATTGTCGATTACCTTTATCTCTCCCGCCGCGGCTTTCGACGACAGCGCCGACAGCATCGCCAGCCTGCGCACCTTCTTGTTGACGGTATAACGGTATGTGCGCGGCTTAGGACCAAGCGCGACGCCGCCGTGCGTCCATTGCGGCGAACGCGTGGACCCCTGCCTGGCGCGTCCCGTACCCTTTTGCCTCCACGGCTTGCGTCCTCCTCCGGCGACCTCGGCGCGCGTAAGCGTATGCTGCGTGCCCTGACGGCGGTTGGCAAGGTGGTTTTTTACCATCTCATGCATCGACGCTTCGTTCGGCTTGATCCCGAATACGGCGTCGCTAAGCTCCAGCTCTCCCACCTGTTTGCCGCTCATATCATAAACAATAGCTTTTGGCATTGGTGAAAACTCCTTTCTCAAGCCTTCACGGCGTCGCGCACCGTGACAAGCCCGCCCTTGGGCCCGGGGATCGCGCCCTTGATCGCAATTGTGTTGATTTCGGGATCCACCTGAACCACCTCTAAATTAAGGACCGTTACCTGCTCCGCTCCCATATGCCCCGCCATCTTTTTGCCCGGAAAAACGCGGCTGGGGTCGGAGTTCGCGCCCATAGAGCCCTGATGCCTGTGAACGGGGCCTCCGCCGTGGGACGTCGCGGTTCTGGAAAACCCGTGGCGCTTGATAACGCCCTGATAACCTTTACCCTTGCTCACGCCCGTAACATCTACCGCGTCGCCCTTGGAAAAAACGTCCGCCTTTATCTCGTCGCCCGTTTTAAGCTCGGAGTTTTCAAGCCTGAATTCCTTGACCTCTCTATACGCGCCAAGACCGGCTTTCTTAAAATGCCCCATCTCCGGCTTTGTCACCCTCTGCTCCTTTGTCGGCTCAAAGGCGAGCTGCACCGAATCATATCCGTCCTTTTCCTTCGTCTTGACCTGCGAAACCACACATGGCCCTGCTTTGATAACCGTGCAGGGTACGACCGAGCCGTCCTCCGCGTATATCTGCGTCATACCGACCTTGCGGCCAATAATAGCCTTTTGCATTTATAAACCTCCATCATTGGTTGAACCTTCCGGCCCAACATAATATTCTCCGTATAAGCCTCTACAGCTTAATCTCAAACTCAACGCCCGCCGGAAGATCAAGCGCCATCAGCGCCTCGACGACCTTCGGCCCCGGCTTGATAATATCAATCAATCTCTTATGCGTCCTGCGCTCGAACTGTTCGCGCGAATCCTTATGCTTATGCACCGACCTGAGTATCGTTATAATCTCCTTGTGCGTGGGCAGCGGTATCGGGCCGGACACATCCGCGCCGTTGCGCTTCGCCGTCTCGACGATCCGCTCGGCGGACTGGTCGATCAGCTGGTGGTCATAGGCCTTCAGATGAATACGTATCATATCCTTCTGCACCTGCGGCGCTTTCTTCACCGCCGGCTTCTTCGGCTCCGGCTTCTTAACTTCCGCCTTCTTAACCTCCGGCTTGCTCGCTTCCGCTTTCTTCACCGTTTTCGGCTCCGCTTTCGGCGTCGCCGGCTTCTTCGCCTTGGGCTCGGCCTTGGTTTCAGCCTTGGGCTCGGCTTTGGCCGCCGTTTTTTTGGTCTCCGCCATTTTGGTACTTCCTCCCTAAACATATATTCGGGACGAGAAAGTCAAAACTCCGCCGTGTGTGTCGCGCGGTCCCCGCGCAAAAACCGAAGCAAGGCTCCGGCATAAAACGACAAAACGACATTTGTTGTTTGTTCCCGTGCGCCCGATTGTCGGACTGCTCCGCCGCAGTTACCAGTTCGACCCGCACCCGCGGCGCGGTTCCTTTCTGCAACCTGCAGCTTCAAAGCTCCGGCGCCCCGCGCAAACAAGACGCCGTTCATCATCATACAGCACATATCAAACTTTGTCAAGCGTTTTCTCCGAAAAATTTTTGATTTTTTTCCCGCCCCCCGCGCCGCGAAAAAAATGTTGCGTTTTTGTCGGGTTTGTGGCAAAATAGAGGGGAATGATTTAATGTAGGGGCGACCATCCCCGGTCGCCCGCGTTAAAATCCCCCGCCGTTGCGACGGCATCCCCCGTCCGTAGGGCGTGACGCCCTCGGCACGCCGTTTTTACATGCGTGGCAAAATTTACACGGGCGACCGGGGACGGTCGCCCCTACATGCGTCCGCGCCAAATCCCCCGCCGTATATAACGCGGCGGGCGACCGGGGACGGTCGCCCCTACATACGGCGGGGGTAATTTTTTTGTTGCATTTCCGTTACGTTTGTGGTAAAATGGTGAATATAATTTATCGTAGGGGCGGCAACCTGCCGCCCGCGTCGGGAGGATTTTACATATGAAACGGTTTTTGGCGGTTGTTTTGGCGGTTGCGATGGTGGCCGCGTTTGTGCCGGCGGCGGTGGCTGATGATCCGCCGAAACTGTTTTACCTTGACGAAATTACCACCCAACT
>Ga0099364_10001495_pt1 | contig 38394 bp, 27 predicted proteins | sample TergutTh196P3_FD_73070 | JGI IMG/M metagenome (GOLD analysis project Ga0099364, IMG submission 73070) | Microcerotermes parvus P3 segment gut microbial communities from Pointe-Noire, Republic of the Congo - Th196 P3 | ecosystem: Host-associated > Arthropoda: Insects > Digestive system > Gut ... | reverse complement strand
GAAAAAGCATTAGAAATCGCTAAAGAACTAAAAGCACTCGGAATGCCAATTGAACAAATTAGCGAAATAACAAAATTATCAATAGTAGAAATAAAAAATATATGAAACAAAATAAAATATATAATGAAAATTGTTTGATTACTATGGTTAATTTGGTAGCCGAGTGTGTGAAGGATTTTTATAAAAAAATAATAAGTAGTTTTTTAATTTTGTTAATACTTCTAACAAGTTTAACAGGATGTTATACTTATAATATAAATAAAGTAGTTGAGTTGCGGGAAGAAGCAACATCTGATACAATTTATATTCCTAAAAAAGCATTGCGTATTAGATTTAATGATGAAAAACCTCATTCTAAATATTATATATTGCAAAAAAGCATTGGCTTCCCCGCGATTTATCAATATGTTACAGAATATGAATTAAGTAAGAAATATCCAGTGGAATTTATTACTAATATAGGCGGAGAAAATTTAATTCATTATCAATTTAACTCGTGTGATACTTGTAAAACTGCTATGGTAATAAAAACTTATTTAGCAGACCAGATGATTGAAATAGAAACCGAAACAGTAGAGTTTTCAAAGGAGAAAACTATATTGTTAGGACTTGCAATATATGGTATAGTAGGAACAGTGGTGGCTTTTATGGTAATAAGAGATTTAAAAACTATGAAATTTGTCTTTAACTTTTAAAACTTAACCGATTGAATAGTTTAAGATAAATCCTGCGGAACTGTTTGATATTAGTTAAGTAGAATAAGTGGTCATTCCGAACTTGTTTCGGTATGACAGCGGTTTTTTAATTATCTTACTGCTTACATTATTCCTGTGTCGGAAATCAAAATATCATCATCATTGTCATCGTCTTCAAGCATATTTGTTTGGGATGAGGCAGAAGATATAATACCCGTGTCAGAAATTAGTTCTTCGTCGTAGTTATTTGTGTCACTATTTATTTGTGATTTTGAAAATTTAGGTAGCGATACATAGAAGGTTGTGCCGTATCCTTTTTCTGTATCAAATTTGATATCTCCTTTTAGCAGATTTACACAATTTTTAGTTATTGCTAATCCTAATCCAACGCCCGATATATTAGTAAAATCTCGGGAACGAACAAATGTTTCATACATTCTATCAATAACATCATCGGATATTCCGTTGCCAAAATCTTGTATAATAAAGATAAATTGTTCTTCGCTATCTAAAAGCGTTATTTTAATTGGTTTAGTGTGAGGTGAGTAATTTATTGCATTTAATAACAGGTTATTAACTATTTGTTTAATTAGTTTTTCATCGCTATACATTATTACTTTTTCTTGTTCAGTTTTGAATATAATGTCGTGTTTTGCCATTGTAGAATCTTTTAATTCATAAACTGCATCGTGAATATAACTAACAATATCTATATTAGAAAATATCGCAGATTGTTCTTTCATTTCGTCTAAGAATAATATATTGTCTAACAATTTGGTCATTAGTTCTATTTGATATAATATTCGTTTGCCGCCATTTTCGAACTTTGCTGTTAGTCCCATTTCGAAGTATGATTCTAACAAATAAACGGTAGTTTGTATAATTGTTAGCGGAGTTCTGAACTCGTGGCTCATTAAAGAAATGAACTGGCTCTTCATTTGATTTAATTCTTGTTCTTTGTTTAAGTTTTCTTTTAACTCGTTTTGTGCTTCAATTAATCTTTTTTGGGTGTCTTGCAATTCGGCAACATATACTTCTAAATCGTAGGTAGTTTCTTTTAATTGTGTTGTTCTTAACAATACTTCTTCTTCTAATTTGCTATTGAACTCTAAAATTGTCTCTTCTAATTGTTTCCTGTGCGTAATGTTGTTTAGGCAGACAAAAATACGTTCTACGTTTGAATAAAAATCTAAAACAGGTATTATATTTGCTTCATAATATATTGTGGTAGGGAAACTATCTTTTGGAGTAATTTCTATATCAAAATCGAAATTATCGGATTCTTTCTTTTCTACTGCTTTTTCTATATGTGGTTTTAGAACATCAAATATAGTGCCGTGAATATTATCTAATTTATTACCTATTATTTTAGATTCGTCTAATTTTAGTTGTTCTATTTCTTCTGCACCGCTGAACAACAACACTTTATAATTATTTTCTAATACAATAAGCAGCCCTGACGGATAATTTTCTACAACTACGTCATTTATGGTATTACTTTCACGCATTTTTTCTATTAAAGCACGCGTTTCAGATATATCAATAAAGTTAAATATAACATTCGTTACAACATTATTAGAATCAATTATTGGATAAGAACGGCAATTTAATACATATAAATAACTTTCATTATCATCCCTTAATATACTAAATTGCTTCTTTTCCATAATCTCAAAATGTGTACTTTTACCATTTAGTGTTATTTCAAAATGCTTAATTATTTCGGGATTATTTAACCAACAATTTTTATCATATATGCTTAAATCGTGTAAATTATCTGGGGTGATGCCTGCAAGTTTTAAGTATTCTATATTGGCTCTATTGACGAGTCCGTTAGCGTTTATAATTACTTGTGGTATCTGGCTTTCTTTAAATGTTTTATCTAAAAGATATTCTTGGAACATTAATTGTTTTTCAAACTCTTCGCGTTCACTAATATTAATACCGAATATTAAACAATAATCTATCTCGCCTTTAGAATTTCTGACAGGATTAAATACAAAATTATACTGTTCGCCATAAACTTTATGGTCAATTTTACTACTATGTCCGTTTAATGTAGCAATTACATTTTTAGATAATTCCGATAAATCTTCAACGTCAGAGAGAGGAAATACATTGCTCGCATATATATGCTTTTTGTAAGAACTAATTCTTTTAGCAACTTCTTTATTACCGCCAATAAAAATTACATTTTCTTTAGCATCTACGATTAAAATTATTCCTGAATCTAAATTATTTGCTATAGATTTCAAATAAGTATCCGTCACTTCAAAACGTTTTTCTAAATCAAATTTATCTGATACATCTGTAATATTAGTGACAAAAGAATCTATAGAACCGCCTGATGAATATAGCGTATAAGTATTTATTTTAAACCATACATCTTCTATTTTATTTGCTTGAGAACGTTTCCGTTTTATAGGATTTGTCTCACTTAACCGAATATAAAGGTTCGCCTCAGTAAAGTTTCGCATTGAATCAGAAAACATTTTCTTACCAATCCGTAAAGTATTCCCATAGAATTTTTTAGTTTCGTTTGAGTTATGGTCATTCAAAAATATTATTTCATCAAATTCAAAAACACTTTGGAACGAATCAGAAAAAAGGTTTAAGTCCGCCTCATTTTTTAATTGCAACATACTATAAAACTCTTCGTTGGCTTTAAAAATAGTTCCATCGTGATTCCAAGAAGCCATTGCTATTATATTTTTTTCATATCCTGATATAAAAGTGCTGTTTTGCTTTTCTAAATAATTAACTTTTTCCTTATATTCTGACACATCGTTAACAATATATATTACATAATTACTGCCGTCATCTGTTTGAGTAGAAGTTAGAATAATATCGCCCCATTTTGATACGCCACCATCAATGGCTATAATCTTTTCTTCCCTATAAGTATCACCTGATAATGCTATTTGAAAGCCCGTATTTAACAAATTTTTATTTATATTAAATTCTATTAACGAATTAAAATCATCATTTAATGTATAGCCAATACTGTTTTCATATTCAGTATTTTTTAAATGCAATTTGCCGTTTTCCTCAAACACAGCGATAGAATATGGCAACTTATTGATAACATTTTCATATATAGTATTTAATTTTATTGCATTATATCTGTCATTATATATATTAGTAATATCTACAAAAGAAAGAAAATACTGGTCCTTATTATTATAAAAAACTGGTTCCCAATTCATTATACATACACTCTCATCACGCTGTTCTACTTTATTGTTTATTAGGACTATCATCTGTCCCTTTGTTACATTATCTTTTATCTCATTGGCGAACATTATTGCATATTCTTGCAAAAGCAAGTCCTTTAATTTTGATGTTTCAATTACTCTAAACGACTTTTTGAACAGCGTTCTAACTTCGCTATTGTGGTAAACTATTTGCTCGCCATCAGTAATTAACATCGCTACAGGTGCAGAATACATAGCCGATTTAAACGCCATATTGTTATTAATTTCATCTGATATTTCTCTATCGTAGTCCGCAAAATCTCTTCTATAGCCGAAGTAACACACAACGGCAAGTATTAACATAACCGAAAAAGTAGTTAATATATATTCTAATCTGCCCAATGTCGTAAAATTTACTAATATCAATGATATAATCAATAAAATTGTTATTACTAATCCAATTTTAAAATGTAGTTGCGTCAAAAATTGTTTGCTTTGCCGTGTATTAGCCATAATATTATCTCATTTATTACTTCAAAAATACGTTTTTTTTTTATAAAAAACATTTTTTATTTTTATAATAAAAATATGGTAGTGCTGAATAAGATGATGCAAATATTATAAATATACATAAAAAAAGGTAGATCCTTGTGAGACCTACCTTATAAATCTTAACCATTAAGGAGTTATTTTATTTTTATTACAGAATAGTTTTCTATTTTTCTGTCTTTGCGTAGAATTCTTATAGTATAAGTGCCATTAGGAAATTTAGAAATATCTATTTGATTAGATATATTGCTAAACTCTAACACTTTACTACCCGCAAGATCTAATACTTCTAATACTTCTATTTCATTTAAATCGCCCTGCAAATTAATAACAGAAGATGTTGGATTAGGATATAAAATAAATTTATTTTCCGCATCTGTTATAGTGCTGTTTTCAATAGTAGGAGCAGAAACAAAAGTAACGTGAATAGTATGGTCTTCAGTTACATAAATGAAAGTATAAGTATTATCTGTCTCATTATACGGAACTTCAGCATTATCTACTTCTACTTTTTCAACAATGAAGCCGTCTTCAGGAGTAAATTCGTATAACTGATCGCTGCCAAATGGAACTTCTGTATTGCCGTTAGGGGTAATAGTTCCGCCTGGACCTGCACTTGAAACAATAACTGGTGGAACACCATCTGCTACAAATGTTGCAGTAATAGTCATATTTTGTGTTACATAAACAGGCAACATATTACCATATATCTCTACAGCAATGTCGTTTACAAAAACTTGGTCTACTTTATATCCTGGTTGAGGAACAAATTTAAATACTTCTGTTGTTTTAAAATCTCTTACTAACATTCCATCAGGTGAGATTCTTCCGTATTCGCAATTTGTTTGAACGTTTAATGTATATCTTGCAATTCTATAATCAACTTGAATAGAAGAATTAGATTGGACATTATTAAAAGTATAAGAATTTCCTCTAATATCAGTTCTCGTCACACCATTTATACGCACGACATCAAGTTCATAACCAGGGTCCGGCTCAAAAGTAAATGCTTGGCTAAATCCTCGTGAAACAGCAATACCATTAGTAGGCGATATAGTTCCGTTTGTTGCACTTGATGTAATAGTATATGCTGTTGGGTCCTCAGGTTTGAAATAAACTTGTATAGTTCCATTAGCAGTGACGTTTCTAAATGTATAAGGACGGTCTAAATCTTCTATCAATTTGCCATTAACTCTAATATAATCTATTTGGAAGCCCTGCCAAGGAGCAAATGTAAATGTTTGGTCTTGGTAGATATATACTCTAACATTACCTACAGGTGTCATTTCGCCGCCGCCATCTGCAATAGCAGTGATAATATATGATTTTTCATCAAATATAGCGTGTATTTCATAATCATCGTCTATAGATTCTATTCTGAAAACAGTATCTTTATAATCAATTACTTCACCATTTATCACAAGTGCAATAGGTTCTTTATTTGGATCACTTGGGCGGAGAACTATATAAACATCTTCGCCTTTGAAGTAAGTTAATGTTCCCGCAGGAGAAATAGTTCCCGGACCAGAAGAAGATGTAATAACTTTATAAGTTATTGGTTCAAAAAATATCTCTAATGTATATGCGTTTTGAATGTTATTCATAGAGAATCTATTATTAGCGTATTCCGTTTTAGGAACTTCCATACCATCTAACAATATACTTGCTACGTGATAAAATTGGTTTATCGGCGTTAAAACAAATTCTAAATCAGCACCTCTATTAACAGTAATAAAGCCCGTAGGTGATACACTTCCAAGCCCCGATGACGACACCGTTACCGAATACGTTATACGTCTGAATGTAATATTTATTGATGTATTGCCCGATATATTTTCTAATGTATAAGATGTAGCATCACGTGCTATTGGCACAGCCGTGCCATTTACAGTTAAGACATTTATTTCAAACTCTTCTGATTCTGGTGCGATTGTAAATGTTGCTGATTCGCCAAATTCTCTTAAGAATGAGCCACTCGGGGAAATACTTCCGTTCGGACCGCTGCTAACAGTTATAGTATAAGTTTCACGTTTAAAGAATACTTCTATTGTTTGCGTCTCGGCTGTAATATTATAAAATGTATGAGTATTATCTAATGTAGGAGTAAGAGTGCCATTTACATAAACTCTATCAACTTCCCAGCCCGTAGCAGGAGGAAAATTAAATGTTTGGTCATCGCCATATTCTTTTGATATTACGCCAATCGGTGTTATAGTTCCACCGCTACCATCAAGCGGATAACCTATCGAAGCAGTAATACTTACAGCAAGTTTTTGGAACTGGACCTCTATTGTATGATCCGTTGTTACATTAGTAAATGTATAAGAAGTTGTCGGATTAGATATAGGATTACCATCTATAAATATATTTTGTATCATATACCCTGGCTGTATTGTTATTGTATAAGTAATACTTGAACCATATGGTATTTGCATATCGCCCGGCGGTGAAATAGTTCCGCCATCAGTTGCAAATGCAGATATTGTCGGATTAGGTATAACCGTAATAGATACACTATCTATATACGGATAATACATATCGCCATCAGAATAGCAATGGAACTTAAGGAACAAATGGTCAGCACTACCAATTCCCGACAATTGTGACGGCATAATAACTGTTGATTGAACGTTCCAACTGTCGTTAGTTATATTTGCGTGGTCTGCTATTGTAAGGGCATTAGTCGTTGTATTAGAAGTTACATCATCTTCTCTTGTTAATACAACTTTTACTTTTTCAGAATAAGAAGCATCGGCTACTCTGTATCTATACCTCACGTTAATTGCGTTTGTATTACCTAATAGCATATTTAGTGGCGGCGTAACAAGGACATCATTTTGTGGGACGGCAGGCGCTGACCAATTACTCATTCTAACATATTGATTACCTGTAAAGCATATCCAAGAAATATTATCGTTGTTCAAATCAAAAACCGACCATTCACCATATTGCTGAACGTTATTAAAATTGCATATATAAGGCAAATTATATGAAGGACGTAGTTTGAATGTAACGTGAATAGTATTAATTGCTGTAGGAACTGTAAATGAAAGTTGCGTTGCTGTAGCATAGAAAGATGTTTGCGGGAAGCCGTTAATTATAAGTTGGTCTATTATATAACCTGGCTCCGGTGTAACGTCAAATGTTGCAATAGCACCGACAGCGGTCTTTAAAAGTGGTGGCGAAATTGTTCCGTTATTGCCTGATGTTGCTGTTACTGTTGCAAACGGAAGATAATCCACCTTTACGCTATCTAGTATTAGAACTAAAGAATTCGCATCACTAAAATGTTCAAACAAAAGACAATAATATCCTGGACCATCTGAAAAAGGTGAATGATTTATTTCCCATTCAAAAGAAGTCCACTCTGTTCCTGAAACTTCGAAGTCTTGTATAAACGCCATTTCTACATCAGGGTCAGATAGAAGAGTATTTATATTATTTGATGTAGTTTTACAGAGAATCAAAGTTAGATAATCAATAGCCATATCATCTAATCCTGTAAATGAAAAACTGATTCTTGCGTGGCGTGTTCTATCAATAGCCAGTAAAGGAGTTGCTAAATATGAGTACCGCATATAAGCATTTTGATCGCTGTTAGTCCAAAGCGATATAAAACCATTAAGATTGTTTGGGTCACTAATATTTTCTGGTGGTGGTCCAGGTAAAAATGATAATACATCCCATAAACCCAAATACTCTCCAATAAATTGAGTAGGCCACCAGCCATACTGGTCAGCAGCATCCTCGTAGTCGCTCGCAGTAGACCAATAATTTGTAAATTGGGATACCATATCCCAATCTTCTGCATCGTTATAGAATGGCAGCGGGAACAATCCTTCAATTTCTCCATCAGGGACAGTAAGTGCGAATGATGTAATGTTTATCTCAATTAAATCTGCTGGGTCCACACTTGTTGAGAAACTACGGAATCCGATATGAAAATAACCATCGCGTTGTGGCATAAAACTAAGCCTATATTGGTCATTATCTGTTTTGTTAATGGTAATACCACCAATCGGTGGCGTAATCATACCATCAATAGTGTTAAGGGGTCCGTAAAACGCCATAAGAGTAGCAGTTGAGTTATTACCGCTTTGCATTTCATAAGTTGTGGTAAGTTCTAATTCAATAGTATAATTTTTACCACCGTATAGAAAAACTTCGGGAGCCATTAGCCAGTCATCGGCTTCTCCGTCAGTAATTCTAAAAATAGGAGAGTTGTTTGTTCCGTAGGTCCAATCTCCATATTTGTTAGCGCCAGAACCACTTTGTTCGCAATTGCTATTTTGCCCTTTAATAATAGTATAGGCATTTAAGAACTGGCTTTCAGATGCCCAGTTGCCACTTCCTGCAGCATCATTATACGCTTCTTCGGCATTCACATAATATGCCGTAGATAGCGACAGAATAACAGCGAGCAACAGCAATCTCGCCTTGTTATTCATCATTAGATAAGAATTCAATTTATTATGAATCTTTTTCATTATAAAACCTTTGTATAATTAATTAAAATATTTCTAATTTAAGAACTATATAATAATTATAGTTCAATACAAATATAACATTTTTTATTTATTTATTTTATATTTTTAATAATTTTTAATAAATGTTATTTTTGATATTACAATAATAATAATTTTTTTTGAATAAATTGCTATATAATGTAATTTTACATTAGGGGATGCTTCAGCGGAACACGATGTTAAATTTGACTATATAGCATATTATTATACAAATTATACAATAATGAAGTGTATAAAATATATAGTTATAGGTTTGGCATATAAATTGCCGTTTGTTCAGTATGGCTGAAAATAAAGATGGTATAGAAAAAAGTGAAGAGGCATCTGCCAAACGGCTCCAAGATGCAAAAGAAAAAGGACAAGTCGCTAAAAGTAAAGACGTAACATCCGCAAGTATTATGCTAATCGGAGGCATTTCTGTTTTTCTACTTGGTAAAAATATGATGCTTAAACTAACAGGAATATTTTCTTCTGCTTTTAGCACGGCGGGGCAATTTGATTTTACGGATAGTAATTTACAATTCCTTCTTATAAGCCAGATAGAAAGTATTTCGTGGCTAATATTTCCTATTCTTCTAATTATTGTTGCTATTGTTTTAGCGGCAGAAATTCCACAAGCAGGGCTGTTTTTTGCAACTAAAAAATTCACTGAAGCAGAAAATTGGCAACGACCTTTTAAAATACTATCGGGTGTTAAAAGAACATTTTTTTCCTCTCGTTCTTTGGTAGAATTGTTAAAAAGTTTTCTTAAAGTTGTTGTTCTTGGTGGCGTAGCATATAGTGTTATTAGTGGCAATTTAGATAAGATAGTAGGTTCGGCTGACCTTCCTTTTATTAGTGTTGTAGAAGCAATGGCTGATGTTGCATTTGAACTAATTATTAAAGTTGGTGGATTATTTATTTTTATTGCTGCTGCTGATTTTATTTACCAAAAATGGAAGTTCAAGCAAGATATGAAAATGACTAAACAAGAAGTTAAAGATGAAACAAAACAAATGGAAGGCGACCAACAAATTAAATATCGTTTGCGACAAATGGGACGAAATATGATTAGAAAGAAAATGATACAAGCAGTTCCAACTGCATCTGTTATTATTACTAATCCTACACACTTTGCTGTTGCCATTAAATATAATCAAGGTGAAGATAATGCTCCTGTTGTTGTCGCAAAAGGTGTTGATTTTTTAGCACAAAAAATTAAAGAAATTGGTGCAAATAATAATGTCCGAATAGTTGAGGACCCGCCATTAGCAAGAGTTTTATATAAATTGGTTGATGTAGATTCTACTGTTCCTGAGATTTTATTTAAGGCAGTAGCCCAAGTATTAGCATTTGTTTATCAAGTTAAAGCAGGTAATAACGTAGAATATAACCCATCTAACATAAACGAGAACGATTTTTATTGATAGAGTGACCGCTAAAAATAAAACTTTTATTATCTTGTAATGCCGAATTTATTTTGGCGAGGCAAAATATGGAAATTTTATTTTTTTTGTTTTTTCATTTATTTTTATTATTTTTGTAATAATGAAATTTGTTATAGATGCTATATGCCTATTAATTCAAATAAAAATCAAATAGATGCCCCTTATGTGTGCGAAAATTGTAAAGAACTACAATACGAAATTAATGTTCTAAAACAACAAATAGATAATTGCAATATGTTTTCACTAAATATCAGAAAACAAAATTATAATTTAGAACAGAAAATTAAAAAGTTAGAAAAAGCAAATAAAAATCTTGAAGAAATCCAAAAAGATAAAAACGAATTATTTGCTGTTATCATACACGATATAAAAAATCCTACTACAATTATAAAAAGTTTAGTAGAATTGCTTCGCACATACGATACAAATAGCGAAGAACAAAAAGCGATAATAGATGATTTAGTAATTTCTACTAGACAAGTTATTTCGCTTTCTCAAGAGATTTCAAAAGTTCTTACGCTTGAAGACAGTGCTATTAAAATGTTCTATGAGTTTGCAAATCCTGCAATTCTCGTCACAGAAGTTGCTAATAGAAATTCTATTAATGCAAAAAATAAGAACCAAACAATATCTGTAGATATAGAAGATGATCTTCCGCAATTCAGCGTAGATGTTGTAAAAATATGTGAAGTGTTTGATAATATGTTATCAAATGCAATAAAATATACTAATCCTGGCGGACAAATTGGAGTTAAATGTTCTAAAGTAAAAGATATGATACAATTTGAATTCTCTGATACAGGGTTAGGGATGAGCGAGGAAGACCTTAAAGCAGCATTCCAAAGAGGTGCAAAACTTTCTGCAAAACCGACAGGTGGCGAAACATCTTCAGGACTGGGATTATGGATTTCCAAAAAAATTATAGAAACCCATAAAGGAAATATACGAATAAGAAGTTCGTTAGGGGTTGGCACTGTGTTCATTATACAAATTCCTATTGAACAATAATGTTTTTTATGTCTATATGTTATATTGTAAAACATATTTTTAAATATGCTTAAGTATTATATAATAATTTTATTCTTCGTTGCATCTGTTATTAAGGCAGAGCCAATATTATTGAAAAATGCAAATGAACTCATAGGCGAACATACCGAATCTACTAACCAAAGAACACTTATCGGTAATGTAATCCTGCAACAAAAAAACGTTGTTGTTAATTCTAATTCCGCAATACAATATATAAATTATAATAGATTCTTGCTAACAGGAAATGTAATTATTACACAAGATAGTTTGATATTAAAATCAGAAAATGTTTTGTATGATGGCAATACTTATATTGCCTCTTCCGATAAAAAAGTAACTATAACAGAAGGAACAGAAGGCACAAAAAAACTAATAGGAAATAGCGGAACTTATTCTACTCAAACTCTAATTGCTAATTTTAATGATGATGTTATATTAGAAGATGATTCGCTGATTGTGTATGCAGATAGTATTATATATAATAGAAAAACTACTGAAAGTATCGCTTGGGGAAATGTTATTGTAAAAGCCAAAAAAGATAACGTTTTTGCTATTGCAGATACTATTTTTCACACATATAATACTAATTTAACATTGGCTAAATCAAATGCTATTTTGCTACAAATTGATACAAATCAAAACCTAAAATTAGATACATTAACTATAAAATCGGATTCTATTTTAGCAAATCGAAATGAAAATATATATTACTTTTATCACAATGTAGAAATTGTTAGAAGCAATCTAAAAGCCATTTCACAACAAGGTATTTACTACAATGATAATGAAAAAATTATTCTCTTTAACCCCGATAAAGAGATGCAAACACATTCTATTGTGTGGCTTGATTCTACGCAATTACACGCCGATTCCATACAAATAAAACTAAATAATAATAAATTAAATATCATCCATTCTTATCAAAATTGCATCGCAATTACGCAAAATGATTCTAATAATAGCAGTAGAATAGACCAATTAGCAGGAAATGAAATAATCCTTTATATCAATAACGATACTTTAAATAAGATTGAAAGTATGCAAAACGCTAAAAGTTTGTTCTTTAGCAATAGCAATAATGAACCCGATGGACTTATTGAATCATCGGCAGAAAAAATTACTATTTACATAAAAAATAATAAGGCAGATGAAGTTATTTACGAGCAATCTATTCCGAGTAAATACCATCCTGAACCTTATATTTATGGAAAAGAAACTAATTTTTATCTTGATAATTTTCGCAAAGAAGATAGCAAACCTACTAAACCCGAAATTAAAATAAGATAACATATAAAAAAGTTATGTCGTGTTTTTTATTGAGATGCTGAAACAAGTTCAGCATGACCGATAATTCAATTTACCACCCCGTCATTTGCTAAAGCAAATGCCACCCCTCCTCGGAGGGGAACAGTTCCCCTCCTGTGGAGGGGTAGGGGTGGTATAATTCCTAATTTTATGGAGATGCTGAAACAAGTTCAGCATGACACCTTAATCTCTTCTGTCATTCCGAACTTGTTTCGGAATCCCCTTATTCTGTTTTGCAAAAGTAGACAAAATGTCACAACCAATTTTGCAATTTCAGTAACGTTTTAGCAATTTATTTAGAGAATCCCCAATTTATCTGTTGTTTAAGCGATTTATATACCAAAAAACCAATTATATAATTGAAAAACCAATTATATAATTGGTTTTCCGATTATATAATTGGTTTTCCGATTTATAAATTGCTTTTTCAATTATATAATTGCTTTTTCAATTTATAAATTGCTTTTTCAATTATATAATCGGTAAACCAATTGACAAAATGTCAATTTTGTTTATAAATTGCTTTTCCGATTTATAAATTGGAAAAACGATTATATAATTGAAAAAATGATGTAGATGCTGAAACAAGTTCAGCATGACCGCTTAATCTCTTATGTCATTCCGAACTCGTTTCGGAATCCCCTTTTTATATGGAGATGCTGAAACAAGTTCAGCATGACCGCATTTTCGTTATTGTCATTCCGAACTCGTTTCGGAATCCCCTAATTTTATGTAGATGCTGAAACAAGTTCAGCATGACAGATTTTTCGTTTGCATGACACGTCATTTGCTCGTATGATATGTAAAAAAATGTATTTTTAAATAAAAAAATAATGAAATTGTATTTAGGAATAGATATTGGCGGAACTGCCTTTAAATCAGGTATAATAAATGATAAATGTGAAATCATTTATAGAAATTCAATTATCACTAACCCCAATCAAACTAATGGTGAAGCACTTAATAATCTTACTTTTCTGATTAATGATGCTATATTAAAATGTAAAATAGAAAGCATCGGTTTAGGTCTTCCTTGCGTGGTCGATAAAGATAAAATAATGTTTGCACCGAACCTTCCGAATTGGAATAACATTGATTTCGGCGGTTATATAAGAAGTAAATATAAGTTGCCGTTTTCGGTGGATAATGACGCTAATGCTGCAGCGATTTGCGAGATGATATCAGGAAAAGGGCGGGGGCTTCGTAATTTTTTCTACATTACTCTTGGCACAGGTGTCGGAGGGGCTATCGTTATCAATAATGCAATATATAAAGGGAATATGGGTGGAGCAGGTGAAATAGGGCATATTTTTCTTAATATTTGTTCTAATAGTGTGGCAAATTACAGGAGCGGTGCGTTAGAAACTTATATCGGCAGAGAAGCAATTATTAGCAATTATAAGCAGCATTGTAAAGAAAATAACGTGCTTTTTGCTACTAATATAGACGTTTCAGATATAAATATGTTAGCAGAGCATAATGATAGTATGGCAATTAAAACATTAGAAGAAGCAGGTTTTATGTTGGGTATTGCAATTGCTACAATAAATCATATATTAGATATAGGAGATTTTATTGTCGGCGGCGGTATTTCTAATTGTAAACTTATGTTAGAAGTAGCAGAGCGAGTATCAAGGGAGCGTTCTCTTCCTTCGGTGTCAAAAATAAAAGTTCAGCAAGCACACTTCATACAAGATACAGGAATTATAGGTGCCGCATTGTTAGGAAAGATAGGCAGTATTTAAGGATAGTTTGATATTACTTTAAAATCTTTTCTACTTCTTTTGTTAAAAGTTTTTTTGCATCTTCTGTGCTAATGTTATTTAATTTACAGCCCGCAGCATTTAGATGTCCGCCACCATTAAACTTTTTAGCAATCGGCTCTATATTAATGTTTTGTTTAGAACGCAGAGATACTCTTAAACCGTCATCATATTCTCTTATTAAAATAGCAACTTTTACATTTTTTACAGATAAAGCGATTTGGGTGAGTTCTTCAGTATCTTCGTTTGTTGCTTTTGTTTGTAGAAACATTTTTTTTGTAACGAACATAAAAATTAGTTTTCCATCTAATTCTGCTTTCATAGATGCCATTGCTAATCCACGTATTTGGATTTTTGATAACGAATTTTTATTATATACATTATCATAAATCTCGTCAATATTCGTTCCTGCTTTAAGTAATAATCCTGCTATAAAATGCGTTCTTTGGCTTGTTTTATAAAATCTAAATCCACCCGAATCACTATAAATAGAACAATACAGAGCATCAGCAATTTGTTTATTAATTTTGATATTTGCTTGCTTAAGTAATGCAAAAATAATTTCACCCGTAGCAATAGCATTCTCATCTACACAAGAATAATCAGCAAATCTTTCAGAATTAATATGATGGTCTATTAATATTTTTTTTGCTGGTGCCTCTCTTATTATTTTTTCTAAAATGTTGATTCGTGCTAATTCTCCGCAATCTACTACTATTATTGTATCCGCAGAATGTATTTTTTCATTATGAGTAATTGGTTTATATTGCTGTATTTTTTCAGCATCAGTAAGAAATTTATATATTTCAGGACATCCACTATCAGATATAATTATATTTACTTTCTTTTTCATATTAGTTAAGGCATAATACAAAGATAAAGAAGAGCCAATAGCATCGCCATCAGGATTGATATGAGTAGTTATAACTATATTTTTAGAACTATTTATACATTTTATTGTATCTGTAAAATCTATATTAGGAAAAAGATTTTTAATATCCATTGCATAATTATAAATATAATATTCGCTAAAATAAGAAAAATAAACGAAAATGTTTAAGATTTTATATAAATTACACATACAAAAAATGTATCTTTAAAAAATATTTCAAGCAATAATTATTATAAAATCCTTATTTTTGTATCTTTATAATCCAATTTTAAAAGATATGAAAATCAAAAAAACACAAATAATACTTTTAGTATTTATTCTAATTTTACAAGCAAATACCTTCGCAAAAGAAAATGGTAAAGTAACAGGAATTATTATCAATAATGAAGATAACAAACCACTTATTAGTGCTACCGTAGTGCTTCATAAAGCAAAAGATAGCACTATCGCAGGCGGAGCAATTACAGATAAAAGTGGCAAATTTACTATATCTGCAGCCGATGGACAATACTATATTCAAATTAAATATGTTGGATATGAAAATCATTTTATTAGTGATATTAATTTAGCATCCAATAAAGTGCAAAGATTAGATACTATAAAAATGCAAGTATCCGATATTTTGCAAGAAGGAATTACAGTAGAAGCAGAAAAAGAACTCGTAGAAATAGGAATAGATAGCAGAAAATATAATATCACAAAAGATATTACAGCAGGCGAAAGCAATATTTTAGATGTTCTTAGAAAGATTCCAAGTTTAGAAGTAGATATGGATGATAATGTAAAAATGAATGGAATGCGACCAAAGATATTAATTGATGGTAGAGAATCTCCAATGGCAGAAAAAGATATGTTGAAAGTATTAAGTTCTGAACTTGTTGAAAGCGTAGAGTTAATTACTAATCCTTCTGCTAAATATGAAAGCGAAGGAGTATCAGGTATAATTGATATTAAATTAAAAAAAGAAATAGATAGAGGTTTTAATGCTATGATTAGTGCAGGTTATGGTAGTGATTTTGAATTTAAGTATAATAAAAATAATAATGTAGGAGTTAATGCAAATTTCAAATTAGGGAAATTAAATATCTTTGCTCGTGCAAATTATTCTAAATATGATGGTTATAGCGATTGGTCGGGCTTAAGAAAAACTTGGTTAGATACAACCGATATAAATAATTTTGATACTACATATAACAATAGATATGGTGACAGAGAATACAATAGCAGATGGAATAACGGAAGCATAGGACTTGATTATGAAATTACTAAAAAAGATGCAATGACTTTTACTCTCAATTATAATGGTGGAAATGGCTCTAATAATAGTTTTAGCAAGTATGATATTACTAATTCTAATATGCTTATTCAGGATTACGAAAATACTTCTAATAGCAAATCTAATAATTTTAATGGCAGTGCTTCGCTATATTATAAAAAGGAATTTGAGGAAAAAGGACATAATTTATATGTAGATGCATATTACAATAATGGCGGTAATAGTAGTGATAATTTTGACGATTATTATTACTATCCTGCGGGAGATATAGATACATTATATATGCGATTGTTTAACAATGATAATGATAATTCTAACAATAGTTTTACTTTTAAAGTTGATTATGAAAAAACATTAGAAATGTTTGGCAATTTAGGTGCAGGAATTAGAACTAATAATAGGACATTAAGCAACATAACTAACAGCAATCAATATAGTTATATGCTTGATGATTATGAACTCAATAAGTTGTTATCTGACGATATTGAATATGATAATGGTGTGTATTCTGCATATTTTACACTTGGCAAAAAATGGTCAAGTTTTTCTTATAGATGTGGATTAAGAGCAGAATATACTGATTGGGATTTTATATCTAATGCAGCCGATACAACATTCGGACAGGATTATTTAAGTTGGATGCCATCTGTTAATTTAAGATATATGATTGGAGTTAAACATACGTTTGGAGTCGGTTATTCAAGAAGGTTATCACGTCCTTGGTATAATCAATTTAATCCATATATGCGAATTTATGATTCTACTTCTGTAAGCGTTGGCAATCCTGATTTACAACCTTCATATTATAACTCTTATAGTGCAAATTATATGTTATTTACTCCAAAAACAACTATAAACACATCATTTAATTTTAATAACACAGATAATTCATCTGAAAGTTATAACACAATTACTGAATGGGGTGGTATATTAACTTATCCAATAAATGCAGGAATTAATCAAAGATTTGGTGCTAATTTATCTGTTCAACAACAAATTACTGAATGGTGGAGTTTAAATGCTTCAGCAGGTTTATCGCACTCTAAAATGGCAGCACCATCACTTGGTATTGCAACACGGGAGCATACTTCGTGGTCTGCTAATGCAAATACATATATCAGTGTATTAAAAAAGTTGCGTTTGAGTTCTTTCTTTTGGTATTCGCCTTCGAGTTTAAATTTGCAAGGGTCAAGTAGTGCTTTTTATCAGTTAGGAGCGGGAGCAAGTTATTCTATGTTAGAAGATAAATTATCTTTGCGTGCTAATTTCAGCAATTTAATTGCTCCTAAAAACAATGAATACATTACTTTTGGTGATTATTTTTACTCTCATTCATATAATTCGAGTTGGGGTAGGCGTGGCTTTTCATTAGGTATTTCGTATAAGATTAACGATTATAAGGAAAGTATGAAACGAAGAGACGAAGACGGCGGTGGCGGGAGCCAAGGCGGTGACAGCGGAGGCGGAAGAGTGTAGGAATTGTTTTTCATTCAAAAAGCATATTTTTGCATTTTGTTTTTTTGTTTTGAAACATATTACTTTAACAGCAGGGCTTCGGTTTTGCTGTTTTTTTTTATTTATAGAAAAAAGTGTATTTTTGTAATAAATAATATGCTTTTAGCTATTATTTCATAGGTATAAATTATTATTTTAACAGCAGGGCTTCGGTTTTGCTGTTTTTTTATTTATAGAAAAAAGTGTATTTTTGTGGTGAAAATGTTTTTTTTGAAAACATTTTTAAAATTTTGTACCTTTAACAGCAGGGCTTCGGTTTTGCTGTTTTTTTATATAAAAAAGTTATTTTTGTAGTAAGTTTTTTTTATGAAGATCATAATTTTTTTAACAGCAGGGCTTCGGTTTTGCTGTTTTTTTATTTATAAAAAAAGTGTATTTTTGTAATTGATATTATTTTACCATAAAAAATAAACTTTAACAGCATGGCTTCGGTTTTGCTGTTTTTTTTTATGAAAAAAAGTTATTTTTGTAGTAATTTTTTTAGAAGATCATATTTTTTTAACAGCAGGGCTTCGGCTTTGCTGTTTTTTTTTATTTATAGAAAAAAGTTATTTTTGTGGTGATGAGTTTATACTCGTTGTAAATAAGCATAATTTAACAGCATGGCTTCGGCTTTGCTGTTTTTTTATTTTTATAGAAAAAAGTGTATTTTTGAAAAAACTATTATAAATATGAAAAAATTAATAGCATTATTTTTATTTTTTGTGCCTGTGTTTTTATATAGTCAAGATGAAGAAACACGTCTTTTACGCTATCCTAATACTTCTGATAAGCATATTACATTTACTTATGGTGGTAATATCTATATTGCTTCTCTTGATGGCGGGCTTGCTACAAAACTTACTTCACATATCGGAATAGAACATATATCAAGGTTTTCACCTGATGGGCAAACAATTGCTTTTATCGGCGAATATGATGGCAATCCTGAAATATATACGATGTCTATAAATGGCGGAACACCAAAGCGAATTACTTATTCTATGGATCATCCGAATATGACAGATAGACGCGGTCCTGATAAAATAATTATGCAATGGACATCTGACGGCAAGCAAATTATTTATCGTGGGAAAATGGAAACATGGAATGGAGCAATAGGTAAATTGTATAAAACAAATGCTGATGGAAGTGGTTTGCCTGTTGATGTTCCTGTGCCGAAAAGTGGATTTGCTTCTTTTTCACCTGACGAAACTAAAATGGCTTATAATAGAATTTTTAGAGAATATAGAACGTGGAAACGCTATCGCGGAGGACAGGCAGACGATATATGGATTTATGATTTTAACACCAAAGAATTAACAAATATTACTAATAATCCTGCACAAAATATAATTCCAATGTGGACAGAAAATAAGATTTATTATTTAAGCGACAGAGATAATAGAATGAATCTTTATTGCTATGATTTAAACACAACACAGACACGAAAAATTACTAATTTTAAGGACTTTGATGCAAAGTTTCCTTCACTTGGCAAGAATCATATTTCGTTTGAAAATGCAGGATATTTATATACAATGCGGCTTGATAATGAAGAAATAAAGCAAATTAAAATAAAAGTTATTGATGATGAAATTACTTCACGTGATGAACTAATTGATGTGAAAAGCCGTATAAATAATTTTGATATCTCGCCTGATGGCAAGCGTGGTCTTATAAATGCAAGAGGCGAAATATTTATCGTCCCTATCAATAGTTCTAAATAAAAAACATTTGCCACCTATCTAAAAATGTTATGTCGTGTATGACAGAATACATTTTTAGTTCTCTACTTATATCTTTTCTGCTATTCGCATTTTTGCACTTCGGGAACGTGGATTTTGAGATATTTCTATTTCTGACGGGACGTAAGGTTTTGATATTAAAAGCTTTAAAATTGGCACACGTTTTGATATGATATTAGGTAGTTCTTTGATTTTATATTTGTTTTCTTTTGGAACAAACGAGTATTCTCTAAAAATATCTTTTACGATTCTATCTTCAAGCGAGTGATATGAAATTACTACTATTCGCCCACCTGATTTTAGAATTGGTATGATATTGATAAGTGCATCTTTTAGTTCAGTTAGTTCGTTATTAACTTCAATTCTAATTGCTTGAAAGATACGAGATAATGTTGGTGATTTTATTGGATTGCGGACACATTTTTCTATAATTGTGCGTAATTCTAAAGTGGTTTCTATTGGCTTATTTTTTCTATATGCAGTGATTTCTTTAGCAATTATTTTGCTTTTAGGTTCTTCTCCATATTTGAAAAAAATTGCCGATAACTTATCTTCGGGGTAGGTATTTAATATATCTTTTGCACTTGGCTTATTAGGATTTAGTTCGGCATCAAAACGCATATCTATCGGACTATCAAAACGATAACTGATACCACATTGATTGCTATCTAACTGTTTAGACGATACTCCTAAATCCAAAATAATACCATTTACATCGAAAATACCTTGTTCAGCAAGAATATCTTTCGCTTTTGTAAAAGAATTATTATGTAGAGAAATGCTCGGAGATGGCGTTTTTATTTCTTCCTCAAACAAATTATTTCCCCACGCAATGGCGGTCGTGTCTTTATCAAAGGCAAAAACTTTTCCCCCGATAGTTTTTAGTTTTTGCAAAATGATAGCGGTATGTCCGCCACCTCCGAGTGTTCCATCTACGTATATTTGATTTGGAACACCCGAAAACTTTTCATTAAACAAGTAATTTATACTTTCGTTCAACAAAACGGGCTGATGATAATCGTATTCTGTTCTTTCTTTTTTATTTATATTTTTCAAATTAGTTTTTTATTTTTTCTTTAAATAAGCCAACATTGTGCCTATTATAAGGATTAAAATACAAAAAATACTCGCACAAACTAATAAATAATTATCTGACTCGTAATAAATACCACAAACAAAAAGCAATATTAATCCTATATTAACACTTATATTAAGTATTTTTTTGATAGTATTTTTTTTAATAATAGTAGTTCTAAAAAGTAAAAGCATATTGCATAATAACACAAACAAACCAAATGATATTATTATAAATGCTATCCAATGAAAACCCACTATATAAAGTTTATAAGCAAAATGAAAACAAAGATATATAAGAGATATTTGTGCAACTTTATTGCATATTTTTTTTATAAGAATTTTATGTTTTTTATTCATATTTAAATGGTTTTTAATCGTTCTGTATAGCGAATGGTTGTTATACAGAACTTGTTTCAACATCACCTTATTTTATACAAGGTGATGCTAAAACAAGTTATCCGTGATAGTTTAAAATCAAACTTTTCACTTCTTTACGTCTATCTATTATTTAGATAAACACCAACAGTGATTACCATTTATTCCTACCTGCCCATTAGTTTCCTGATCAAAGCCAATTGCATGTGACTCATTTACTATATTTGTAATATAGGCAGGATCAACACAAGCATTAATACGTCCCTCATATCCATTTGCACAGTTACCAGGTATACCATTTTGATCAAGAAATTCTTCACAACAGGTTTTTCCGCCATATCGTTTAATTATTGCAGAAAACTCTTTAAGTTTAACAGAAAAATCTGGCACGCTGTAATTCATATGAAGATAAAATACTACTCTCTGACGAGGAAGTTGGCAATCATTTAGGTCGCAAGGTTCATTAGGGATACTATCGCAACAATCACAAGGCGGTTCTCCTTTAGGGTCGCAGCAAAGCCACCAAACAATTTGTTCTTTAGGAGTTCCTGGGCAACATATTTTTCGGACTGTGTCTTGTGAAGGGCAATTGTCACAATTCTGCTCATTAACATAAACAGAATCGCCACATTCACAGCATAAACACGGGAAACAATCGCAAAATTCTCTTTCGTGCATACCTGACATTTGCAACAATTGTTTAGCCGTCATACCACCTCCACAAGGATTTGTAGCGTGTGGAAGTGCTGCTTTTGGAAGCACTTTAGCATAAATATTACTTGCTAAAGCAATAGACACTAATAATAGTGCTACATTTTTTATAAGTATTCCTTTATACTTAAATTTTCTTTTTCTTGCACCTTTCATTGTATTTACTTCCTCCTTACGAGATAAATATCTCTACAATTATAAGGTCCTATCAGATGCATTGTGTCCCCTTCTACTTTACCGAGGAACCAGTAATACAACTCACAGCGACAACAAGTATCACTGTAAGAATATCCGTCGTTGTATTTGCATTTAAGAGGATCACATATTGGTTCATCTATTGTTAATGAACACAAGTTATACTTATTTTGCAATCCAGCAACAGAATTTCTATTAGAATCATTAAAATCTGAAGGATCCGGCCGGTCAGCATTAAATGACAAAACAATACTGACATAAGGATCAGTATAAGAATAATCATAATACTGGGCTGAATATGGAAATGATGGCTCATCAATTCTGCCATTTTCCAAGAACTTAATTACAACAGTATCAGGCATAACTGCGCCATTTTTAGGATTATGCGAATTGTTAAACCAATTAATACTTTCTGGGTCCGTGTCAGGATGGTGGACCCACTCCGTTCCTTCCAAGGAACTTAAAGTTTGAAGGGTTTCTTTTTCTTTTACTTTTGTTGCATTATCGCTGTCTTCACAGGCGAGCAACAATATACTCATGAGCGCTACGGCTACAATTTGCGAATAAGATTTCATAATCTATATTCCTATATATTTAATAAAAAAAATAAATATCAATTTTATTATTTGCAAATATAACTTTTTTTTTATTATTATTAAAAAATTACAATGCAAACATAACTTTTTTTTAAATTATTAAAAAAACTACAATACAAATATAACTTTTTTTTCAAAAAACATTATTAAAAAAATTACAATACAAACATCACTTTTTTTTCAAAAAACATTATTAAAAAATTACAATACAAACATCACTTTTTTTTCAAAAAACATTATTAAAAAAAATACAATACAAATATAACTTTTTTTTATAAAAAATAAAACAAAATAATTTATAAAAATAAAGTTTTACATGCCATATTAAAAAAATATGGCATAAAGAGTTTTTAATATTCCTGCACGATAAATATCTTATAGCCGATATTTTTGTTTCCGTAGAAGATAATAGAGTAATTTTTATTCAAAGTAAAGTTAATATCTTTTGCTTTATATAATTTAGTTTCTCCATCTGCATTTTGGCTAACAAAATCAAAAGTATATTTTCTATCTCTTGAATAAGAATTGATAAATGAAGCAGTTTGATATGCTATATTCGTGTTTAATGTGTCATAAATAAAGATAGTGTCTCTATTTTGCGTAATTGTTTCTTTTACAATATCACGGACAAGTAGTTGCGGCGTATCATCGGATGCATTAATAAATCTAAATCTAAAAGAAGAATTACTTGCTCCCATATTAGGGCTTTGTATTGCAAATAACGTAGGTTCGTTATAATTAGAAGCAGCAATTAGTAAAGTTCTAATATTATTTTCAGAATTAAAATTGATTGTTTTATTATTAGCGTTGATATTATTTTCGCCGACAGGGATAAAAGTTGTTAGCAAATTAGAGTGCGGTAGTTTTCCATTCGTAATAAGGTTAGGAATAGTAAAGTTTAAATTATTATTGCCGTTGCAAGCATTAAATATCTGCAAAAAAGATGCTTCTTCGCCGTATTGTATAGTTTGTGCTTCATCATTAATTTCTATAGCAGCGATTTTGCTATCTTTATCAACCGCAATAATATATTCTTTACCATTTTCAATATTAAGAACAGCACTAAACATATATTGAGTAGGTTGAGTAGATGCAAAAACAGATATAGGGATAATCGTTCCTGCATTAATATACATCGGTTCAGAATACTCACCCGCAAGTAAATTAACTGCTAATGTTATCCCTGATTCATATCCTATGTCGTTATTAAAACTTTTTGCTCCGATAGAAACAGTAATGCCATTTTTTTCAATATTTCCATTAACTACTCTAACTATTGCTTGATTTGTATTAGTTTTCATTCTATCATCAATCGGAGGTATTCCTATAATTTTGCCTGCAATTTGATTATCAGTATCAAAAGCAAATATAGAATACTTTTTGTAAATATCAAACGACATAAAAATTGTATCTGTTGTATTGCCATTTGCTTCTAAAGTAATTCTATCTAAACTTAATACATCACAAGTAGTTATATCTCTATAATCATCTATAAAATTAGCATTAAGATTTGCAGTAATATCGCCTTGCGTAGAACTATTAATAGTTACATTATCAGAAGCAAAATTAACAACTCTGATATAAGCATTTCTTGCCTCTACGTTATTTAGTTTTATAAAAGGCGAGTTATGGTCTAATTCATCTACAAAAAACAACTCGTCATTTTTATTCATAATTAGAGCATATTGTCCCAATCGTTTTAGGTCTAATTCATAAATACCTACAACAGAATTGCTTGGCGAATTAGTATCTGCATTTTTATAATTTTTTATAACAGAAATAACTCTTATACCTTCATACACGGGCTGAATACCTGTGCTTTGAAGATAAGAAACAGTAGATATTTCATTATCAACAAAAAGATTTTGTCCATTCGGACAACCTATTTTTATAGAATAATTTATACTTGTATCAGGGTTAGCATTTAAGAACTTTACGAAACATTGATTAGTATCTTCGGGCGTTAATATAGTTGTTTGCAAATACGCAATAGTATCATCGTATTTAATTATAGAGTCAGGCATAATCCTATAATCAGGAAGGGCAATCATTATATAATTTGATTTGCGAGCAAATTTGAACTTCTGTTTAGAACGATAAGTAATATTATCATTTTTTAGCACTTGTATTGTAGAAGAATCATAGGGTGGTGTTTCTGGTTTTGCAACTGAATTAAACGGAATATTATTTCCTATTGACTTTCTATCTAACAGCACACTTCTACTAATTTCGTCATTATGTATATTAAAGTAACGAATATTAACGGTTTCCACTATTAGCGGCGGATACACAAGTGCATCATTTTCTTGTATGCAACTATTTAGCAAAATAGCAACCAAAACTATAATATAACAAATATATTTCTTCATAATATCATTTTTATAAAATGCAAAAATAAAGTTTTTTGTGGAAAAATTACATTATTTTTGTAGCAGCGTTTTATTAAAATTCTGTCAATAAAATAGTTTCCTGCTGTGGTTTGCATATTTTATTCGGAACTAAAATGTAGTTATTTTTAAAATCTATATCGCTAATTTTTCTAAAAAATAAAAGATTTGGAAATTAGAAATAAAAAGTTTAATTTTGCGTTCTGTAATTGACATTATGTTATTTGAATATACTTTTTATAATATCTTTTCTAAAAAATAAAAGATTTGGAAATTAGAAATAAAAAGTTTAATTTTGTATTCTGTAATTGACATTATGTTCTTTGAATATACTTTTTTGTAATATCTTTTCTAAAAAATAAAAGATTTGGAAATTAGAAATAAAAAGTTTAATTTTGTATTCTGTAATTGACATTATGTTATTTGAATATACTTTTTATAATATCTTTTCTAAAAAATAAAAGATTTGGAAATTAGAAATAAAAAGTTTAATTTTGTATTCTGTGATTGACATTATTATACGTTAATTATAAAATTGCCACATTAGCTCAGCTGGTAGAGCAGCTGATTTGTAATCAGCAGGTCGGGAGTTCAAGTCTGTCATGTGGCTCCACTAAAAAGCCCCGTATTTACTATATTTACGGGGCTTTAGCGTTTTAAAAGGTTGTTTTGGTTCGGAAAATTATTTTTCATTTTTATTTATACTTTCCGCTGTAATAGATTATTATTTTTGTATAATTTTTGATTTTAGGTTATTTTAAAAATAAATATCAACGACACAGATAAAAAATATTTCAAACAGAAGTATTTAACTAATTGCATCTATGGTGATGCGTAAAATGGATGCTTTGCGTCTAAAAAGTTTCGGATTAGATAGTTCTCTTAAAAAAGAGGAGCAATAATTTTTCGGACACATCGCTTTCACTCAGAATAACAGAAGTAAAAATCGGCAAGCATTTTCATATTTTTGCGTTTATTTTTTAGAGGTGACTGTTTATAACGAATATTTCATTATTTTAATGTGTATAATATAAATAATTAAAAGAGGATTAAGTATATGAAAGGTATAATTCCAATATGCTTGATGGAAATGGTAATAACAAAATTTGGTGATGATAAACTAGACCATATCCTAAATCAAGCAAATATATACAATAAAAATTATCTGCAATTTCTCCCGATAGAAGATGTTCCTGATACTGATGTGTTGAATATTTTCAATGCTACTGCTGTAGTTCTAAATGTTCCATTAAAACAAGTCGCTGATGAATTTGGTGAATATTTTTGTGTAACATACGCAAAAAAGATATATGCTCCATATTTTGATAACGTAAAAGGCGCAAAAGATTTTCTAATGAAAATGGAAAACATCCATGACAGGGTAACTCGGTCAATGCTTAATGCTAGTCCACCGCATTTTGAATATATTGATAAAGCACCAGACCGTCTCCTAATGAAATATTTTTCTCCAAGAAATCTACAACCTATATGGCTTGGATGCATTAAAGGAGTAGGAATAGCATTTAATGAAAAACTGGCTATAAATGTCATAGATGATAACACAGTAGAGATAGTGTTTTTAGGCAAAATAGAAACTTAATAATTAGAATAGTTTTATACATTACTAAAAACAAAAAGTTGCTTTAAAAAACAAAATGATTATTTAAAAAACAAAATGATTATAAATAATAGTTTAAGCATTGTTAATTCAGTGTTTTTTACTGAATTAACAATGCTTTTTCTATAACCTTGCTATAAGATATTCTAATTATCAGCAAAGATTACGTTACGTTTTTCTATAACTTCGCCGCGGCATATCCATACCTTTACGCCAATAATACCGTATATTGTTAATGCTTCTGCTGTTGCATAATCAATATCGGCGCGGAGTGTATGGAGCGGAGTTCTGCCTTCTTTATAGATTTCTGACCTTGCAATTTCTGCACCTCCCAGACGTCCGGAACACATAATTTTTATTCCTTGTGCGCCTGCTTTCATTGTAGCAGAAATTGCGAATTTCATTGCTCTACGAAAACTTGCTCTACCTTGTAGTTGCATAGCAATATTTTCGGCTACTAACGAAGCATTAAGTTCAGGATATATTATTTCACTAATGTTTATTGAAACATCCTGTTTAGTTAATCTTTTCAATTCTGCTTCGAGTTTTTGCACTTCTGCTCCCGCTTGACCTAATAACAATCCTGGAGTTGATGTGTCAATTGTGACGAACATTCTATCGGCAGTTCTTTCTATTAGTATTCTTGAAATTTTGGCTTTAATATTTCTTGTGCCAATATTTCTTGCTTTGATATACTTTCGAACTTTAAAATCTTCTGCTAACTTTTTTGATAGGTCCTTGGCATCGAACCAATTAGCTTCCCAAGATTTAATTATACCAAGTCGTAATCCTATTGGATGTGTTTTTTGTCCCATTAGTTTGCCTCCTTGTCGTCTGTTCCGACAACTATTGTTAAATGATTACTTCTTTTGCGGACTCTATATGATTTACCTCTATCCGCTGGCTTTCTTCTATAAATAATTGAAGCACCATCTACGGTTGCTTTTTTGATAACAATTTCATCATCTTTTATTCTTATGCCGTCGGCATCTGCTTTTTGGTTCAGATTTGCTATAGCGGAGCGTAGAACCATTTCTGCCTCGTAAGCGGCATGTTTTGGATGAAAATGTAGCATTGTAATTGCTTCAGTTGCTTTTTTACCTCTTATGAGGTCTATCACCAGACGCATTTTGCGCGGCGACATTCTAATTGATTTTTTTAATGCGCGTGCTTCCATTTACTATTTTTTCCCCTTAGCATCTTTTCTGTGACCTGAATGACCTCTATAGATACGAGTCAAAGAAAATTCGCCTAATTTGTGACCCACCATATTTTCTGTAATGAAAACAGGTATAAAATTTTTACCATTATGAATACCAAACGTATGTCCGACAAAATCGGGTAAAATAGTTGATGCCCGCGACCAGGTTTTTATTACCTGTTTCTTTTTGGATATGTTAAGTGCTTCTACTTTTTTCATAAGTTTAACACTAACAAAGGATCCTTTTTTCAGTGAACGTGACATTTATTACCTTTATATTATTAAAATTATTCGTTATTTATTTTTATAAAACACAAAAATACACTTTTTTTCTATAAATAAATAATTAAAAAAAAACAGCATAACCGAAGCCATGCTGTTAAAACCTGACTGTATTTTATTATCAAAATACAATAACAAAACACCTATTACAAAAATACACTTTTTTCTATAAATTAAAAAAACAGCATAACCGAAGCCATGCTGTTAAAGTATTATAAATAATTTATAAATATAAACGTAAACGTTTATACAAAAATAAAAAAAAAACAGCAAAACCGAAGCCCTGCTGTTAAAATCAATAAAAAATTCATTATGATCAATGAATTACAAAAATACACTTTTTTAAATAAATATAAATAAAAAAACAGCAAAACCGAAGCCCTGCTGTTAAAATAGAAAAAATTCATTTTTTTAATAATGAATTACAAAAATACACTTTTTTCTATAAATAAAAAAACAGCAAAACCCTGAAAACACTATTCTGTTATGCTGTTAGATATATTTATTTCCTACTTAATAATTAAATTCGGTTTGTATTAGAATCCTGTTTTCATATTTTTGTTCACAAATTTCATAATCAAACATTCATCTCGTTTACAATTATATTTCAGAAATAATTATTTTCAAAGAACATACCACATAACCGAAGCTATGCTGGCCTGCTTTTATACGGGAGCAAGCCCCCGGAACAAACCGAAACCGACGCATGCTGCACGCTGCACGCGCCACGATGCACGCACCACAAAAATACACTTTTTTCCTATAATAAAAAAACAGCATAACCGAAGCCATGCTGTTAAAGTTAAAGTTAAATTTATAAGAATAAAGCAAAAATAACGTTTTTTTCTTTTAATACGTATTACTTTTTCTTTCCTATTATGTAACCTGCGATGCCTGCGCCTGTGGATATAAGGAAGGTTGTCAGCCAATTTTGTTTATTTTGGATTTTGGTATGTTCTATTGTTATTTGCTGAAACATTATAGAATCTCGGTGCGGCAGGAAATCAAAACTAAATAAATTAGAAGGAAAATCATAACGCAAATTAAACGTATCTCTGTTAATTATCGTATCAAAACTGACAACAAATTCAGGCAATATGTATTTATCCAAAGAACTAATTTCATTAAAAAAACTAATTTCATTTATCAACAGCAGACGATTGCCTGCTGTTGATTCGCTTGATATAGGGTTATTTGTGGTGGTATTATCAATGATAATTTTACCTGTAGCATTTGTTTTTAGTGGTATTGGTGAGTGTGTTGCATCTAAATTACCGATGCTGTAAATGATACGGCTTCTACGCCACGCTCTATATAAATTGTATCTATACTTATAGATGTTGTTATAGAATTTGTAGCAACTTTATTACACATAAAGCAAGTAATTATAAGGCATACAGCCACTCCACATACAAAACATAAAATATATTTACTCATCGTGAAACCCCACTATTCCCTTTACTTTTAACCTTCCTAAAGGATGTAATATATTGCGTCTTTGCAAAAAAACACCTTCTTGTTTTTTACCATTTATCGTTTTGGACGAGTTGAAACCTATAGTTTCAACCCATCCGTTTGGCAAAACATTGTGTATGCGTTCAATATGTCCTTGCCACGATTTTGGTTTTTTCCAAATAATTAAGTCGTGCTTTTGTGCGGAATATTTAGTTTTATTACCTCGCTTTTTGGCATCGTTGTATATATCCAAGCACAATGCTGACTTAATTATTGGAATAGAATCGGTGCTAATATTTTCTCGTTTTGCACCTTCATAGAAGCAATAGTATTGCCCTGCTGCACAATACGGCGTGCCACTTTTAAAACCAAATAGTTTTAGATACTTTACAACATCGCCATCATTTTTATTGCTTTTCTCTAATGTTCCTACCTGCTCTAATGCTACTATATACGAGGTTTCCAATAGCAAATGCGAGCAATATAATTGATACCGATTTTGTGCATTTGCACTATTAAACATCAATATCAGCGTTACAAATAGAACAATTTTAATAATACTTTTTTGTTTCATAGCCCTCCTATATCGTGTAATACACGCCTAATACTAACATCCCCGCCACAAGATGCAAGCCGAGTATGAAGTTGCTAAATGAATTATATAAGTAAATCCGCACCGACTGGAACTTATATAGCAACTGCGAAATAACCCAAATGATAAATAATAGCAGTATTTCTAATAGTATGAAAAAAGAAATCGTTTTAATTTCTGCTATTTCGGAGCAAATACCAACGATTATTAGCACAACGAAGCCAATAATTGCTAATGTTGATATTGCAATAACAACTTTATGTTGTTTAATTTTAGTGAGTAAGTTTTGCATAATTTTATTTATAATTGAAAAATATTTTCATTCAAAAAACAGATGCAAAAATAAATCTATTAGATACTCAACACAAGGAAATAAAATGTAAATGAAATATAAACGGTGTGTAAATTATATAAAAAAACAGCATAACCGAAGCTATGCTGTTGACAGCATAAAGAGGAGACTCTAAATGTTTTCAAAAAAAACATTAAGTCACCACAAAAATACGTTTTTTTCTATAAATAAAAAAAACAGCAAAACCGAAGCCCTGCTGTTAAAAATAACAATTTTTTTTTCTTATGAATTACAAAAATACGTTTTTTTCTATAAATAAAAAAAACAGCAAAACCGAAGCCCTGCTGTTAAAAATAATAAGATTTATTTTATTAAAAAAACTTGTAACACAAAAATACACTTTTTTCTATAAATTAAAAAAACAGCAAAACCGAAGCCCTGCTGTTAAAATCAATAAAAAAAAATTCATTATGATTTTAATGAATTACAAAAATACACTTTTTTCTATAAATAAAAAAAAACAGCAAAACCGAAGCCCTGCTGTTAAAACAAATCAAGTTGTTTTGTTCAAACTATTACAAAAATACACTTTTTTTTCTGTAAATAAAAAAACAGCAAAACCGAAGCCCTGCTGTTAAATAAAAAACCGAGGTAATTATTTATTATTTGTCTAATACAAAAATAATGTTTTTTTGATAAAACATTAAAGAACTTATAAAAATGTCATACTGAATTTGTTTCAAATTAACATTAAATCACATTGCTTACTATTAACAACAAATACAATATTCAACATATCTAATTAAAAAATGAAAAATAAAAATGAAAACTTATTTCTAATGAAATCAATAACTTATAAAATATTTTATTATGAAATACTTTTTTGGCAAAGTTTTTAACATTTAATAAAATAACACAATAACCGATAATAATAAATAACTATAAAATTAAAATATATTATGAAAGAATTAGAATTACAGACACAAATTGATTTAGTAAAATTAAGATTTTTTTGTAGGAATATACTCAAAAATCTTATTTTTATTGCTATTATTATAGGTTTGATAATAGTTTGTTCTTTTAATTTACATTCACAACAAAGTGGTGGCGGTTATGGTGCAAGTTGGTTAAAAAGAGATTTTTCAGCACGAACATTAGGTTTAGCAGGCACATTTACAGCAATAGCCGATGATCCTAATGCGATATATTACAATCCTGCGGGATTAAGTGATTTAAGCAATGACCCGAGTTTCTTTTCATCTGTTGGATTACTTGGATTAGGAAGAACAAATTCTACTTTTGCTTGGGGGCAAGCAATAATGGATAATAGATTGGGATTTGGAATAGCATTAAATAATTTGCATACAGGAAGTTTTACAGCAAGAGATATAATGGGACATCCAATAGGTGAATATGCAAATTATCAATACGCAATAGCGGCTTCTACGTCTTATAAAATTGCTTATTCTAGTTTTGGAATAACTGCAAAATATTTAGTAGAGAATTTAGAAGGTTCGGAAACAATAGCAACGGGCTATAGCGTAGATTTTGGAGCATTATTTAATATATTTGATATTTTGAAAATAGGTGTTCAGGTGCAAAACGCATCAGGTTTTTTGTTTTGGAACACAGCATATAGCGATATGATGAATCTCCCTTGGGTATTAAAAATAGGTGTTTCATATAGCACATATACATCGGTGGGTAGTTCTGATGATATATCAACAGCCGACCCTACCCGAAGAGAATATTACGACTATTATGATAACATTCTTAGATTAGGATTAGATTTTACATATAGCCAATATTCAGTAGCACCACAGGTTTTACTTGGAGCAGAATATGAAGCTCATCAGTATTTAACTTTCAGAGGCGGAATAGGAATATATGGAGACGTTTGGGGGAAACCTAAATTATTTCCAATGAATGTTTGGGGAGCAGGACTTTCAATATACCCCGACATAGATGTAATAAATGATGTTGTTCCATTTAGTTATTCTATAGATTACACAATATCCCGCGAATTAATCAACCAATCAGGCATCAACCATTCAATAGGCATCAACATAAAGTTTTAGATGAATATATACAAATAAAAACCTTATTTTTGTAATATTAAATGTATTAATTAAAAAACTATATGGCAACATTAGGAAATGTAAAAGAAGTATTGGATTCATTAGAGTTTTCAACTATAAATGAGTTGATTGATGAAATATTCAATAAATTAGAAATATCCGTAGCAGTATTTGATTCGGATTTATTATTGCAAGGGCTGTGTATGACAGCAAAGCGTTGCAAATGCTATTATATGTTATTGCACGGAAAAGAAAATCAGTGCAGTATATTTGATACTGAGTTTTCTAAATCAGTATTAGCAAATAGAGAAGTAGATATGTTTTGCGATTACGCTTGCAGGTTGACAATGCGTGAAGTAGATATATGTGGCGAAATGCACAGAGTAATACTATTTCAGTATAATTTGGATGATGACGATTTGAAGTTTAATCCAAACAATGATTCTAAATTTGTTCCGCTATATAAGGGAACAGATATGAGTGCTGTAGATTACTTTTGGAAGCCAAATGTAATAAGCAGAGAAGAACGTGACACAATATTTGATTTTGTAGTAGATGCTATAACAAAAATAAAATCGTTCTATTAAACACATAAAGGCAACATTTAAAAACGCTGTTATGCCAAACTTGTTTAGGCATACTTTAATTTTGTTAATTAAGAGCAAAATGTTGTTAAATACGAGTAAAATTAACACGGGGGTTTGCCCCCGTGTTTTTTTAACCATCTGACAAGTTCAGCAGGACAGAAAAGTATAGTTATTCCAACTGATAAATGTATTTGCCGTCTAAAAACATTTGCTCTAATTGACGCTGTTGTGAATGAGAAAGAGAGATAGTTTTTATGTGTTTGCAATGTAAAGATGCAAACTCTTTTCCATAATTGCCATTGATTGCAATACAACTAATTCTTTTGTCCTGAAAGAACTTTTTTAATCCTTCATCATTATAATACTTTTGTCGGTCTTTAATATTCGGTCTTCTATCTGCTATCCACACAAAACTTGAGTCATCCGATAAAGGTATATTTAAAAGACAATACTTATCTTTTGTATAAAGTTTTATCTCATTTGTGCTTTTATTATCAAAAATAAAAAAACTTGAAGCAACTATAAATACTGCAATACAGAACCTAAAAATAAATTGTTTATTATTATTTGATACGCATATATAAATAAAACAAAGCGAAATTATAGTAGCAATTATGAATAAATACAGGTGATATGAAATCGCACTATATTTGGAATCTGCCGCTATATACGTAATCTGAAAACATAATTTTGTTAATAATTCCACGATATAACCATATACTAAACCGAGAGGAAAATATATAAAAGATGTTATTATTGATATAACTGCAAATACTAAACATAGCGAAAATAAAGGAATAACTAAAAGATTTGTTAGTGGCGAAATTATAGAAAACATATTAAAATAGTATGCAATTAACGGATTGATAACTATTGATGCAGATAAAGTAATTGATATTGAATATACTATATAATTTGCTAATTTATGTTTGAATAATGCTAATAATTTCTCTTTAATTATGTCACTAAATAAGAATATTCCTAAAACAGAAATTAGCGATAATTGGAATCCTACTGAATATAATAAAGATGGGTTAATTACAATTACTAATAATAGTATTATTGATGCTACATTTAGCATATTTGTTTCTTTATTTATTGTCCGACCAAACATAAATAATATAGCCATTGAACCTGCTCTAATAGTGGCTGGTTGCCATCCCGTAATAAATACAAATAAACATACAAATATAGAAAATATAACGAACTTTAGCCATACATTAGGAGTAAATAAAGATAAAATAAATAAAATTATTGCTGATATAATTCCTATATGAAATCCACTTATTGCTAATATATGTGCTATTCCTGCAAGAGCAAATCTATTTTTATCTTCATAACTTAATCCTGTTTTATCGCCGAGTGTAATTGCTTTAATAAAAGATGCAGTTTGCGTAGTAAATACACTATCTATACGCTTTGACAGATTATTATAGCATAAATTAACAACTTTTTGCATCAAATTAGCATTTTCACTCTTATATACTTTATCGCTATGAGTATAACCAATCCAATTAGTTCCTATGCTTTTATTATAAGTAACCTCATCAAAATCATATTTAAATACACTTTCTTTTGGAGGTCTAATATGTGCATCAATAATAACTTTATCGCCAATTTCTATATCAATATCCTTATTTATAGTTCCTTCAATAGTTAATAAAATTGCAGTATTATAAGTAGTTGGTAGTGTTTTAGAACTAAAATTTCCCTCAACAATTATTCTTTGTTTATCACTTTCTTTTTTAAGAATAGATTTAACTTTTCCATTGATTATAGCGGGCTGACTCGCAAAAGAATAGTTAATAGTAGTTGTCGGATTGTTATTAGAATTAGCAAATAAGATAAAACCTAAAGCAACAGAAAGCAAGTAAAATCCTATATTTTTATATTTTATTATTCCGATAGTTCCGCCAATAATAAGAAATCCAATACCTATCCATAACGCATAATTATTAGCAATTTCAAGGTTAGCACAGATAAAAAACGTTATGAACACTCCTATAACAAGTTTAAAACAATTTGCTGTTTTTAGATTTATTTTACTATGAATATTTACTATTTCCTTAATTTATGCAAAAATACATAATAAGATGCAAAAAGTCGTTACGGAGATAGCAAATATAGAAACAAGCAGTGTATAACGTTTTTATAGGTGGCTATCGTTTGTCAATTTTCTATGTAGTGTGCGCCTCGGCAAATACGCGAGGATATGGCAGCATTTGTGATAGCAATTGCAGATTTTATGCCGTTTCTTAATTCTAAAATCTCAGGTGATAATTTTGCTCGTTTATAAAATTTTTCTGTTTCCATCTGCAAATCGCGGAGCATCTTTATTGCTCTTTGCAAACGAATACTACTTCTAAATAGACCAACATAGTTCCACATTGTATTTTTTATAGAACTCCAATCTTGGAATATAAGAACGCTATCGGGTGTTTCATTTTCGTCTACCCAATCGTAAATAGGTGGAAAATAATTTTCATTTTCTTTAGAAATAGAAGCATCTTTACCTGCTGTATAGCCCCAAACTAATGCTTCAAGCAACGATGTAGAAGCAAGTCGGTTAGCACCATGAACACCCGTGCAAGATATTTCGCCAACAGCATAAAGACGCTGAAATGATGTCCTGCCATTAAGATTAACACCAACACCACCACAAAAATAATGTGCAGCAGGAATAACAGGAATAGGTTCTTGCGTTATATCTATACCAGTATCAAAACAATATTTAAATATTTCGGGGAATCTATTTTTTAACCATTCGTTGTTTTTATGTGTTATATCCAAATACACACAAGTAGCATTTGTTTCAAATAAAATTGTTTGGATACTGCGAGCAACGACATCTCTTGGAGCAAGATTCCCTTGCGGATGAAAACGATTCATAAACTCCTTTCCATTTTTATCTATTAATATAGCACCTTCGCCTCGCATAGATTCAGATATTAAAAAGCGTGTTCCTGTGTGATGTTCACTATAAAATGCGGTAGGATGAAATTGAATATATTCTAAATTAAAACATCTAACTCCTGCCCTACTTGCTAATGCTAAGCCGTCACCTGTTGCTTCTATTGGGTTAGTTGTATGTAAATATAGTTGCCCTACTCCACCTGTTGCAACAATTGTTTTGCCTGCAAAAATAGGAAACGTGCTGCCATTTAAAATATCAAAAACAATAGCACCAAAGCAAGCAGGATGTTTGTAAATATCAACAGAGTTTTTAGAATGATGCGACAAAGTTAGCAAATCAACAGCGAAATGATTAGTTAGAATAGTTATATTTGGGTGTGTTGTTAATGTTTTTAGAACTGCTTCTTGTATATATTTTCCTGTTAAATCCTTGCAATGTATAATCCTTCTTAATGAGTGTGCGCCTTCTGCTGTTAAATCAAATTCATTATAGTTTTTATCAAAATCAATCTTAAATCTATCAATCAATAAATCTTTTACTAATTTAGGACCAAGTGTAGCAAGTTGTTCTACGGCAGGGTTCCAGCAATGTCCTGCACCAGCAATAGTAATATCTTCTATAAGTTTCTCGGGAGTATCGCTTATTCCTTTGTAAATAATACCACCTTGTGCGGCGGCTGTGCTACCACTTAATATAGTATTGGTTTTAGTTATTATTGTTATTTTTTTACCTGCATCGGCAGAAGTAATAGCAGCAATACATCCTGCTAACCCTGTCCCTATAACTAATATATCTGTTTTTAACATATAATAAAACAAAAAAACATTTTAAAATAATAAAAATAATAATAAATAGTGACATATGCATTCTGAACTTGTTTCAGTATGACAAAAGAACCACCCCGCTTGCTAAAGCAAGCACCCCTCCACGGGAGGGGAACAGTTCCCCTCCTGTGGAGGGGTGGCTTCGCATAGCGAAGTCGGGGTGGTCTATTTAACACGGGGATTCCTCCTCGTGTTTGCTTTTCTCATTTATTTTTCTTATTTTTGCAATTATTAAAACGATTTCTATAATAATATAAGATATACAAATGATTGATTCGACTCTTTTTTACGCTGACGCACAAACAACTATTACTTCCTTCGCTCAAAATGGAGAAACTAAAACTGCTGCCGATTGCCTTATTAACGGCGGACCAATGACAGGTGCGTCAATTTCGGGCGATATAATAATTGCTGACGGATTAGATATACCTGATTTTGCTTTTAGTAGAAATACTAAAATAACATCAGTGACAGCCGCTGGTGATATAGGATGTATAGTAATGGGGGCATTTAGAGAGAGTTCAGCAATATTTACTTTTAATGATGTAAGATTTATAGGTGAGCATGCATTTTGTAAGTGTTCAGAAATATTTACATTTAATAATGTAAGATTTATAGGTGCGTTTGCATTTAGAGAGAGTTCGGGTGATATTACATTTAATAATGTAACACTTATAGGTAAGGGTGCATTTTATGAGAGTTCAGGTGATATTACATTTAATAATGTAGGAACTATAGATGAGGGAACATTTGCTCATAGTTCGGGTGATATTACCTTTAATAATGTAGGAACTATAGATGAGGGGACATTTTATAAGAGTACAAGCAAAATTACCTTTAATGATGTAGAAACTATAGAGAAGAGTACATTTTATGAGAGTTCAGGTGATATTACCTTTAATAATGTAAGATTTATAGGTGCGTTTGCATTTAGAGAGAGTTTGGGTGATATTACCTTTAATAATGTAGGAACTATAGATGAGGGTGCATTTTATGAGAGTTCAGGTGATATTACCTTTAATGATGTAGAAACTATAGATGAGGGTGCATTTAATGAGAGTTCAGGTGATATTACCTTTAATGATGTAGAAACTATAGGTGCGCATGCATTTGTGGAGAGTTCAGGTGATATTACCTTTAATAATGTAGGAACTATAGATGAGTGTGCATTTGTGGAGAGTTCAGGTGATATTACCTTTAATAATGTAGGAACTATAGATGAGTGTGCATTTTATAAGAGTACAGGCAAAATTACCTTTAATGATGTAGAAACTATAGGTAAGTATGCATTTAGAGAGAGTTCAAGTGATAT
>Ga0099364_10000619_pt2 | contig 38400 bp, 32 predicted proteins | sample TergutTh196P3_FD_73070 | JGI IMG/M metagenome (GOLD analysis project Ga0099364, IMG submission 73070) | Microcerotermes parvus P3 segment gut microbial communities from Pointe-Noire, Republic of the Congo - Th196 P3 | ecosystem: Host-associated > Arthropoda: Insects > Digestive system > Gut ... | reverse complement strand
ACGGAAGAAGCCGGATGCTTGAGGAATGGTCCGAGTTTAACAAGGGCAACAAATACAACCGCAGGATTGCCCTGGCAAACCCGGACGACAACGTTTTTGTAACCGCGTATTCCGCCTACTCCTTTGAAGAGGATTTCGCCGAGGTATTCGCGCATACGTTTGTAAGAAACGCGCCCGGTACAGGCTTTAGGAACAGGCTTTCGCACAATTCGGCGCCTACCGGGCTCGGCCAGAAGGTAGCGTATATGGAACAGATGATAAAGCTGATCTTAAAGGATACCGATAAAGCTGTAGCAAATTTCCGCAGGATTTATGAAACGCCGACCAGCATTAAATACGAGGGGCTTGTGTTTTCCGGCGAGCACTTGCAGTACAGCGGATACCCACAGCCAAGGAATATCTTAAGCGGTATATTGGAAGCGCTCGGCATAAAATCCCAAAAAACTACATGGATACGTTCGCTTGGCGCTTGGCGCGTCATAGCTCAAAACGACGAGATGCTGTACATCTTCCCCGGCGGGATCTGGGCGTCAAGACAATCCGCGCAGGCAAGAGAAGCGGCCTAGGCAATAAAGCTAAATATAAAACCCCCGGCACAAAAGCCGGGGGTTTTTGGCTGCTGCAACAAAGCCCTATTCCGTCACTCTGACGCGTATGCTGTGCTTCTTCCCGTCCACCGAAAGGGTTATGGTCGCGGTACCGGGCGAGATTCCTGTGACAAGCCCGTCATTTGATACGGTTGCAATCCTCGTGTGCGACGATTTCCATTCAGGCACACCGGGACCTGTATTCCTTGTAAACGCGCCGAGCTTAATGGTTTTCCCCTTTTGAAGCGGGATGCGTATAGAAACCTCAGGGCTGCCGGAGCCGGTATCCTCAGCAGTTTGATCCTCTATAAACGGGCCTCTTGAAACGGTGAGGGACGTATAGCCATAATCAAATTCATCGTAGCCGTCGTCATAGCTGTCCGTATAAAACCTGATGTAATAGGTTCCCCTTTCAAGCCGGTTGTATGTAACTGTCCCTGCCGACCGGTATACCCTTGTGTTCCACAGTGAGCCAATGACCTGAGAGCCCGACAGCCTGCGCCCCACATCTATGTCTATATTTGACGGGGATATCCTTCTGCCGTTTGCGTCGCAAAGATATAAACGCACCTCGGGCACACGCGCTTCATATTTAAGCGTAATCCCCCTGTTCCCGCTAAGGATAAGGCGAAAATCTTTTCCCTCTTCTTCCCCGGCTTCGTCCAAAAAGAATGCGTATTTACGGTCTAAAACTATATCCTCGGCGTTGTCGCCTATACCGCGGCGGGAAGCGTAAGCGGGAATTGTAAGCGCGAAAATCAAAAGTGCGATTGTAACGATTTTATAGAATTTACGAAACATTACGATTAACCCCTTTCGCATTATCAGCCTCGTTTAAACCCGCCCTCGCTGGCGATGATTTGCCCCGTAATCCATTTCGCATACGGGCTGTGGAGGAACAGCACCAAATCCGCGGCGTCGTCCGGCGTTCCCCACCGGCCCGACGGGAACATCTTCGCAACGGTTTCATGCGCATCCCCGAAGCAATAGCCGGTATCGTTCGGACCCGGATTGATGCAGTTTACCCTGATACCCTTATCCCCCAACAGATGCGAAGCCTGACGGCACAGGCAAACAATCGCCTCCTTTGACACGCAGTAAGCGATTTCGTTTACCATAGGGCCTAAGTATTGCCCGCTTGTAAACAGCGTAACCGCGTTGTCTTGGGCGGAATCAGCCAATGCCGTGAAAGACTGTATCATCATCATACAGGCGCGGACGTTTACGATCAGATGGGAATCGATGTGTTCCGGCGTCCATGTTCCGATCTCGCCATACGTCGAATACGCATGGTTTAACACAAGCCCGCTAAGCCCGCCAAGGCGAGCGGAGGCTTCCTCCACAGCGGCTTCAGCGACGCCGGGTATTTTAAAATCTCCCGGCTCAAGCGCCGTTACCGGCAGCCCCAAGGCATTGAGCTGCTCCGCCAAAACCTTAGTGCCGTTTGGCGCGGCCGACTTATGCCCCACCGCAACATCGTAATCTGAATACCCGTGGACGGCGACGCTTGCCCCCGCTTCGGCAAAACGCCGCGCAAGCGTGGCGCCTATGCCCAGAGAGCGGCTCACGCCGGTAATCAGTATCTTTTGCCCGTCAAGCCTCAGTGTTTTCTCATGCAAATTATTTCACCAATCTTTCCCCAAAATGCACAGTTTCTCCGGCAGCTTTTAAGCCGCCGGCTGCCGCCAATACTCCTCCGCGTGGTAAAGCGGCTCAAAAATCGCGTAACATTCGTTTGAAATATATTGATACATGATGCCGCGGATATATGAGGTTTTCAAGAATAGCGGCTCGTTTCTCGTATCAATCAAACGGCTGTGCATTTTTTCGGGCTCTTCGGCCAGCATTTCAAAAACTGTCGCTATGTCTTCATAATAATCTGACATGCCGTAATCGTATGCGAAAACGGCGCCGTGGATTTCCTCGTCCCACAGTTCATCGTAATGGTCTTTATCATAAGAAAAATCCCCGTTGAATGCCTTCATATCGCTTTCGCTTTGCGCCTCGCCTATGTATTCCTCTACGATAAAATGGGCGGCATGACCGAACTCGTGTACCATTACCGGAACGGTAACCCCGTTAAGCTCAGGATCGCTGTCGTAATACAGGATAATCGTAATATCATCCTCCCACTCCGCAATCCCCTGATCCCCATTGTAAGGGGCCTGCTTAATCCGCAGAATAAACTGCGAATCATACTCGGAATAAAAATCGGTCATTTTTCTGATAAACCCGGACGAAAACAGCTTGAACCCCTTATCAATCTCGCCCATCAGCATTTGCCCCGCCGCACCGGACAGGACCCCGTCTTCATCTTCCAGTAATATGGAATACTCCGCTTCCAAGCGGGCGGCAAAATTCTCAACAGACAAAATCTCCCGGCTGTCCGCTGCCTTTCCGCTATCGCCTTCATCGTCCTGTTCGCCTGCTGTATCCGCATAAACGCCGATATCCCGGTCTTCATTATTTTGTTGATAATTGTCTTCCCAAACGTCCTCGCCGCACCCCGCGAGCGTGGCTGCCATCATAAGACAAAGGATAAACAACAGAATTTTCCTTGTCATTTTGCGCTTCTTTCCTTTCAAAAACTAAGCTGGTCGTTTTTGTCCTCCTCGCGCGGACAGCCCCCGCGGATGGCAGCGACTTTGTCCTGTAATCCATTTTGCATAAGGGCTGTTAACCGGTTCGTCTCAACTTCCGTGCTTTTCTAAAAAGACAAGGTTGACACGCTTGTTAAGCGGCTCCCGTTTAAACTCACGATACCCGTTTTTGATATAAAGGGATAAATTTTTAACGCTTCTATCGCTTGTAAACAGTTCGTATCTCATACGCGGGTACAACGCTTCGATACCCCGCAACAGGGCTGTCCCTATCCCCCGGTTTTGGCGCGACGGGTTTACGATAAGCCTGCCGATATGCAGCGTGTTTCCTGAGAAGCGGCCCCTGACCGACCCGGCTATTTCAGTTGGACGGCTTTGCTCAACAGCTATTAATATGATACCGGCGCCGAAGTCGGCCGTTAGTTCTTCAAGCGTCTGTGTCAGCGGCGGAATTGAAAAGTCATCGACAAGCTGCGCCTCGCTTTGGTACGCAAGCCTTTGCAAGGTCAGAACAGCCGGCAAATCACTTAACTCCGCTTTGATTATCCGCATAAAATCACCTTTGCCAATCAACCTTGTTATAACTCTTTTTTTAAGTAAACCATATCCACAAGCTGTACCCCGTCTTCAAACATAACGTGGTCGTAGTTGTCTGTAAAAAAGTTGTGAATCCTGTGGGAAAGGCAAAAACCATTTTTTTCATAAAACCGTATGATTGAGGGAGCCTCGCCCGTACCGACAATCATGGTTTTATATTTATCCCTGTAAAATTCCCCGATATATTGAATGAGCCTGCCGCCATACCCCATACCGTGCCACTTTTCGCATGTCGCTATGTTTTTGAGTTCACAGGTATCGGAGCTTTCGCGTGTGACAACGCATACGCTTTTGAGGCCGTTATCATACAAGGCAAACAAATCTCCGCGCTCAAGATATTTGTCTATCATGGCTTCCGACTCATCGGCAAGCAAAAGCAAATCAATAAACTGTTTTTTATTCTCATTTATAATTTTAATTTCCACGGTATACCCCCCGCGTTCAAAAACTAAGCTGGTCGTTTTTGTCCTCCTCGCGCGGTATCGCCCCCGCGGATGGCAGCGACTTTGTCCTGAACCTGTGGGAGTTTAGCAGCATATCGTCGGAAAACGGCATGGCGCTTATAAGCTTTGCGTTTTTCCGAAGCGTCATGGCCTGTACGCCCTGCGTGTTTTTCGTGGTTTTCGAGGACAGCGCGCCTGTATTCACAATCAGGATTTTACCTGATGACGATTGCAGCATGTATTCCCCGTCCGCACCGGCTTGAAAAACCGACACAAGAGCCGACTTATCCGAGTACGCGCCGATAAGCTTTTTCCGCTTTGTCTTGGTCTCATAGCTTGAAAGATCGACTTTCGCCAGCTTGCCGTTTTCAAAGAGAAACAGCATGCTGCCGGAATAATCGCGCGTCACCGCCATATACACCGCATTTTCGCCGTCGTCCATGCCGAGCTTCGCGGGGATATAATCGCCGAGAAGGCTTGCCTTTGAATCGGCAAAATCGCTTGCGTCCGCCTTATAAACCTGATGCCTGTCGGTGAAAAACAAAAGCTGTGAAGCGTTGGACGCGTCAAGCTCCCGCGTAATTTCGTCGCCTTCCTTCACCTTTTGTTCGCCGCTCATGCGAAGCGATTGCGGCGTGATTTTTTTAAAGTACCCCTCTTTTGTGAAGAAAAGCCGGACAGGATAATCCTGAACCTCATCGATGATGACCGCGTCGTCCTCGTCCGTCGGATAGTAAAGCAGGGTTTTTCTCGGCATGCCGTATTTTTTCGCGACGTTTTTAAGCTCGCCGATTATGATAGCCGATACCTTTTTCGCATCGGATAAGATATCCTGCCTTTCGGCGATGCCGGCTTTCAGCGATTCGATTTCGGCGGTGCGCTTCAGGATATACTCGCGGTTTAAATGCCGCAGCTTGATCTCGGCGACGTATTCGGCCTGTATCTCATCGATGCCGAAGCCTATCATCAAATTCGGAACGACCTCGCGCTCCTCATCGGTTTCCCGAACAATTTTTACGGCTTTGTCGATATCTAAAAGGATTTTCGCAAGCCCCTGCAACAGATGAAGCTTGTCCTGAATTTTCTTAAGCTCGAAGAACACGCGGCGCTTCACGCATTCACGCCTGAAAGCCGCCCACTCCGAGATAATCTCGCCAACACCCATCGTACGGGGCGTCCCGCCGATTAAAATGTTAAAGTTACAGGCAAAGCCGTCCTCAAGGGGCGTCATCTTAAACAGCTTCTGCATGAGCTTGTCGGGTTCCGTCCCGCGCTTTATGTCTATCGTGACCTTAAGCCCCCGTAAATCCGTTTCGTCGCGGACGTCAGAGATTTCGCGGATCTTCCCCTGCTTTATAAGGTCAACGATTTTGTCGATCACGGCCTCTATCGTGGTGGTAGGCGGAAGCTCCGTGACGTCTATGCAGTTGTTTGTGGTATCCACGCTGTACCGCGCGCGTACCTTGATGTTCCCGCGCCCGGTCTCATAGATTTTCTTAAGCTCGTCCTCGTTGTAGACAAGCAGCCCGCCGCCCGCGAAGTCCGGCGCTTTTAGCGTAGTCAATACATCGTGGTTTTGATTTTTGATTATAGCGGCCGCCGTTTCGCAGACCTCATTAAGGTTAAAGGAGCAAATCGAGCTTGCCATGCCGACGGCAATGCCCATATTGGAGTTTACAAGAACCGACGGGAACGACACGGGCAGCAGCAAAGGCTCCCGCATTTTGCCGTCGTAGCTGTCGGTAAAATCAACGGTATCACTGTCGATATCGGCGAATAGCTGCGATGAAATCTGCGCAAGCTTCGCTTCGGTGTACCTTGACGCGGCATAAGCCATATCGCGCGAATACGCCTTGCCGAAGTTGCCCTTGCTGTCGACGTAACCATGCAAAAGCGTTTCGTTGCCTGTTGCAAGCCGCACCATCGTCTCGTAGATTGCGGCGTCGCCGTGGGGGTTGAGCTTCATGGTCTCGCCGACGATGTTCGCCGATTTTGTGCGTGAGCCCGTTAAAAGCCCCATCTTGTACATAGTGAACAGCAGCTTGCGGTGGCTCGGCTTAAAGCCGTCGATCTCGGGGATTGCGCGCGAAACGATAACGCTCATGGCGTATGGCATATAGTTTTCCTGCAAGGTTTCGGTAATCGGCTGGCTTATCACAACGCCCGCGTTTTCGATATACGCTTGTGTTTCCTTTTTAGGCGGCAAGTTTACTCATTCCTTAATATCAAAATCTTCTGATTTAAAATTGCTGTAGTAGCGGCCTTTTGCCGCGGTAAACCGCAGCACGCAGTAATCGGGATCGGTCACGCCTTTCGGATAATACATCGTATCGCCGAACTGCCAAAGCATTTCCTTGTGCTCTGAATCCTCCATAACTTCCATCGTGCCTTTTAGCAGCACCCCGCGAAAGAACCGCCTGTCGTAAACATAAACGCCAGCCTTTGGGTTGTTACGGTACTGGGCTACATGCTGCGACGACGTGTTCGTGGAAAAATAAATGATTCTAATCCCCTCGCGTTTTCTAGGGGCAAGCATCGCTTTCATATTCGGTATGCCGTCCTCGTCAACCGAAGCGATAAAGGCTGTTTTTTGCTTATCGATCATATTGCCGATTGTTTTTTCAGCGTCTCTCATGATAAAACTCCTCGTTATGAAATATCAGCGGTCTCAAGGTAATTCTGCCCGAACTGCGCGATAAAATCTTTTCTTCCCTGCAAATTGTCGCCTAAAAGTATGTCGAACATCTCGTCGGTGGCGGCGGCCGTCGTCGGCGTCACTTTTATAAGCCGCCGGGTTTCGGGGTTCATGGTTGTGAGCCACATCATGTCGGGATCGTTTTCTCCAAGCCCTTTCGAGCGCTGGAGCTTTACGTTTTTCACGCCCCCTAGCTTTGTAAGCAGCCGGTTTTTCTCCATATCTGAATACGCGAAATACGTCTTGTCCTTCGCGGTGATCTCGAACAGCGGCGACTCCGCGATGTAGACGCACCCCTCGTTTATCAGCGTGGGAGCCAAGCGGTAAAGCATGGTCAGTATCAGTGTGCGAATCTGAAAGCCGTCCACGTCGGCGTCGGTGCAGATGACGATTTTATTCCATCTAAGACCGCTTAAATCAAACGTGGAAAGCTCCCGGTTAGATTTGCTCCTTACCTCCACCCCGCAGCCTAAAACCTTTATGATATCGGTTATGATATCATTTTTAAAGATTTTGTCGTAATCGGCCTTTAGGCAATTTAAGATTTTGCCGCGCACCGGGATGATCGCCTGGAATTCGCTGTCCCTTGCAAGCTTACACGCGCCTAAAGCCGAATCGCCCTCGACGATATAGATTTCACGCCTTGCAAGGTCTTTTGAGCGGCAATCGACGAACTTCTGCACGCGGTTTGCGATATCCACGCTGCCCGCCAGCTTTTTCTTGAGGTTTAGCCGCGTCTTTTCCGCGTTTTCGCGGCTTCGCTTGTTAATCAGCACCTGCTCGGCGATTTTCGCGGCGTCGTCCGGATTTTCAATAAAATAAATCTCGAGCGCGTGCCGCAAAAACTCGGTCATGGTCTCATAGACAAATTTATTGTTGACGGCCTTTTTCGTCTGGTTTTCATACGACGTCTGCGTTGAAAAGTTAGACGACACAAGCACAAGGCAATCCTCGATATCCTGGAACGTGATCTTGCTTTCGCCCTTTAGATATTTCTGCTGCTGCTTTAAGTAACCGTCAATGATACCGACGGTTGCAACCTTTACGGCGCGGTCGGGAGAGCCTCCGTGCTGTAAAAAGCTTGAATTGTGGTAGTATTCGAGCAGCTTTACGCGGTTGGAAAAACAAAGGGCCAAATTCAGTATGACCTTGTATTCCGGCTTGTCCTCGCGGTCACGGCCGAATCGCTCCGCCTGCCAGTACTGTATGCTTGTAAGATTGTTGTCGCCCGTAAAATCCTTTATATAATCCACGATGCCGTCGGCGTAAAAAAATTCTTGTTTTTGAAATCCGCCTGATGTTTCCTCTCTGAAGACGATGGTCAGACCCTTGTTGACGACGGCCTGCCGTTTTAGGACGTCCGTGAAATATTCCGGCGGCACCGAAATCTCGGTAAAGACCTGGATATCCGGCTTCCACCTGATTTTTGTGCCTGTCTTTTTTCCGTTTTCAGGCTCCTTTTGCATCTCGCCCGCGATTTCGCCGTGTTCGAATCGCAGGCTGTAGCGAAAGCCGTCGCGTATACTTTCGACGTCCATATATTCCGACGCGTACTGCGTTGCGCAAAGCCCGAGCCCGTTCAGGCCGAGCGAAAACCCGTAGCCGTCCGCGAACTTGCCTCCCGCGTACAATTCGCAGAAAACAAGCTCCCAGTTGTATCTTTTCTCGTTTTGGTTGTAGTCGACGGGTATCCCGCGCCCGAAATCCTGAACCTCGATTGAATCGTCAAGGAATTTTGTGACGATGATTTTTTTTCCGAACCCCTCGCGCGCTTCGTCAACCGAGTTTGAGAGTATCTCAAAAACCGAATGCTTGCAGCCCTCCAGCCCGTCGGAGCCGAAGATGACGCCGGGGCGCTTTCTGACGCGGTCCGCGCCCTTTAAGGACGATATGGATTCATTGCCGTAATGGGCAGTTTTTTTTGCGGTCATAAAAACGGTCTCATTTCTTAGGGCCTGTTGACACTATCCGAAATGCCCGAATTTCGCGGGCATTTTGTGCCAGACAAGGCAAATTTTTGCAGTAATACTTGGCGTATTACAAGAAAATTTAACGCGGTATGGCGCAAAATGCGCCGAAAGGCGGGCGTTGAGCGGTAGCGTCAACAGGCCACGGTTCAAATTATTTTAAGCATAACCGGCTTTCGTCCGCGGTAAAACGCGAAGCTGGAAAATCCCGCGTCCTTGAGAAGCCCCATGCCGTCCCCGATTCCTTCGCCAAGCCCGTCGGCGCTGTGCGCGTCCGAGCCGATCGTAACTATTTCGCCGCCAAGCTCGCGGTAACGCCTGATGACCCAGACCGGCGGCATGGCGTCGCCGTTATTCCGAAGCCCCGACATGTTAAGCTCAAGCCCGATGCCTTTCCCTACGATTATTCTAAGGATTTCGTCAATATATTCGCGGTAAATCTTAAGGTCAATCTGAACGCCCTGTTTTTTAAGATAACGCCACGGAAGGTCAAAGTGGGCAAGTATGTCAAACTTTCCCCAGTTTACAAGATCGGTTATCTCCTCAAAGTATTTCTTTAAGTAAAAATCGATCTTTTCAGACGCCATTTTAGTAAAATCGGCAGAGACGAAGTCGGTATTATCATACTTCAATAAGTGCAAAGCTCCAAGTATAAAGTCGAAGCGATGCCGCTTCAAGATGGATTCCGCGCGCTTAATATTGTGGAACACCTGCCCGATTTCGATTCCGAACGATACTATGAGCCTGTCACCGAACGCCTCGCGCGCAAACGCCGAATCTATTTCGGAATTCATGATACGCGTTTTAAAGCGCTCCTTAGCAAATATATCAAAATCGCAGTGATCCGTGATCGCAATGCCTAAAAATTTTTTATCAACCGCCGTTTCAGCCATAAATGTAACGGAGTGGTGCCCGTCGGGAGAATTCTGTGAATGAAGGTGGCTGTCAAAAAGGTTACAATACAAAGAAAAAACCCCATCCATATAAAGTCGTAATTTAAACATATACAAGATATAATACCATATTTTTGAAAAGTTCTCAATGGCTATATTCATCTTTTCAGAAATATGTGGTATAATTTAAACAACTGATATTAGGAGTGGACGCGTTTTGAATTCAATCATAAGGCTGGGAGCTGCTGTCAATAAGGTCGTCCTTGCAAACCCTTTAGAATGCGCGGAGGAGATTAAAAACCTGCTTTTGGATATGCCGCCGTCCGACGTCGCGGTTTTCCCGGCGCTTTCCCTTTGCGGCACATGCGGCAGCCTTGCCGGTAACAAAGCTGTTTTAGAGCAGTGCGACGTCGCCCTTGGCGTCCTTGCCGAAGCGAGCAGGCGAATGGATTCCTACGTCATCGCAGGAGTTTATATATACGATCTTGGAAAACCTGTCTCCGTCATGGCTGTTTTATACCGCGGCGAGCTTGTCGCTTATGTCCCGGCTTTGGAAAGCGGCGCGTCGCTTACCGGGTATCCGTGTATTGAGGATACGGTTCCGGTTAATACTGTTTTCGCGTGCGGGGATATGCGTTTCTGCGTGCTTTCGTGCGAGCTTTCGGATATCGCGGTCCACGCCGCCGAAATCGCAAAAACAGGCTGCGACCTTATCATAATCCCCGCGTATTCGCCCATGTACGCCGGAAAAATGCGCGAGGTAAAAATGGCCGTGGAATCACTTTCGTCGTCTCTCGGATGCGCCGTCGCCGTTATAAACGGCGGCGTCGGCGGCACCTCAAGCCCGTATGTCTACGACGGTTTTATCGCGGTTTATGAGTGCGGCGGGGAGCTTGCCTGCGCAAACGCGGGATACGAAAGCTTTTCCTGTACCGTCGACCTTGACTTGGATATTATACGCGCTTGTAAAAAAATGCGCGTATCCGAGCCTTCCAGCCACAAGATACTTCCTGCGGGCGCAAAGCGCGGACTGTTAAGGCACGTCGGGCAAATACCGTTCCTGCCTGAAAAGGACGTCGGGATATACTTGCTGGAATTGTTTTCTCTTCAGGTCCGCTCGCTTGCCGCAAGAATGGAGAATATCGGCATCTCGCGGCTTGTCGTCGGGGTTTCCGGCGGGCTTGATTCCACGGCGGCGCTGCTTGTGAGCGCGGCGGCGATGGATACGCTGGGGCTTCCCCGCGAAAACATCACGGGTATCACCATGCCGGGCTTCGGCACAAGTTTAAGGACGCTTGAAAACGCTATGCTCCTGCTGGAGAAGACCGGCGTTACGAAGCGCGAAATCTCAATAAAGCCAAGCGTTTTACAGCACCTTGAGGACATCGGCCATACCGGCAAAAAGGATACCGTGTACGAAAACGCCCAGGCTCGCGAGCGGGCGCAAATCCTCCTTGACGTCGCAAACCAAGTTGGCGGCATCGTCGTGGGCACCGGCGACCTTTCGGAGGCGGCGCTGGGGTTTACGACTTTTGCGGGAGACCACATCGCAAACTACAACGTCAACGCAAACGTGACAAAAACCGTTTTGCGGGCGCTTGTAAAGCACGTCGCGGAAAGCGGTACAGTCCCAGGGATTTCCGAAATCGTATCGGATATACTTGAAACTCCGGTAAGCCCGGAGCTTTTACCGCCGGATGAAAGCGGAAAAACACGCCAGAAAACCGAGGACATCCTGGCGCCATACGAGCTTCTTGACTTCTTCCTTTACTATTTCATCAGGTATAATTTTAAGCCGGTAAAGATTTATTTTTACGCAAGCGTCGCGTTTTCGGGAAAGTACGAGCCCTCCTACATCAAGGAGAAGCTCCGCATGTTTTTGCAAAGGTTCTGCGCCGCGCAGTTCAAGCGCTCCTGCTCCCCCGACGGCGCGGTTATAACGGATGTATCGCTTTCTAACGCGGATTTTTATATCCCCTCCGACATGGATTCGTCGGTACTGTTAAAAGAGCTTGATGATTATGATTTTGAAAGGAAATGAAGGATTAAATGAAAGCAATCGTTACCGTAATCGGCAAGGACATGGTCGGGATTATCGCAAAGGTCTCGTCGAAGTGCGCGGAATCAAACGCTAATGTGGTTGAGGTAACCCAAAGCGTTTTGCAGGATTTGTTCGCGATGATTATGCTTGTCGATATCTCCGGCTTAAACTGTGAGTTTTCGAGCTTTTCAAGAAGCATGAGCGATACCGGGGAAGAGCTGGGGCTTGTCATCACGGCCATGCACGAGGATATTTTCAATTCCATGCACAGGATCTAAAACTTTGGAGGATTTAAATGTTAAACGTAAGCGATATACTTGAAACGATTACCATGATACAGGACGAAAATTTAGACATCAGGACAATCACGATGGGAATTTCCCTGCTCGACTGCGCGGACGGCGACGAGGCCCGCTCCTGCCGAAAGGTTTATGATAAAATTACAAGGCTTGCGAAAAACCTTGTAAAAACAGGAGAGGATATAGAAGCGAAATACGGCATCCCGATCATCAACAAGCGCATTTCCGTAACGCCGGTCGCGATTCTTGCGGCGGCAAGCGGCGGCGATCCCGTCAAGTACGCAAAAACACTCGACAGGGCGGCAAGAGAAGTCGGCGTCAACTTTGTCGGCGGGTTTTCAGCGCTCGTACATAAAGGCTTTTCAAAAGGCGACGAAGCGCTGATACGCTCCATACCCGAGGCTCTTTCGGAAACGCAGTTCGTCTGCTCGTCGGTCAATATCGGCTCCACATCGGCGGGCATCAATTTAGACGCTGTGAAAATGATGGGCGAAGCCATACTCGAAGCGGCTAAGCGCACGGCAGACCGCGAATGCATAGGAGCCGCGAAGCTCGTGGTTTTTTGTAACGCTCCGGAGGACAACCCGTTTATGGCGGGGGCGTTCCACGGTCCCGGGGAACCAGAATGCGTCATTAACGTAGGCGTTTCCGGCCCCGGCGTAGTGCGCTCGGCGCTTTCGAAGACAAGGGGGCTTAACATCACGGAAATCTCGGATGTAATCAAAAAGACCGCGTTTAAAATCACAAGAATGGGGCAGCTTGTCGGCGCGGAAGCCGCCGAGATGCTTGGCGTTCCGTTTGGCATCGTGGACTTATCCCTTGCGCCTACGCCGGAAGTCGGCGATTCGGTGGCTCATATCCTCGAAGAAATAGGATTGGAGCAGTGCGGAGCCCACGGCACGACCGCCACGCTTGCACTGTTAAACGACGCCGTGAAAAAAGGCGGCGTCATGGCGTCGTCAAAGGTGGGCGGATTGTCGGGTGCGTTTATCCCTGTAAGCGAGGACGCCGGAATGATCGAGGCCGCGAGAAGCGGCGCACTTTCGATTGAAAAGCTTGAAGCTATGACGTCGGTTTGCTCCGTCGGGCTTGATATGGTGATTATACCGGGCGACACAAGCGCGGACGTCATCTCCGCCATCATCGCGGACGAAGCCGCGATTGGCATGATAAACTCGAAAACGACGGCGGTACGCGTGATTCCCGCGATCGGCAAAAAAGCGGGCGAGGAGCTGAATTTCGGCGGTCTTCTCGGAAGCGGCCCGATCATGCGGGTAAGCACGCTCTCCCCTTCAAGATTTATTTCGCGCGGAGGCCAGATACCGGCGCCAATCCAAAGCCTGAAAAATTAACAGCAGAAGGGTTATCTTATGGGATTTATCAAAGCGGCGGCAGAAATCATAATGAAATCATAACAGGTCAGGGCAACAGGTAAATATTGCTTTATTTTTTTTAAATATTGTGGTATACTCCTATAAATAAGGGTATGGAGGGTGTTCGGGAATATGGATTATAAAATCGTCATTGACAGTAGCTGTGACATCACGCCGCAGCTGGAAGAGCGGTTAGGCGCAATATCGGTTCCAATGACCATGCGGCTGGGGGAAAAGGAGTTCACTGACGATGAAAACCTTGACCTGCCCGGATTCATATCCGAAATGAAAGCATGTATGGAAAAAGTCAGCTCGGCCTCCCCTTCCCCGTTTGCATTTCAAAAAGCGATAGAGCTTGCAAAGCATGCGTTTGTAGTCACCATCTCAAGCCAATTGTCAGGGTCTTACTCAAGCGCTGAATTAGGAAAAAAATGCGCGGAGGAAAACGGTATTACAGACGTTCATGTGTTTGATTCGAAAAGCGCTTCGGCCGGCGAGCTGTTGCTTGCCATAAAGATCCGCGAGATGCTGTCAAGGGGTATGCCAAAAGAGCAAATCATCAAAGCGGTAAACAGTTTTATCAGCAATATGAAAACATATTTTATTCTTGAGCGGTACGATAACCTGATTAAAAACGGACGCCTTAACAAAGTGACCGGGAAGATAATAAACGCCCTGAATATTAAGCTGATCATGGGCGCCGACAGCAACGGCAGTATCGCGCTATACGCAAAATCCCGCGGAACGAAGCAAATGATTGAAAAAATCTTGTCGTTTATCAAGAGCAAGGAAAAACCTACAAGCGGCGAAACCATGGTGATATCCCACTGTAACAATTTACCGCTGGCGAAACAGCTTTCAGACGCCGTTAAAAAGCAATTTGATTTTAAGGAAATCATTATTGTCCCGACAAAAGGGGTTATCTCCCTTTATGCCGACGATAAAGGGATTGTGCTTGCTTTTTAAAATACGCATAACCCCTCCGTTTTATGTCGACAGACCCTAAATCAGAATCAGGAAACACAGGCTTTTTGGATGCGTGTCCTAAAAGCCTGTGTTTCCTAAAAAATATCATAAATACGCGATATTACGGGTTCCTGACAATCTCCCCTTCCCAATCCGTTATGCCGCCAATATCAAATACTGTCGTATATCCCATTTCAATCATGTATTCAGCCGCATTTTTACTCCTTGCGCCTGAACGGCAATATACGATGACGGTATGGTTTTTATCAGCGATAACGGTTTCCACCATATCCTTTATTTCATAATCAGGCAGCAATACAGAATTCGCAATATGCCCCTCGTCATATTCTTTCGGTGTGCGGACGTCCAAAATGATCGCATCGTCAGACATCATATCCCGGGCTTCCTGCGGGGTGAGCTTTATATATTTTGCCTGTGCGCTTTCCATAGAAGGACTTGGCGGATCATCATGCGAAGCCGGAGATTCCGGCTCCTCTGTGGAAAACACCATACAACAAGCAAGCACTGTAATAAAAGACAGTGCTAACCCTGAAAGAAATAATTGTTTTTTCATCAAATCACATCATTTACGGCAACTGATTTTATAATTATTAACTTTATTTTAACACAGTGCATACAAAACTTCAATATTTGTTTCTCTTATAGCCCTTGGGAAATGGCTGTAATGCGTAAGATATACCTTGCCGTTTTCGCAGCTCATCTCGCAGTTCATCTTGAAAGTTCAATTGAAATAAATCGATGAATATGATAAGCTATATTATTGGAAAGGCTTAAAAGCATTATAACAGAAAGGACGTTTTTTAAGTGAAAAACTATCCATGGCTGGATGAATATTTGCGCTCAAAACAGGGCGCGGTTAAAGACTACAAGGCCGAATGGGGCTGGCACCGCTACATGATTGGCGGCAAAATGTTTGCGGCTATTATGCATCCGTCTGAAAAATATAACGCAATGTATGCGGGCAAAGACCTCATCAACCTCAAGTGTGACCCCATGATGTCGGAGCTTCTGCGGGAAAACCACCCCGAAGTCCTGCCCGCCTTTTATTGCGGCAAGCTCACATGGAACTCTGTGGACCTTGGCGGCGGCTTGCCCGGCGACATACTTAAGCAGATGATTGACGACAGCTACCGTCTGGTTTTTAACAAGCTCACCAAGAAAATGCAAAAAGAAGTGATAGAAGCCTGTATCTCACTCCAATAGACAAGCGCTGTATTTTTAAAGGAGCCTGTTTATATGCTTAAAATCTTCAAATATCTTACGCCAAAAGAATGTCTGATGACGTTCTTAAGCCTTGTCTTTATCGTAGCTCAGGTCTGGCTGGATTTGAAATTGCCGGAATACATGGCCGAAATTACAAAACTGGTGCAAACTCCCGGCAGTATGATAAGCGATATTCAGTTTGCCGGCGGCATGATGCTTTTATGTACCCTTGGCAGCCTCATATGCGCCATTACCGTCGGCTATTTCGCCGCCGTCATAGGCTCCGCGTTTTCAAGGCGCCTGCGCAGCCTGCTTTTTAGTAAAGTCGCATCCTTCTCTATGGAGGAGATGAACCGGTTTTCAACCGACAGCCTCATCACCCGTTCCACCAACGACGTCATTCAAGTGCAAATGCTGATTGCAATGGGGCTGCAGCTAATCATAAAAGCGCCGATCACAGCGGTCTGGGCGATTACAAAGATAGCCGGAAAACGCTTTGAATGGACGATGGCTACCGGCGCCGCGGTAGCCGTTCTCATGGCGGTAATCGGGTTGCTTATGATTTTTGTCATACCAAAATTTAAAAAAATGCAGTCGCTGATCGATAATATGAATCGCGTAACGCGTGAAAATTTAACGGGGCTTCGCGTTGTCAGGGCGTATAACGCCGAGGATTATCAGGAAGCAAAGTTTGAGCGGGCGAACGATGCGCTCACCGGGACGCAGCTTTACACAAGCCGCGCAATGGCTGTAATGATGCCGGTGATGTCGACGGTCATGAGCGGAGTATCCCTTGCGATCTATTGGACCGGCGCATACCTGATCCACTCGGCCGGGGCTGCGGATAAGCTTCCGCTCTTTGCGGATATGGTGGTGTTTTCCAATTATGCAATGCAGATCATCATGTCCTTTATGACGCTGCTTATGATTTTCATTTTGTTTCCCCGCGCCAGTGTTTCCTCAAGGCGCATCCGGGAGGTGCTGGATACCACGCCCGCCATACTTGGCGGCGGACGGGTGTCGGGCCTTTCCGGTCTTAATGGCGAGATGACGTTTAGCCATGTCAGCTTTAAGTATCCGGGCGCTGCCGACTATGTGCTTAAGGATGTGAGCTTTACGGTAAAACAAGGCGAAACCATCGCCTTTATCGGCTCCACCGGCAGCGGGAAGTCCACGCTTATGAACCTTGCGATGCGTTTCTTTGACGCGACCGAAGGTGAAATCCTGCTCGGCGGCGTGAACATACGTGAATACACGCTTGAAGCTCTGTACGGCAAAATCGGGTATGTGCCGCAAAAGGCCTTGCTGTTCAAAGGCTCCGTCTCATCCAACGTGGCCTTTGGCGATAACGGCGGCGGCTTTTCTGCCGACGATATAAAAAGGGCTGTCGAAATTGCGCAGGGCGCTGATTTTGTAGGGCAAATGGATGGAGGATATGAAGCCGATATCGCGCAGGGCGGCGCAAATGTGTCCGGAGGGCAAAAACAGCGTATCGCCATAGCCCGCGCCGTCTGCCGGAATCCGGAAATCTATCTGTTCGACGACTGCTTTTCGGCGCTTGATTATAAGACGGACAGGGCTCTTAGAAGCGAGCTTAAAAAAGAAACGGCCGGCGTTACAAGCATGATCGTGTCGCAGCGCATCGGAACGATCATGGACGCCGACCAGATCATCGTGCTGGACGATGGAAAGATAGCGGGGCACGGTCGGCACAAGGAGCTTCTGGAGACTTGCGAGGTATACCGGCAGATTGCCGTGAGCCAGTTAAGCGAGAAGGAGCTTGCGTCATGAGCGGGGAAAGAAAATACAGCAGGCCGATCGGCCCCCCCGGGCCCGGCTTGATGGGCAGAGGCGCCATAGAAAAGCCAAGAGATTTCAAGGGCACATGGGGAAAGCTTATCGCCTATTGCAAAAAGTATACTCCGGCGATGTCCGCAGCCATTGTTTTGGCGGCCGCGGGTACGGCGCTTCAGATAATAGGCCCCGACAAGCTAAAACAAATGACGGACGAAATCATGAAAGGCTTACCAGCGCTTGCGGAAGGAGCTCCGGTTGCGGGCGCCGTCGACCTTAACGCCGTCGGGCGCATCGGGTTCCTGCTGGCGGTTTTTTACGCGGCGTCCGCGATTTTAAGCTTTGCACAAGGATACATCATGGCGACGGTAACGCAAAAAATCGGTAAAAACATGCGTACCGGCATATCTCAAAAAATCAACCGGCTGCCTCTTAGATACTTCGACAAGGTAAGCTGCGGCGACATCCTCAGCCGCGTCACAAACGATGTGGATATAATCGGGCAGACCATGAACCAAAGCGTGGGAAGCCTTGTCGTGTCCGGCGCCATGCTTATTGGCTCGGCCGTTATGATGTTTTATAACAACTGGATTATGGCTTTGACCGCAATTGGCGTGAGTATGTCGGGGTTTGTTGTCATGGGCGCGATTATGGGGAAATCCCAGAAACACTTTGTGCGTCAGCAAAAGTATTTAGGCGCCGCAAGCGGTCATGTGGAGGAAATTTATTCCGGCCACAACGTAGTCAAGGCATATAACGGCGGAGAAGAAGCCGGGCGGGTATTCGAGGATATCAACAAAAGATTGTATGACAGCGGCTGGAAGAGCCAGTTTATTTCGGGGCTGATGATGCCCGTCATGATGTTTATAGGAAATTTGAGCTATGTGTCTGTCTGTGTGACCGGCGCTGTGCTGGTTATGAACGGGGCTATCTCGTTCGGCGTGATCGTCGCGTTCATGATTTATGTGCACCTGTTTACGCAGCCGCTGTCGCAGCTTGCGCAAACTTTCCAGAACCTTCAAAGAACAGCCGCCGCCGCCGAGCGTGTGTTCGCTTTTCTTGACGAGGAAGAAATGGCGGATGAAAGCCAAAAACCGAAATTGCTTGCCGATATAAAGGGCGGCGTGGAGTTTCGCCATGTGAAATTTGGATATATCCCCGGGAAAACCGTGATCCATGATTTTTCCATAAGCGTCACGGCGGGACAGAAGATTGCTATCGTCGGGCCTACCGGCGCCGGAAAAACCACCATCGTCAACCTGCTTATGCGTTTCTATGAGCTGGATGGCGGGGAAATCCTGCTGGACGGCGTACCGATCAGCCGGGTGCCGCGTGAAAATGTGCACGAGCAGTTTTGCATGGTGCTCCAGGACTCATGGCTGTTCGAGGGCACGGTTGAGGAAAACATCATCTACTGCAAGCAGGGCGTGACGAGTGAACAGGTGGTAGCCGCCTGCAAGGCCGTGGGGCTTCATCATTTCATCATGACGCTGCCGCAGCGCTACGACACGCCGCTCAGCGGCAGCACCAGCCTTTCGCAGGGTCAGAAGCAGCTTGTCACAATAGCCCGCGCAATCGTCCAGAACGCCACCGTGCTAATTCTGGACGAGGCGACAAGCTCTGTCGATACCCGCACCGAGCATCTGATCCGGGAGGCGATGGATAAGCTGACGGACGGACGCACGTCCTTTGTCATCGCCCACCGCCTGTCGACAATCAAGAACGCCGACTTGATATTGGTGATGAAGGACGGAGACATTATCGAAAGCGGAAGCCACAAAGAATTACTGGAAAAAGGCGGGTTCTACGCCGGCCTTTACAACAGCCAGTTTGAACCCGCCGCTTAATGCTAGCCCTTGCAGCCGGAGCTTTATTTCTTTCGCATGTTTAACGACATTCCCGCACGCCGGGCCGTTTTATACGCGTGCTCAAGCCCGACGACAAAACGGTCCTTTGCGTAAATAGCATATTTATCGCGATTTTGCTTCGGGGTAAAATTCACGGTAATGACGTTTGCGCCCGCGCTGAGCCCCGCCGCCTGCCCGTCCGGATGAATATACTCCAACGCGCTTACCGTCGGAATCAGCGCATCCGGAAAAGCGATCCGCCATATTGCCATTACATTTAACGTCAGGTTTATATCGCCCTTTGAAGCGTTTTCATACGGCGTCCCCTGATTTGGTATAAAGGGCGCGACGCTCACATAATCAGGCGATAATTCAATCGCAAGGAGAATATCGTCGGCGATGTCGTCCAGCGTCTGGTTTGGCAGCCCCAGAATATTGCCCGTGCCCAGCTTCATTCCCGCCGAGCGTATATCGCGTATGCACGATAAGCGCTCCTCATAGCTTGCGCCGGTCGCGTTTTCATAAAGGGACGGGTTTGCAGCTTCAAATTTCAGTATATATCCGGTAGTTCCGGCTTCCTTGTAGCGCTTGTATGTTTCGGCGGATTTTTTACCGGCGCACAACAGTATATCGCAGCGATGCTTGCTAAATATTTTCGGTATGACGCTTTCAAGCAGAACTGCGCACTTTGCCGATTCGCCGCTTTGCATAAAAACAGTAGGTATGCCTGAATTGATAATTTGACCGGCGGCTGCAACGACAGCCTCTTCATCCAGGTCATATCTGTCCAGCAAGTGATTATCGCGCCTCATAGCGCAATACAAACAGTTTTCAGCGCATCTGTTCGATAATTCTATCACGCCTCTGATATTTAAGCCGTCCCCCCCGGCTTCGTTTCTGACTTGTCTTGCATGTTTGAATAATTCCTGTTGTTCTGCGCCGTTTGCCTGAAGATGACGTTTAATTTCATCTCGCGTAAAGCTCATGTTTTTCATTTTTACACTACCTTCTGAAACACCAAAATATAACGCTGAGGGATAAACTGTTTTTCATCGGTCAGTCGAAAACCGTAGTGTTTTAGCTGGCTTATCACAAGCCTCCTGTCGATTCCCGAGCCATAGTAGTCCGGCTCGCCCCGAGGGGTTTCCGCTTCATTGTCGACGATAATAAGCTTGCCGCCGTCTTTGAGCGCGCGCTTTACGCTTTCTATGAACGCGTCCTTCACAGCCTCGATCGACGCCACATAGACGGCGTGGTACATGGAGCACATGAATATTTTGTCAAACTTGTCAAAAGGCAGCTTCGCGTCGTTTAAGGCGCTTACAACCGGTATGATATTCAGCTTGTAGCGGTCGCGGAGCGTCTCGACGTAGCTTAACGCCTCTTTGTTTATCTCAGTGGCGTATACTTTGCCGGACTCCCCTGTGCTTTTCGCAAATTTATATGTAAAATACCCGCTTCCGCAGCCCACGTCCGCGATTGTTTCGCCGGGCCTTATGTCAATATAATCAAGCATTTGATTCGTTTTTTCCCACCGGTCACGGTTTGGGTTATTAAACGCGATGTATTCCGAAACCTGCATAAGGTTTTTAAGCCGTTCGCCGTCATCTGCCGCAAGCTCGTATTTGCTCTGCAAATACTGTTTCAGCAACGCGAAATCGTCCCCCGCAAAATAATCGAGGTATTCTTTATAAAGCGGGTCTGAGGTCATTTCCCTGCGCGCGGCCCCGTCCGCCTTCAAATATTCGCAGAACCAGACAAAAGCCGTATACTCATCGCCGATGCGTTCTGCAGGTATGATTTTTTCATACGCCGATACGGCTAGGTCTATGCTTTTTGCGGTTTTATCCTCAAGCGCTTTCAGCAGAAGCCCGGCGGCGCGTTTGCCGCCCTCGCTGTAACCGGCTGTCGGGGCGGCGTCGGCCAATGCGAACTTAACAAGCGACGCCCCGGACAAAGCCGTTATTACGCCTTTGTTCAAATTTGTTTCATCTGTTACCTTTTTACGCTCGCTTTTTTTAAAAACCAGTGCGTACCGCTGTTTTGTAACCTGGACTTTTTTTATTAGCTTGAAGCCGTAATAGTACAATTGGCTCGCCAGCAAATCCTTTGCGATATACGGGCCGTGATACGGCAAATCCCCGCTTGACACCAAATCATTGTCGACGACGATCAAAGCGCCGTTTGGAAGCAGCGCGTTTTCAATGCTTTCGATAAACGCCCGGCGGTCCTGTTCCGTAAAAGCCGCGTACAGCACATGAAACAACGAACAGGAAAAGACGACGTCGACCTTGACGGACGGATCAATTCCGATGCCGTCTAAATTGCTCTTTACGATCTCCACGTTATGAATACTGTTTTTCTCAACATATTTATTTAAATAATCAAGATGCAGCGGGTTGATCTCAATGCCGTAAATCTTGCCGTGCGGCCCGACCATATCGGCAAATTTAAACGTAAAATATCCGGAGCCGCAGCCAACGTCGGCAATCGTGAGCCCCCCAACAATCCTGAGCTTTCGAAGTATTTCCGATGTTTTTTCCCACTGTTCCCTGTGTGGATTTGAGAATAAGATAAAATCCTCTAAAAACCGCAGCTCCCGATGGGTTTTGATATCACCTGCGGAAATCTCCTTAAAATGGTATTTATATTGAATATATGTTTTCAGCTTTTCAAAACCATTTGCCTGAAGATAACGATACCAGCTCTTGATTTCATCGGCTTCCAGCAATTCGTCCTCAATGTCTTTGGAAGGGGCCAGAAGCAATCTGCAAACCCATCTCAGCGCTGTGTATTCCCCTCCGAAATTCTCCGTGGGAATAAGCTTGTCATATGCTTTAACGGCTTTTTCCAAATATTTTTTGTCTTGCGTTTCAAAATACAGCATTATATTTTTTGCGGCGCCGATGCCGCCCGGAGTTAAATCAAACGAATCAAGACTGCCTATGTGTACCAGTGAATGTTTTGTTTTGCATGTAATCGTGGCGGACCCGCCCATAAAAGCACTCCTCTTTCCTGACCGGTTTATTCGCCGAACGCATCGCTTGCAGCGTTATTGTTATACGGGTTGAGCGCGCCGTCTGAATACTGTGCCTTTTCAAACGGGATATATTGCGCCGAGTTGAATTGCTGGGCGACCTCATCGGCCACAAAAGCGCCTAAATCCGTCAGCTTCATGCAGTCCTCATCCTCCTCGATCAAGCCGAAGCTTTTTAAGTTCTTCCTTTTTTCCGTAAATACCTGATCCAAGTCCATACCGTTTATTTTTTTAAACTTTGACTTTTTAACGCTCATATTTTTAATCGGCAAAATAATCGACCAGCGCAATTGCTCTTCAGGTGAACGCACCAGCCCTCTGGAAACAGGCAGCCTGCCGTTCTCCAAATCGCTGTAATACCGCTCAAAATGCTGGGTATTAATCATGAACCTGTCGCGGTAGCTGCTAAAGCCCGTAAGGCCGAACCCAACCTGGTCATACAGGTTGCAGCATTGGTTATACGCGTAATGGGATATGTTTTTCTTGTTTTTTGTATAAACGCGCCTTAAGTTTTCATCCCAGCCGTTTTCGTTTAAGATGTCGATGGCAATCTGTTTCATCCGCATCGTTTCGTAGAAATCAGGTATGTCGCCTCGCCGGTATATGATATTCCCCTGTTTATCGCCATACGCCAGCACCTTCAGGCGGTAAAGCTGTATCTCGTCGGTATTAAGCGTAACGGCCGTCCGGATCGTCTCGGCCCAGTTTTCAAGCGTTTCCCCCGGATGTCCGTATATGAACTCGATATTCACCTGAAACCCGTAATCTTTTGTGTTGTTTATCGCCTCGATTGCGGTCCTATCGTCATGCGCGCGGTTCATCAGCTTGAGCACATGATTGTCAAGGGACTGGATGCCGATTGTTATACGCGTCACGCCGTATTCGCGCATGATTGACAGACGCTGCTTTCCCTCTTCGCCCACAAGCGAATTGGGGTCAACGTCATAATTGAATTGTTTGCAGCCGCTCAAATCAACCTTTTGGTTAAAAAACTCCAAAAAATCTTTTAGCTGCGCCGGGGCAAGATATGTAGGCGTACCGCCTCCGATCAATACCGACCGCGGGCGGATTCGCTCAAGCTGAAACCGCTCCATATAGATTGTAAATTCTTTTTTAAGCGCCTTTATATATTTTTCCTTTTCCTCCGCCTGCGTACCCACAAGACCGGGATAGTGACAATAAGTGCAGGCTTGAAGGCAAAACGGAAAATGCACATAAATGTCCAGCATGCCGTCGTCAGGCTGCGTGTAGGTTTCAAGGATTTGATCCGGCGAACCCTCGCCGTACCGTGTAATGGGAGGATAATGCACAGACGGAACAAATTCGCCGCTCTTGCAAATAAGCCCTTCGTTTTGCAGCAAACGGAGTGTCTCTATCTGCGCATCCGCCCGCGTTAAATAATCTTTATAAGATTTCATAAGCTACACCTTTCAGGTTCATATGTTCCCTTTAGAATCCGGACGTATCCGGCAGGTCGAAAGCAACCGGTCTTCCGGGGTTAACAGGGCTGATGATAAAATCGACCGTCACGTCCCTTAAGACGGTCTCATTCGGCGGTGTAACGTCAAGATTCAGCTTAAACGCGATTTCAGAAACGTATCCGTTAGATACCGTAGCGGTGTAAACTACTGATTTCCAAGCCACCTCCGGGGATAATTCGTTCGACAGTTTTTCGCTGATAAACGTTCCGACAAGCTCGTCAATAGCCGCCGGAAGCAACGTCACTTCAAACCTTTTGCCGCCACTGACGTTTGATACGGATATTTTCTCCACATATCTTTCAGCGACAGGCTCAAGCGAATTTAGCTCCTTTATCTTGCTCGCGTCCAAAAGGCTTGAAAATTCGCTGAGATAAGAATCCATTGAAAACTGGGCGTTTTCCTTCTCACGGTGAGGGTCGGGGGTGGCTCCCATTTCCATTTTGTTTTTTGACTGTCCGTCGTCGGTATAAATATATACTCCGTCGCTAAACTGCGTAACGGTTTGTCCGCCGACTGTCATCACATTTAAAAACTGCGGCGTTGTATTCATGCCTTTCAATTTGAAATTGCCCGTGGAAGAAACGGTAGCCCCGTCCACGACCGCCTTCACGCTTGTGTTCAGCTCCATGCTGTCCGTGTTAAAGGTTTTTTTGAACGCGCCTGAATATGCCGAATAGCCGCTGCTTGAATAGATAAAATAAACGGCTGCGGCTGCAGCGACCAGTAGCAGGACAATGCATACGGAAATGATTGCTTTTTTGTTAGCCATGAAAAAAATCTCCTCCAGTTTATTAAGTATTTATTGGCTTTCGTCTTTCCATTTTAGGGCCACTGCAAAGATGGCGATATAAACAAACGATGAAATAACCAACCCAAACCATGAGCCATAAAAATTAGAAGTGTTTGTGATGCTGTACATGGCGTCAAGCGATTTTGTTTCCGTGCTCGATGACGTGGGAAGCGCGTTTAAATCCGTCAAAATCCCAAAGTTTTGCATGCTGAGTTTGCTGGGGATCAGGTTTGAAATAAAGCCCATAAATCCCGACAACTCAAAGACGACGCCCGAGAATAAGATTTGCGGCAGCAATATAATCGGGGCTATCGCCATAGCCCTGTCGGGATTGGGCGAAAGCGCCGAGACCGCAAGGCCAAGACAGGCGGCGCAAAGGGTTGTAAGGAGCACCGTCAGGAAATATCCCGAAAAAGGCTGAATCCCGAAAATGTTTTGGGGAAGCGGGCCTGTGTAAAGCCGTACAACCAAGGTGAGCGCAAGCGCCTGGAGTACACACAGCAGGCCTATAACCGCAAGCTTTGACGCGATGTAGGGAAGCGTGCGGACGGTCGATATTTTCTCCCGCTCAAAAATAGCGCGCTCCTTGCATATTTCCTGAATCGAGTTTAGCATACCGATCCAGAAAGCTGCGCACGTCAGCGAAAAAAGCATGGACTTCGCGGTCGAGGAATACGCGAATACCCCGTCGTCCGCCGAGCTGGTTGCAACCAACATCAGGAGGATACCTAAAACAGGGGCTTGCAGCAACAGCAGCAGCAATCTTTTCCGGTCGCCGAGTATCAGCTTCAAATATCGCGCCGACAGGATTGAAAACTGGCTGAACCCTGAATTATATCCTATTTTGTTGTCACGTTTTAGGTCCTGATGTGAAGCGTCCGCGCCGGAGCCTGCGTGCCCGGGATGTTCGGCCCGGTATTTTGCCTGCCATTTTTCGGGGGCGTTGTCTACTTTGTCATAAATATCTATAAAATTGTCCACGCCGAAAAAAGTACAGGCGTCGCCCGGAGTCCCGAAAAAGCACAGCTTGCCGCCGCGCCCAAGCACAATTAACTTATCGCACAAGTTTATGTTTTGCGTCATATGGGTTATGGCTACGATGGTTTTATTGTTTCTCGCCATGTCTTTAAGCATACCCATCAAATTGCGTTCTGTCGCGGGGTCGAGGCCGGACGTAGGCTCGTCCAAAAAGAACAGCCTCGGGTCGGAAAGAAGCTCAACGGCTATACTTGCGCGTTTGCGCTGTCCGCCGGAAAGTTTTTTGACCGGCGTGTTTCCATGATTTTCAAGCTTAACGCTTTGCATGGCCTTAGCCACCCTGCGTTCGTATTCGTCCTGCTGCGTGTCCTGGGGCATTTTGAGCTTTGCGGAATAAAAAAGCATTTGATATAACGTCAGGTCGCCGTATAAAATATCGTTTTGCGGGGCGTACCCGATCGTGCTCTTATAGGCGTTGCGGCTTCCCGCCATGCCGGAGCTGTCAAACTCGACCGCGCCGCCATGCTCCGATGTGATACCGCAAAGTATTTTCATAAGCGTGGATTTACCCGCGCCTGAGCCGCCGATAATCGCGACAAATTCGTTGGGCTTTATTGTCAGGCTTACGTCGTCCAATATCGTTTTTTCAGTGCCCTTCTGGATAACCTTGCGGCTTAAGCTTCGAGCATAAACCGGCAGTCCGTTATAGCCGCCTGCCGCATCCGCTATAAGCGTGCCGTTTCTAAGCCAAAAACATACCCCGCTTATATGGATGGCGTCGCTTTCCGTGATCCTTACAGGCTTTTCTATGCGCAGACCGTTCACAAAGGTGCCGTTGGTGCTGTGATTGTCCTCTATGTAGACGCCGTCGTTTTGTATCAGGAGCTTTGCGTGAAAACGTGATACTCCGGCCTGAGACAGCACAACGCCGCAGGAAAGGTCACGTCCGATAAAGACGGTGTTCTTGCCATGGAGCTGCGGCGGCTGTCCGGCGCCGGTATTTGCGTCTTGATGAATCGTAACGATAAAATGGACAGCCCCTGAGTCCGACAGGGAAACGACAGCGCCGTCGTAAAGCGGGACAGGCGCGGAGGAAACTCTCCTGTTATCAATAAAAGATCCGTTTGTGCTGTTAAGGTCGATATAGTAAACCTCGCCGCGCTCCCAAATAAACTTGCCGTGACGCCTGGACGCGGATTCATCGTTAATACAGACACTGTTGTCGGGCTCTCTGCCGACGGTCATGCCCGGATGGTTTTCGTCAACGGGAAAGCTTAATGTTTCAACGCCTTGATGTATCAAAGCAATATTTGCCCTGCCCAATGGACATCACCTGCTTTTCTTTAAAAACCTGTATTCACAGGCTCAACAGTTAAATAACCGGTCAGATGACCCTGAATTCAATATTGTTGTCAGCCAGATAAAAGCTGTCGCCGTAGTTGAGCGATACGCTTTCTCCCGGGTTCAGTTTTCGGCCTCCCGAAAGGAACGTGCCGTATGTTGAGCCTTTATCGGTCAGCGTTACGCCCGCCCCGTTCTGACTTACGCCGCAGTGCATGGAGCTAATACCTTTCGTGTCGTTGGGGAAAACAATCTGGCAGCGCAAAGGGTCGCGCCCGATGGACAGGCTGCCGTTGACGGGGAACGTCGTTCCGGCAAAATTACCCTTGGTGCAAATCAGGCTCGCCGCAGCGCTTGACTTGGCCGGTGTATTCACCGGTTTTTGCGAGGACGGAAGCGCCTGGGTTACAGCATAGGGGGACGCCTCTATGGGGGGAGATACCGCTGCGGGCGCGGGCGCGGATACCGGCATGGGAGCATGCTTCGCCGCGGAAGAAGGTCTGCTCATTACGAGTACCATTACGATTCCCAGCACGGCGACGACAGCCAGCAGCACCCACCAATAACTGGTCAGGAGCTGGATCGCGGTATTGGAGAAGCCGGATGTATCATACACAACTTCTTCTTCGGCGGCCTCCGCATCTTCCGATTCATCGTCGGAGGCTGCGCTGTCGTCCGTCACCGCGTTTCTCGAGCCCGCCGTTGTTACAATGGGGATGCCGAGCCGTTCGCATTGTTCGATGACATAATCGATGTATACGGCGCCTTTAAAGCCTTCCGTTCCAAGGGTGTGGACGCCGATTACCGCGCCGCTGTCGTTGATGACCGGGCCGCCGGAGCTGCCGGAGCTGGTGGACGCGTCATGCTGTAAATATCTTACGCCCCCTGATTCCTGGTTTATGTTCGTTATGGTGCCTGGGGCAACGGTAACGTCAGCCTCCGATGAGGGGAGGTTTTGCGAGCCGAAAAGATAATCGGAGGAGCCCGGGAATCCCGCCACATGTATAGAGTTGCCGCGGCGCTCATTCTCGGCGGGAGCAAGCGTTAAGACATTTCTGTTGCTCAGCCCCGTATCAACCCTGAGGATAGCGACGTCCATGCCGTCGTTAATGTCGTTTGACAGTATTATCGGCGTTGCCGTAAGACGCACATCGTTTACGTCATCCAGAAGCACGAAAAAGTTATCGCTGAAATCATAAACCTCAATCGGCTGCCCGGTATTGGAATCATATAAGATACCCATTATGACATGCCTGTTTGTCACAAGGTATGTGCTGCTTCCACTTTGCGCGATAACAAACGCGGTTCCGGTTCCGGCGCTCATATTGTCGAATCCGACTACGCGCACCACGCTGTTCGCGATCACGTCGTAATCGGGCGCGGCAAAAACAGGTACCGCCGTTAACGCCGCAATCAGAACAACGATTAGCATCATCGCCGTCATTTTAGCAATTCTTTTCATTATTACGCACCCCTATATTCGATTATTACTGAAGTAAAACAATCCTGATCCGGGTTTTATCCCGCAGCCTTTTTGTGATTGTTCATTAACCTACCGCGTTGCCGTCGGGCGACGAATAGATTGTCACCCTGGAGCCCACCTCTATCGTGCTTCCGGCGGAGGGGTTGGTTCTGAAGACGATGTTGTAATTGTCATTGTCGCCGGGTTGATATGTATAGCTTTGCAGGCTTACGTTGATGCCTAGATCGCGCATGACGTCAACCGCCTTGCTAACCTGCATTCCAACAAGGTTTGGCATTGTCACCGTTTTAGCCTTCTCCGGTCCGCGGCTCACCGTGATGGTTACGGTGCTGCCGCTCCTCGCCGTACCGCCGGACCTGGGCGACTGTGAAATGACGTTGCCTTCCTTCACGCTGCCGGAATATTCCCGCTGCACGGTTACTTTAAAGCCCGCGTTTTGCAGGGCCGACACGGCGCTGCTTTCGGATCTGCCCGTCACATCCGGCACACTTGGATCAGACGGTGGCGCAGGCTCGGGAGCGGGCGCCGGGGTTTGCTGCGCGGGAGGTTGTTGCGCCGGCGCCTGCTGTGCGGGGGCCTCCTGCGCCGGTGTCTGCTGTGCAGGAGCCGCCTGTTCCGGAGTTAATTTGGCTCTGTGCTCAAAGCTCCATAAATCCGACGGCTGCCCTCTTTTAAAAGTATCTACAGTACCGTCTTCATCAACTAGGCTCAGGGTGTTGTCCTTAATGAGATAAACATATGTCCACCCGGGAAAATCATTCACCGCTTCTATTTCAGATACGTCATACCCACCCTCGTCATGAATAGCCGCCCATGAAGCTTTCATTGTCAAAACGGCGGCCTCCGTGGTGTAGGTTCCCTCTATAATATAATAATAATCGCGGTCCATAATTTCAGGTTCAAACGTAACGAGATAAAATTCACCTTCGTTGTTAAACATTATCTCGCCCCCGATATCGCCCGTTGATATCCATGTGCCCTCGATAGTGGCGTCTGTTATTTCCGAGCTGCGGTTAAAGCCCCATAAGCCGGAGGGCTGCTCCTTTGTCATTGTATTCGTGACAATTCCATTTGCGGCAAAGGCAATAACATCTCCCTCGATGGAAACGTCAAACGTCCAGTTACCCCTGTTTTCATCCGCGTCCATAGGGGCTATAAGGTCGCCCTGCCTAGCGGCCTCCAAAACAGGAGTCATCCGCAGGCGGTCGCCTATGATTTCATATGTACCCTCGGTAATCAAGTGCAGACCGTCGTTGAGGGTATCCACATCCCTTTTTATCATGTAAAACTTGCCGTTTTCGTCAAAAGCGATTTCGATTATCTCATTATCGTTTTTCTCAATCCATGTACCCAAAATTCCGGTTTTAAGAGATTCCGCCGAGGTTTGCGCAACCGCGGGCTGCGCCGGCTCCTCAGCAACGGTGGTTGCCGGGTCTTCGACAACGGCTTGATTACCGCGCACGGCTAAGATGGAGCCTGCGATAATCAGCGCCGTAACCGGCAGTACAACCAAAACGGCGGCAGCCGCTAAAACCCCTGCAAGTACTTTGTTGTTTTTCACCCATGCAACTAAAGAGCTTGTCTTTTGCGGCGTTTGTCCGGCGCCTGCGGCAACAGCCGCGTGTGATTGCGCCCCATATTCGGGCGTGGAAACAGGTACGGCTGCAGTCGCCGGAACGCTTATGGGCGCCGCCGCCATCACCGGTACGCCGGTAAAGGCATGCGTTGTAACCGGGCCGTACAGCGCGCCGTACAGCTCCATGACCGTTTGATGACGGTCTTTTTGATTTACCGCAAGGCCCTTCATGATACCCGCCTCTTGTTCCGCGGTCAATTCAGCGCCAAGCTGGCGCGGGGGCTTCAGCGTATCCTCGCGCAGCCGCTCCAGCGCTTCGTCGGGCGTTACGCCCGTAATGGCTCTATAAATTGTCGCGCACATGGCGTAGATATCGGTCCATGCGCCTTGCACGCCGCGCGTGCGGTACTGCTCCTCCGGCGCGAAGCCGTGCTTGAGCATTACGGACAAGCTCTGCTGCCCGTCCGATACGCCGCGGGCCGCGCCGAAGTCAATCAGCTTGGGATTGCCCTCTTTTGTGAAAATAATGTTGTCGGGGCTGATATCCCTGTGGATGATGCCCGCGTTATGTACATCATAAAGGGATTTGATAACCGGCTTCATATATTCCAGCACTTCCCCGGCGGGAAGCCTGCCGCCCGCTTTGGACAGCCTGTCTTTCAGCGTATTGCCGTCGACAAATTCCATGACTATGTAGGCCGTTCCGTTTTCCTGGAAGTAATCCTTGACGGAAACGATTCCGGGCAGGGAAAAGAACTTGGCGAGCGTTTTAGCCTCACGGACAAAGCGGTCGCGGCCTTGTGTGAATATCTCCGTATTGCCGCCGGAATACGGAAATACCGTTGTCGCATTCTCGCGGGTAACCACGCCGCTAGGGTAATATTCCTTTATCGCGACCTTTATATCAAGATTGAGGTCGTACCCGATGTATGTGATGCCGAAGCCGCCCTCGCCCAAAGCTTTGCCCAGCAGGTACTTTCCGGAAAGGAATGTGCGCGGGCGAAGCTGATGCGGCGGAATGATTTCCGCCGATTCGTTATAGCCGCACACGGGGCATACGTCTACAGGCGCCGGGTGCTGCGTGAAACAGCTTACGCAGACGATACCGATTGATGAAGCGTCCAGCATGAGTATAACCTCCAGTAACAGATTGATACGCCGCTCCTAAATATTCACAAACACCGCCGCCGCCGAATAATTGTCATTGCCTTTCGGAGCGCGTCTCTCAAGTATCCTGATCATAAATTGCAGCCAGTTATCGGGCGAAGCTGCTTTTGCAAGCTCGGATTCCATCTCATTTTCCAAAACGTACTCCCAAAAACCGTCCGTACATAACAGGAATGCGTGGAACGCATGCGTTAATACGCATATGGGGGCGATTTCCGCGCTGAAGCGCTCTGCGCTTCCGAACGCTTTTAATACCATATTGCGGTCGTCATGGTTCCGGATTTGGTCTTGCGTTATCTCACCGGACAACACAGCCATCTGTGAAACGCTGTGGTCCATGGTTTGACAGGCAAGCGCCCCGTTCCTGAAATGGTATAGCCTTGTGTCTCCGGCATGACCCCATAAGGCCGCGCCGTTATGGATAAACAAGGCGGCGCCGGTGCTTTTCATTTTTTGCCCGGGCATCTGGGATTCCACCACTTTTTTGTTGGCCTGCTCAAAAAGCATCCGGATATGCCCGGTATCAATCCGCGGGTTCAGCATAAATGACGAGGCAATATGCCCGGCGACAATTTGCGACGCAATCTGCCCTCCGCCATGCCCTCCCAGGCCGTCCGCGACCACAGCGGCGCATATCCCGTCCCGGTTATTTAACATGACGCAATCCTCGTTATATTTTCTGCCGCCTTGAAAAGAACAGGAGGCTGCCGCTATCTGCATATCAATCACTCAATTTCAAAAATGTTTTCACGGTCCGCAAGATAAAAGCCGTCCCCGCTTTTAAGCGATACGCTTTCGCCCGGATTAAGCCTTGGCCCGCCTGTCAGAAAAGTGCCGTATGAAGAGCCTCTGTCGGTCAGCATAACGCCGCCTGCCTGCCACCTTACCTCGCAGTGCAGGGAGCTGATGCCTTTCGTATCATTCGGGAAAACAATCTGACAGCGCAACGGGTCGCGCCCGATTGACAGGCTTCCGTTTATCGGGAACGCCGTACCGGCAAAGCGGCCCTTTGTGCAAATCAGGCTCGCCCCGGCGCCCTGCGCCACCGGCGTATGCAGCGGCTGTGTAGCGGGAATTGGAGTTGGCGCCATCGCGGGAACCGGCGCCGGAGGGGCCATAGCTTTCGCGGGAACGGTAGCCGGTTTGCGCTTCATGATCATAATCAGGCAGACAGCGCCCGCTCCAATAGCCGCCCCTAATATCCACCAGTAGTTGATTTTAAAACCGGATTCATGTTCAGGCTCCGGCTCAGGGTCTGATTCAGTCACGGCTTCCATCTCCGGTTCCGGTTCAGGCTCAGGCTCAGGCGCCGGAGAGGGAGACGCCGCCGGTTCAGGCTCCGGCTCGGGCTCGGGCTCCGGGCTTGCCGGATTGGAATCTACCGTAAAGGGAACGCCGAATACGTTGCACGCCCGGATGATATAATCCGTGCAAATCGCGTAACTTGTACCAATCCCCGGGCCGCTTCCGATATTCACCCCGACGACCGCTCCGCCCTCGTTTAAAAGGGGGCCGCCGGGAACCCCGTAAAGCGAAAATGAAAAAGTATCGTTTTGAAAGCATGTGGAGCTGTTTGCATCAGCGTGAACCGCGCTTATAACCCCGCCGGTTACGGCGACGTCCTCTATTGCGGACGGAATCGATATGCCCGTGTCATGCGTGTCGTCCACGGTTCCCGTAAACCCCAGAGAGTGGACGCTGTCGCCTACTTTCACCGTGTCGGGCGGAGCAAGCGGCAGGGCTTTGTAATCCTCAAGCCCCGGCCCTGCCCTTAGGATTGCCAGATCAAGCCTTTCGTCAAACACATAACCTTCGTCCGTTTCTTCCGTTAAAAGGGTGACGTCGCATTTTACCCTTGCGGCAGCAGGGTCTTGCGGTAAAACATAAACCCCGTTTAGATCGTTTTCAACTATATGCCTGTTTGTAATAAGATATGTACCCCAGCCTGTCTGCGCGATAACAAAGGCGGCGCCGGTACCGGCCGGGACGCCGTTTCTGTAAACCACAACTCGCAGGACGCCGTTCCTTGCCTCGTCCGCCGCACGGCTTGACGAAAACGAAAGAGTAAATACGCCTGCTAAAACAATAACGGCCGTCAGCAGGCTTATTGTTTTGTCCAAAACCTTTTTCGTGGCTAAATACCTCTATATTCTAAAATTACCGCGGTTAGGTTATCCTGGTTCGGGTTTTGCTTTTCGAGTACTTTTTCCTGCAAAACGCCGGCGCTTCTGTGTGGCTCCGTCATCATGGATTCCAATATTTCGTCATTTGTGAGAACGCCGAATACGCCGTCGGACATCAGCAGTATCCGGTCGCCGCTAACCAACTGCACCGGCATTATATTGCGGTCGACCTTTTCAAGATTCCCCATGCCGAGGTAACTGGTGAGCGCGCCCTGTTCCGGACTGGTCGCGGCGTCTTCCCATGTGATTTCTCCCGTTGCGGCTTTTTCATAAAGCTCCACCGCGTATACATGCTCGCGGTTCAGCTGTATCAGCGCGCCGCCCCTTAGAAGACAGATGCGGCTGTCCCCGACGGCCACCCAATACATTTTCCCATCGCAAAGGATTGTCGCGACTACCGTAGAGCCGCCCTGTTCGCGCCCGTCAAGAAACCGGTTCACGTTATCGTTTGCCAGGTACAGCATATTGAGCAAATCCAGCTCCGGCCGGCCTGAGGTATCGGTTTCAATGAAGTATTGCAGCATTGCGCGCGCCACAATTCCGCTTACCTCGCCACCATCCGCAAGACCCCCCATGCCGTCGGCCACAACGCCGAACACTCCTTTGCGCCTTAACAGCTCCATGTTTGAAACATCGGATATGGCGAAGCTGTCCTGCTGGCTTTCACGCGCCCCGATATGATGCATGTTGCCAATCAGCACCGGTGCGCTGTCTGCTATGTTTTTCCTTTTTTTTAGAAAAAACATTTTCTCACGCCCAATCAAATTTCTCCCCGCACAACGGCATGAAAATAAGTTTTGTTTTCCCGATTAGCACGACGTCATATGTATGGATTACCGTAGTGGAAAAAACCCCTTTATCGTTGAGCCGTACAATGCTCCGGCCGTCCCCGGGCGTGAAATAGAAAAGCTTCTCTTTCGTATCATAGCTTATGACGGCATGGTTTTCGCGCGAGATTGTATCGTCGCCGCCTATGCAGATGTCCATCTTTTTATCGCGTCCAATATAGTTATTATCGCTGTGGATGCGATAATCGCGTCCTTTTTCCTCGCCCTCCACGCAAATCAGCCAGCCCACGACGGGATCAATCCCCAAAGCCTCCTTAACGAGCGCCACTGTTTTCCCGTCGCTGCCGGTTCCTCCCTGGGGTACGCCGCGGTTGTCCGCGGACGGCGACAGCGGCATGGTGCGCCCCATGTCAAGCGGCATTGTCTTCCCGATATTCGAGCTGTTGCAATACGGGCAGCTTGGATGGATAGACGCGTCGTAATAATGGCCTCCCTGAGCGCATTGTTTCATTTCCATTGGATTTCCTCCTTTAAGAATCATGTTTTGCGGCATTATGGCAAAAGCCGGCAAAACCCCGCATGGCTGTGCGCCGGTATATAAAGACACATCATTTCATTACACTGAAATTTGCATAATATAGTATTATAATATATGTCAATGCTTTTTTCAATAGCTTTAAAAATTTGCCAGGGCAACAGCATTTACTTTTTTATTTAGGCAGAACCACCCCGCCGTCTGCGGACGCCACCCCTCCGAGGAGGGGAATGGGGATAAAACGGAACGAAATTCCCCTCCTTGGAGGGGTGGCACGAAGTGCCGGGGTGGTTTTTCAGCCCATTTGCTGTGATTCACGCTCAGCAAAAAGTAAATGCTGTTGCCCTGCATAAGGCGCCGACACCCCTTAGGCTTTTTTAAAAAAGTAAAACAAGACATACTATTGTCGTGGTTGTTGTGATACGATATAGAAAAAAGAAAGGTTGCTTAAAAATGAATCAGGAAATTATTGCAAAGGCGAAGGAAATTATAAGCGCAAAAACAGGCTATATTGGCGGCGGCATGGAGGGGTATGCCGTTCTTGCCCTCATTGATGAAAATGGTTACCCCACCGCTTCTACATTGACAATAGCAAAAGCAGACGGTATCAAATGGCTTACATTTAACACTTCGCTTGGCAGAGATTCAGTAAAGCGGATTAACAAATGTAACCGCGCCGGCGTATGCATAAACTCCAGCGAATACAATATAACCCTTGTGGGTACGGTTGAAGTGTTAACCGACCCCGATACAAAAAAAGATATGTGGTTTCCGGCTATGGAGGGCCAATGGAGCGGCCCTGATGATCCGGAATATTGTGTTTTGCGTTTTACCGCGGAACGCTATAGCCTTTTTGTCGGATATGAAGAGGCGAAAGGCGCTTTATAATCCGCGGAACGGCAGCTATTTCCTCCTTTGAAGAAAAGTAATGACGATAAAGGTTATATCCTTTATCGTCATTATTTCGGTTTTTTGATACAGGGGTTTTTAAAATGTTAAAATTTATTCATAATAAATGGAGAAAGATGGCTTTACATTGAGAAAAAAATATTATATGATATAAAGGCATATTTTTGAAGGAAGCTGGTGAATGTTTGAACGCTGCAAACAGGCTTTTTAAGGTTGCCGTTTTGGTGTTCGTTGCAGCAGCACTATGCTTTAATGCTTTTGCAGAGCAAGCCGGTAAGGTTAAAGAAATAACGCCGCGTTTTCGGCGGCATGTAACGGAATACTATAAACACAACACCGATGCTGTGGGCTGGCTTAATGTCCCCGGCACTAATATAAGCGATGTGGTCGCGCAAAACCCGCCGAACAACAATGCGTTTTATCTTACGCATGACTTTTTCGGCAGGCCCGACAGAGACGGTATTTTTGCCGCAGACAGACGGTGTTCCCTAATCCGCGGCGGTGAGCTTAGCCGTAACACGACCATATACGGGCATACTTGGGACGAAGATCCGCACGGGAACCTTTTCCACCAGTTAAAGCGCTTTCAGGACCCAAATTTTGCAAAAGACCATCCTTATATCTTTTTCTCGACCGAAGATAAAGATATGGCCTTTGAAATATTCGCGGTATATTATACAACTACCGACCTGCCTTATATCATCCCGGATTTGTCATGGGGGCGCTTTGCAAGCGTTATACAAGTCGCCTTTGCCTCGTCGCTTTATAATTACGGCATACCCGTTAATAAAACGGATAAAGTCCTTACTTTATCGACGTGCACCTATGACGTTCCGGGGGTTGGAAGGCTTTCCGTCAATGTGCCGAACAAGTACCGCTTTGTGATTATGGCAAAGCTGGTAGACGGCGAGTCCCCCAGAAAGGAAAAGGCAAGCATTAAGCTTAACAAAAACATAATGCCTGTACACAGCCAGCCAACGATTATCCGCGACGACCCTGAGTTTTTAAGGATTCTCGAGTCGTATCGGGCAAGTATTACGAATTCCAAGTAAAAATCTGTTCCCGGCAAATGAATTGCCAGGGGTTTTTGCTTGGTATAAATAAAACGTCCCGGCTTTTTATTCCGGGACGTTCTTCTATATCTGTTTCTTTATACGGCTCAGCGCCGATTTTTCAAGCCTTGAAACCTGTGCTTGTGATATACCTACTTCTTTCGCCACTTCCACCTGTGTCTTGCCCACGAAAAACCTCAGGGATAAAATCCGTTTTTCCCTCTCGCACAGGTTATTGATGGCTTCTTTCAAGGATAGCTCGTCAAGCCAGTCCTTGTCTCCTGTTTTATCGCCTACCTGATCCATTACAAAGATCGTGTCCCCTCCGTCGGAATAAGCGGGCTCGTAAAGTGATACAGGCTCCACAATGGCTTCAAGCGCCATCACCACTTCTGATTTCGGGATTTCCATTTCCTTTGCAATCGCGTCGATCGTGGGCTCTTTCATGTTCTCGCCCACCAGCTTTTCCTTGACCTGCATGGCCTTATACGCCGTATCACGCAGGCTTCTCGACACCCTGATGCTGTTGTTGTCGCGCAAATACCGCCTGATTTCTCCAAGTATCATCGGAACTGCATACGTTGAAAAACGCACATTATGCTCGGTGTCGAAATTATCGATAGACTTAATAAGCCCGATGCATCCGACCTGGAACAAATCGTCAAGGTTTTCGCCGCGGTTTGTAAATTTCTGCACGACGCTTAAAACAAGCCGCAGGTTGCCGTTTACAAGCTGCGCCCTTGCATCTTCATCTTTATTTTCACGCACCCGCTTTAGCAGCTCAAGCTTTTCACTTTCTTTGAGAACTTTGAGTTTTGATGTATTTACCCCGCAAATTTCCACCTTATTAATCACAAAGTTCCCTCCGCTGTTTTAATACTTCTACACATAAGTATTGTCCCTACGGCGGCAGGTAATGCATTATTCTTTTTGGGAATTTTTAGGGTGACTATATCCTTGACAAATCAAACTGGACATGGTAATAATGAAGTAATATTTATAAGGAGAATACTATGAAAATTGCAATCGGAAACGACCATACCGCCCTTGATATGAAGCGCGAAATCAAAGCGCATCTTGAAAATAAGGGGCATGAGGTCATAAACGTCGGCACAGATTCCTCTGAATCGAGCGACTATGCGGTCTACTGCGAAAAGATCGCGCTTGCGGTGACGTCGGGTAAAGCTGATTTGGGTATTGCCATATGCGGCACGGGGATTGGCATGTCCATTGCCGCGAACAAGCATCGCGGCATACGCTGCGTCGTTTGCAGCGAACCGTATTCCGCGATGCTTTCAAGGCGGCACAACGACAGCAACATGCTTGCGTTCGGGGCGCGCGTCATAGGCCCGGAGATGGCAAAAATGATTGTTGACGCGTGGCTTGACGCCACCTTCGAGGGCGGCCGCCACAAAAAACGCGTTGATTTGATTATGGACATCGAACGGCGGAATTGCGTGTAGGCGGTAATATAATTGTCAGATAAAATGAACATAAATAAACATGCGGCATCCGGTTCAATTCCCGGATGCCGCATGTTATTGCCCTAGGGCGTGTTCCCATTTATTCACACATGCTTTCAAGATATTCAATAAAATCGGCTACCGCGCCATCCTCACATTTGCCTGCCACAAAATCGCAAGCCCCTTTGATTTCATCGAGGGCCTCCTCCACAGTTGCGCCGACCCCCGCGTATTCCAGCATTTCGAGGTCGTTGTAATAATCGCCTATCGCCGCAATGCGCTCTCTTTTAT
>Ga0099364_10001494_pt1 | contig 38417 bp, 30 predicted proteins | sample TergutTh196P3_FD_73070 | JGI IMG/M metagenome (GOLD analysis project Ga0099364, IMG submission 73070) | Microcerotermes parvus P3 segment gut microbial communities from Pointe-Noire, Republic of the Congo - Th196 P3 | ecosystem: Host-associated > Arthropoda: Insects > Digestive system > Gut ... | reverse complement strand
TGTAGTTATATCTCAAAAGATTATGTTCGACCTTCTTTATTTGCCCGGTTTAGAATTGCGTGACAACATTTATTTGTCTCGCTCAAAATATATACAGTTCACCCTCAGCCCCTACATAGAATTGGAATACGAGCAATTTCTTACTAAACGGAAGCATCTGAAGGGCGCTGCCGACTTGCTGTCTGTGGCATCAACTTCTTTTATCAACGAATACGATTTACCGGATGTCTCAGCCGAAATAAAAACGCCTGTCGGCATACTGTCGGCTATTGGTGGTTTATCTATAGAAGCCCTTCTTTTCAACAAAATCGGGGTATCATACGATTTCGGCTATTTTCATTCCCTATTAGGTCGCACGCAGATAAACGCCCGTTACAGGTATCAGGGTAATGAAATACACTCGTTGAATTTCAAATCCGAAAACGGCGGATTTATGATAAAAGGGCGATTGCGTTATTACTTTTGAGGGTCTTGAACACAAAATAGTATATATAATTAATGTACGCGCGTACATTAATTATATTATTGCGTTACTTGGGGCTTTTCAAGTTAGAATTTATATCCGATTCCTAAACTAACTCCTGATTGATAAAATTGACGCGAATCTATGTTTCCTTGTTTTAAAAATTTTAGAAAAGACTGCGTTTGTTTTGCATTTTCTATTCCGTTTATCCTGATATAAGGATTCAGAAAAAGAGTAATACCTGAACGAAATTCATGTTCAGCGCCAATTCCCAACCCACAACCCAATAATATATCAAGTTTATTCGTTTCTTTATATTCAGCCCCTCCCACATGTAAATGTCCCTCTTCAATTATGGTTACTATTGGTTCTGATATCGGAATATACGATTCCCAGCTTGTTCTGGCTGCAAGATTAAAAAATAAGCCACCATTCACGTAAAAAAATTTCCAAAAATTATATTTTAGTTGGATGGGGATGGTTGTGAATTTTATATTTACTTTGGTTGATGTAACAGCTGGCATAGGAGATGACGTGCGTTTAATATCACTGTAAGTATATTCAAAACCGCTACACAAAGATAAATGATTCGATAGTACTCGTGAATAATCAAGTCCAAAACTATAATAATAATTGACATGATACCCTCCCGCTCCCATAAGTTCTCTACCCCCGACAGGGCGATAATTACCTGTTCCAAATGCAGAGTGCATTCCTACCAAATTCTTTTTATCTGTTTGACCGAATGTGTTAATTGCGGAGAAACAGACAGCAATTGTAATTAAAATCTTCTTATTCATAATTTTATCATTTTTTTATTAACTCCTTGTCAATAATTATACCGCATAAGTAACAATGTACCCTACCTAAAAAAATCTATTTGCGAAGCTCCTTTTCTTTTGTCCAATACACTGATTTCCCTAAAAGTGAAATCCCAAGGTAGCCTCTTACCTTTAATCTATCGGGTTCGACAAAACTGATTTTAGTACTGTATTCGCTGCCGTCGTACATTACCCGCCCGTTGATCCACTCATTGTTTTTCGGGTCGTACGTCAGATTTCGAAACTGTACTGTGCCTACATGGTCGCTTGTTGATAAATTTTCAACCCAAACGATTTTGATTTCGTATTTTCCTTCAGGCGTTTTAAAAACTTCCATTTGAAGTTTATCGCCGGTTTTCGGGTCGGAAGCAAGGTAATAGCCGATGATGTCATCGGCTTTTGTCTGTGAAAAAGCGGCGACGATCTGTATGGATGCCATCAAACTAATGAATAATAATCTTTTCATTTTCAAAATATTTTGCGTTTTCAAGGCGTAAAGATACAAAATAATATCAAAAGTTCAAACATTCAAAAAAACTTCCAGCAATTCAGATTGGGTGCGCGGACGTCCCGTCCGCATTGTGCGGGCGGAACGCCCGCGTACCCAATAAGGAAATTGCCGTAAAAAATACGTTGTCGTTATAATAAAACGGCGTTTTTGCCGTTTTAGGTTGTATGCGTTATGTTCGTTATATAGTAGGGATTTTGTTCATGGGGGTTATTATATTCTCATGCAAAAGCGTGAAGCTTAGTGTGGCGGAAGAAAAGCAGCAGATTGGCGAATATTATGATGCCGCCGCCATGTATCGTAAACTGTATGCCAAGACTAAACCTACCCAACGCGATATGCGGGCGTATCTCTCCTACCGGATGGGTATTTGTTTTCAAAAACTTAATGATGTGAAGCAGGCGTCGACCTACTATCAGAAAGCGATGACCTTTAATTATCCGGACAGTCTGCTCTTTCTGCGTCTCGCCCAAGTGTATCATCAGGGAGGAAAATACAACGACGCCGTCAGTTATTACAACAGATTTTTAGAACAGAATCCCGAAAACATCATCGCCCTGAATGGCATCATAGGATGTGAGCTTGCTGCGAAAATGAAAGAAAACCCTACACTTTACCAGGTTCGGAGAATGGAGATTTTCAATTCACGTTTTGGTGAATTTAGTCCGATGCTTACGGGGGATGACTATGATAAACTCTATTTCGCTTCGTCGCGCGCCAAAAAAGTAAACAAGGATTCTATCAGCGCCATAACAGGGCAGTTGACAAATAATCTCTTCCTTGCCGAGAAAGACGAAAAGGGGGCATGGAAAAAACCGGTCGAACTTGAAGATGCTGTTAATACAGTGTATGACGAAGGGACGCCTTCTTTCTCGGTCGATGGTAATACGATGTTCTATACGTATTGCGAAAGCGATCCGCTCGATTCGCGGACTGCGGAAATATACATGTCCCCCCGTAGCGGAGCGACATGGGGTATCGGCAGCCGTATCAACCTTATAAAAGATTCTGCCACAAGTTTTGCTCATCCGTCCCTGTCGCCCGACGGCAAATATTTATATTTTGTAGCGGAGTTCGGCGGTTACGGGGGAAAGGATATCTACCGAGCGCGTTTGGTCGGCCAGAGCGATTTTTCTGGCATCGAAAATCTGGGACCCCAGATCAACACGCCCGGCGATGAGATGTTTCCCTATATACGCGATTCCGTCACCCTCTACTTTGCCTCCAACGGTCATCCCGGATTGGGAGGACTTGATATTTTCAAAGCTACTTTAGACAGTCTGGGGGTATGGCATGTCGAAAACATGGGCGCACCCATCAACTCTATGGGCGACGACTTTGGCATCACATTCGAAGGCGCCTGGGAAAGAGGTTTCTTTTCGTCCAACCGCAACGACGCCCGTGGTTATGACCATATCTATTCATTTGAACGTCCAACGGTCACCGTCTTTATTGAAGGATATGTATCCGACGCCGAAGAAAACGCGCTCGAAGGAGCGATAGTCCGCATCGTTGGGAAAGACGGGCTGAATGAGAAAATTGTAGCCAAACCTGACGGCTCCTACAAAGTAGAGCTTGAACGCGACATCAGCTATGTGATGATGGCAAGCGCGCCCGACTACCTGAATCAATATTTCGAGCTACAAACCGACCCCGATGAGCGGAACGAAACTTATTACGTAGATTTCTTTCTTTCACCCATTTTCAAACCTACCGTAGTCGAAAATATCTTTTACGATTTCGATAAAGCGACGCTTCGTCCAGAATCGCAGGAAGCATTAGACGAAATCATCAAAATACTAACCGACAATCCAAACATTACCATCGAGATGGGAGCGCATACCGACCGCAAAGGCTCCGAGACATACAACGAAGGATTAGCCCAGCGACGCGCACAATCGGTTGTCGACTACCTGATAGAAGCAGGCATACCCTCCGACAGGCTGACTGCTATGGGTTACGGGAAATCCGAACCTAAAACAGTGACCCATAGGATGGCGGAAGAAAACGAGTTTTTGGAAGAAGACGCCGTCCTCACCGAAGAATTTATCTTGACGCTCACACCCGAACAACAAGAGATTGCCGACCAGTATAACCGTCGCACGGAATTCAAAGTAACCGGCATGAACTATAACCTTTATTAAGATTAGCTATGGGAGAAACGCTTTATCTTAGTCCGCTGTCCTTTCCGCTTTATGTGATGACCAAACCGGTCGGCCCACTGTGCAACATGAACTGCGAATATTGTTACTACCTCGAAAAAAGCGAATTATATACAGGGCGAAAAGGGTTTAAAATGTCGGAAGACCTCCTTGAACGGTTCACGAACGAATACATCAACTGCCAGACATCGCCCTTCGTCCTATTCACATGGCATGGAGGCGAAGCCCTGCTGAGAGGTATTGACTTTTACCGCAAAGCGCTCCGGCTGCAACAACAATACGGACGCGGGCGCGAGATTTCCAATTGCATCCAGACAAACGGACTGTTACTGAACGATGAATGGTGCCGTTTCTTCAAAGACAACAATTTCTTAGTCGGCATTTCCATCGACGGCCCCGAAAGGGTTCACGACCACTATCGCACAGACTACGGGGGACGGGGTACATTCAGTCGTGTGATGCGGGGAATAGAATTAATGCAAAAACACGGCGTGGAATTCAACACCTTATCGGTCATCAACGACTACAACGTAAACTATCCGGTTGAGGTATACCGTTTTTTCAGGGAGATAGGCAGCCGTTATATGCAGTTCACGCCCATCGTTGAAAGTCTCGGCACGCGCGCCGACGGTCTTGAACTTTTGACGGCGGATGATAACCCCGATGATAAGGAGATTGCATCATGGTCGGTTCCGCCCTTAGCCTACGGTAATTTTTATATCCGCATATTCAACGAGTGGGTTCACCGCGACGTCGGTCGGTATTACGTACAATTATTCGATGCCACATTGGCTTGCACAGTCGGCGAGCAACCCGGGGTGTGCCTCTATGCCAAGACATGCGGACATGCGCTCGCCATGGAACACAATGGCGATGTCTATGCCTGCGACCATTTCGTATATCCTGAATATTTGCAGGGTAATATCTTGCTTAACTCGCTTACAGGCATCACATTGTCAAAGGAGCAAATACGTTTCGGCAACGACAAGTACGACCGTCTGCCGCTGCAATGTCAGGAATGTAAATACCTAACTCTTTGCAACGGCGAATGTCCGAAAAACCGCATCGCAACCGCTGATAACGGGGAATACGGATTAAACTACCTCTGCCCCGGACTAAAACGATACTTTGAACATGTATCCCCCTACATGCAATTCATGGCTAACGAATTACGCAACGAACGACCGCCCGCAAACATCATGCAATCCGGGCTTGTAATAAAAAAATAAGCGATTATTTGCATAAAGAAAATAAAAAGCCTACTTTTGCACCCGCAAACAAGATAAGACTCCGTAGCTCAGTTGGTAGAGCAAATGACTCTTAATCATTGGGTCGAGGGTTCGAGCCCCTCCGGGGTTACTTGTATATCAGAGCCTTACAATTGAATTTGAAACAAGTCAAAACAAATGGAACAGAAAAATCCTATTCAGGAAGCCGAGCGATACATACAGAATGCGAGGTTGATCCTTTCCGAAAAAGCAGGTAAAGATGGTGATTTCTATACCGATAGAAAGTATGTGAAAATGGCTGGACATACGGCATGGTGCGGAGTACTGATTGCCCTCGACGCAGCATTACAAATAAAAACCGGACTAAAAAAAGGACAAAGACCGGATATTAAAGATTACCAAGAAGCCATCGGCAAAGCAGACAAAAAGATGTCAAAGTATTTGATGAGTTCATACGATACGCTCCATAAGGCGCTCGGGTACGACGGCAATTTAAGATTTATAATCGCTCAGGACGGACTCAAAATGGCACAGGGAATAATCGACTGGGCAGGAAGACGCACAGAAACTTAGAAACATTTCAAAGAAAACGACCGAATTAAATACCATGGAAAGAGAAAAAGCGTTCAATCTTCTATTGAAGTATAACAAAGAGAAATATCATATCCAACATGCTGTCACAGTGGAGGAAGTGATGAAATGGTTTGCTAAGGAATTAGGTTACGACGTCAATTGGTGGGGCATCGTTGGATTGCTTCATGACATTGACTATGAGATGTTTCCACAAGAACATTGCATAAAGGCTATCGAAATCCTGAAATCGGAAAATTATGACGACGACGTCATTCATGCGATTTGTTCGCATGGTTATAATGTCGTGGTAGATACGAAACCCGAACACGAAATGGAGAAAGTGCTTTATGCGGTCGACGAACTCACCGGAATAATAGGCGCTGCCGCATTGATGCGACCTTCGAAAAGTATTTCCGATATGGAGTTGAAAAGCGTAAAGAAAAAATTCAAAGACAAGGCTTTTGCGGCAAAATGCTCGCGAGAAATTATCGGTAATGGAGCGGAAATGTTAGGTTGGGATTTAGATAAGTTATTGAGTATGACATTAGAAGCAATGCGGGCGACCGAAAGCGCTGTCCTCGGCTAATCACTCCGATTTCACCGATAGTTACGCACCGGTTGGTTTATACACTTTTGTTTCGGTCGGAGTAAAGAAAAAAACGGGACAAAAAAAGAGGACAGGGTTAATGAACTGGTAGGCCGCATTTTGAAATCCGAATTGGACCTGCGTCCTGTTTTCCACCAAAAAGATAAAAATACGAAAGCCACCTGCACTTGGCCATAAAAATTCAAAGATTCAAGTTTAGAAGGAGGACGATAAAGAACGATAAAAATCAATCATCTTTTGACGGAATACTTCCGAGGAATATTTCTTTAAAAATCTTTTCCTCCCGTTTTTACCCATCATCTTTGCTTCTGAGGGGTGTTGCAGCATGAAGATTATTTTCTCTGCTAGTAAACCGGCATCAATTTCTACCCTGTCGGAATGTGTGATTATTGGTATTTTCAGCCCGCAAGTATCATCAACCACTTCGTTTAAACCGGAGGTTGCCGTAGCTACAACAGGTAGTTCGTTCATCATCATCTCGACGGCTACATAACCGAATGGTTCAAACAACGACGGAGTGACGCCCACATCTGCCATTTGATACCATTCATACAACAGGTTTTTTTTTAACATACCTGTATAAGTTATTTTTGTACAAATGTCCTGCGATTCCTTAGTGTATTTGCTAAATGCACCTTCGCCCGCAACTATCAACCGACTATTAGGGAATGTTGACAATACGTCACGAAAGGCCTTGATTAAAAATTCAATTCCTTTAATTTCATCTATGCGACCGGCAAAAAGGAGAATTTTTTCCTTAACAGGTATTTTCCACTTTTTTCGAAGTAGATTTTTATAGTTACCTGTTTTTGCCATATCGGTTAAACCGTTTGGAATAACTGATATTTTTGCTGTGTCAAGTTCATAATCCCTACACAGGATATCAAACATATAATTCGACAGGCAAACAATGCGATCCGTTTTTGCGTAGAGCGACTTTTCTGTTTCAAATCTATTTTTCAAGTTTTTACTTAAGTAGCTCAGATGTTCTTCCTTTAAGATAGCGCGTAATCGTGGCAGGTTGTCATAAACAATAAACCCCCATTCTGAATAATGTACAACTGTGACAATCTTGCAATCAAATGCCTTTTTCAATTCTTCGGCTAATTTACCGCTTTGGTTATAATTCAAATGAAAAACCAGATTTTCAGTGTTTTTAATCTGCAATCGTAAAAGAAATACGATGTTTTGGTAATACAACTCGTACTGCCTGTTCCAGTCTGATGATGTATTCCGGCTGAATGGAGGCGGAAAGCGCAAATATTGAATGTCATCCGTTGTCTCCGCATCCTGTTTTTCGGAGTGCAAATTAACAACGCAAACATTAATATTACTATCTTTCAGCGCAGTAGTCAGTTCTCTCATATAAGTACCTATTCCGTAAACTGCTGCTCGACCTGATTCGTTGAAAATATAAAGGTTGACCATGATTAAAGAAGATTAAACCAGGATTTATCAAGATTGTTAAAGAATGTCAAGAACAACATGCCTTCATTTGCCCAACCGTTCAGTAATCCCATGTTTATTAGAGATTTATCGTCAGATTCATCTCTTCTTTCCCATTCTTGCCTGATTTCTTCGGTTAAGTTCTTGTTGAAGTAGCGTTGGCATACATGTAGACGCTGTAAGGTGTTCATATAGGGGAATATTTTTTGTATATCAGGCTCACAAATACATTTCCATTCCCAGCATTGTTGTAATGGTACGGCGTTTTTCGCGGCATATTCGGGCAAGTTTCCCAAATCGAGCAAAAAACGGAATACGTCCGGTTGCTCATTTGCTTTCACCGTTTTTTTCTTTATTCTCCTTGCAATTTCATGCGCTATGTGCGTCAAGCCTTTGTTCAGTTTGTCGTCTTTATTCCCGTTTCCTTGTAAGCGGTAAATAAAATAGCGTCCCAGTCCGGTTAATCCTTCTTCAAGGCTCAAGTCAGTATACGGTTCATACAACACAGCACGGTACATTCGGGCGTCGAATTCTTCAAAGAGGTCGTCATCCGCCGCAATAAAGCCATTTTGAAGAAAATAGTTGAAACCGACGCCAATACCGGCTAACCCGATATCGTAGCGAACAGAAGTTGCATTGGAGGTTTGTTCTTGAAGTTCTTCAATCAAACTCATGGCATAATCCTGGAATACGCTGTTGCCTGTAAGTCGGGCATAGTGAAAGAAAAAGACGGCAACGCCTGTTTTACCGTAAAACAATCCGGGCTGTTCCGTCAAAGTACCGTTAATAATCAACGTCTCTAAAATTTTATCTAATCGTTTCATTTATAATAAGTTTTTGCTATTTTAGAGGTGTAATATCTTGAAAGAATTTCATAAATCACCATTTCATGCAGTCGATTTTTTGTCCGGAACCATCGGTTCATGGTCATGTGAATCAAGCTTGTCAATAATGATTTCATTTGGACTTGCAGTTCGCCGGATTTTTCCATGCCGGATATTTTTTCCGCTAAGGGAAAAATTGCTTCCCTGCGATCTTTGAAGACGGCAATGATGTCAGTAGAGTCGTTTTCCCACAACATTACGTTTTCAATCTCTTTGCGAAAAAGGCGGTATTTATCGTTCAACTGTTTTGTTGCATTATGATGCGTGAATCCAAATTCCTTTTTGTGATTTTCTGCTAAAGTACCCAATAATTCCTTACGTTTTGGCAAATCTAATGAGAAGGATGACAGGAAACTGTCAATCAATATTAAAGCCCATTTCCATCGTATCAGTTCAGGATTATCATTGAATTGACCGTGTAAAAGCCGGATAATGTATTCGCTGTCAAGAAAAAAGATTTCTTCAACTAATGAAACGGAATTGGCGCCATAGCGCTCTATTTCCCTCCGGTAGGTATCGCATTGTATGTTCCACGCCAGCCCCGTATTGACAATCGGGAAGAATATTTCATAAAAACGGTTGAAAATGAAGTTAAAATTGCGTGTCTCTTTCAGATGAAGCCGCAACCGAATATGAAAATCGGGGTCAGAATAACGAATAAAAAACCATCTGTCGATGACGTCATTTGTCAACATTTCCCTGACATAGCGAAAAAGTTCGCTTTTCAGGATAGCATCGGCCGTTTTTGTACCGGTGTAAATCTTGAAGTAAACCCACTCACTACCAGGTGTAAACATTCTATTCTCCATAATAATTTCTTAACAGGATTAAAGGATTTTCTTAAATTTTAAATCTTAAATCTTAAATTTTTAAAATTAACTTACTCCCTGTAAAACGCAAAAATAAACTCATTCGTAAAAACGCCTTCGGGACCATGCACAATGGCAGTTTCCGGATTGAACAGAAATTCCTCCAATTGAAAAGATGGCCGTTTTTTAACAACCGACAACCATGACCGGATGCTTAGCGTATTTTTCATGTCTACATACAATTCATTATCCCCATCAGCAAGAACAACGCTGTCGGGGATATTTCTTCCGTCTTTCCATTCCTTTATTTTAAGGAGGAGTTCGTTATCATCCTTTATTTCGGAAAAAGATTTCGTTTCGTTTCCTCGCACTGTCCATCGTGCTTGCGACAGGATACAGTTTTTATAGACTACACGCGGCAAATAATCCAAATGTTGCGCCGCTTCATGCCAACGAAACCACAGTCCGGTACGACCGGACTGATGTTGCATGTCGCACAGAAAATGATATACCGGCATAGGGTTCTGTCCGCTATAATTATGCGCAGTACTCATTCGCGGGACAATTTCTTTATTCAATCGTTTGGAACTCAACCGTATACTGTTGTTTTGTACGGAAACATACAAATCGTCCGGTCTAATTACAAATTCATCGGATACACCCGCCTTTGCAAGGTACGGAATTTCGTGCGGACGCAGAACCGGACGTAGCAAGATATTCCCAATTCGCGATTCGGGAAGATGTACAATTTCCGCAAAAATCACATCGGGATACATCTGTGCCTCTTTTTCGGTGATTGCGAGCGTATGATTCAAAATCAGCTCATCCAAATGACAGAAACGACCCAATAACGCAGCAGCGCTCATACCACCCGCTGACTTAATGTAGAATGAACATCCCTGCTCATTGTCCTGTAAAATCTCGCAAACTACCGAAATAGTAGGCGGCATGTCATCCCATTTCGCTTCAATACCTTTCACATCCTCATCGGTCAGTTCAATAACCTTTTGCTGAGATTGATGAAATTTCTGTAACAGAACGGATTGGATAAAGTTTTGAGGAGCGCTTGAAGCTGAATTGCCTCGAGGCAGCGCTAAATCATCCACCAATGGACTGATATCCCCCGAAGTGTTATCGGCATAACCAATTCCTATTTCATTATCCAATGCGAACAACAAAGGCATCTCCCAGTCTTCATAACGCTTTACGAAATTGTCCTTGAAACGGGTAAGGTTTGTTTGAGTAGTTGGCGGAGTAATTTTATTAAGAAAAATTAGCGCCTGTTGGATTTTTTTAATAATTTTGCGACTCACTGTTGCCTGTTGAACCGGCTTATACATATCTGTCTGAAACAGGTACTTGATTTCAGCTTCTACCTTTGTTTTCTCAATATTGTTGATAATTTCAGGATAAAAATCAACTGTTTCCCCGATGGGATGTTGGTCGATATTGATTAACTGTAGATCAATTGAAGACAATGTATCAATGAACTGTTCGTCGGTATTTTGCAATCCCTTAATCAAATCGATCAAAGAATTCAACGGTCGAGGATTGGTCACCATAGGCATTAACTCACTGACTAATACTTGCGCGTCAATCAGTTCATGGATAAAATCAACGGCTTCTTCCAAGATTATTTCATCGTCTACCAAAATTGCGGCCAATTCAGAAAACTTCGTTCCTCCTTTAGCCAAAGTCAACACTTTTTGAATATAATCTGAAATATCAATTTGCTTTATTTGGTGAATACGTCGTGTTTTCCGGTAATGATATTCAACATGCCGGATATAATTTCCTACAGGATATAGGCTATTATTCGGATAATATCGCAACTTTTCGCGCAAGGTTCTGTCTCTTTCAATCTGCTGCGTCAAAGCACATATATAGTTCATATCCAACCGTGTGACTCGCTTGTATTCGCTTTGTTTCGACAGTTGAATTCTTGAATAATCATTTTCAATCTTGCCTATCGAACAACCGGCAAAGAGACCAAAAGGCGTAGGACGTGTACAAGCGCGTTGAAAGTAACGGTTAGCCGAATACCGAGCTTTTTCTTCACCTTTGTCCATGCCTTCGCTCAGATCGGGCGTCGCAATTTGCAGCATCTCCTTGAAAACCGCTTCATGCTGCATTTTCTCAAAATCCGCCAAATCGAAAAAAGGAAAGTGAGGCGTCCGAAAAAGAAAAACTTTGCTTATATGATAACTTGACATGTAATAGTTCTTTGTTCTGATATTTTGTAAGTACGTAATAAGATAATCAAAATGAAAAAGGAAAAGGTTATCAAAAATCTGATTTTAAAAATTAATTTACAAGTCAGACATTTTGATAACCTCTTAATAAACATAAAACTAAATCAAATGATTATTTAAAAGTTTGCGTTGTGCCACCATAACAGATACAACATGTGGGCTCACAACACGGGTCCCATCCTCCTCCTCCTCCGCTATTATAATCCGAAGGTACTCGGCCAAAACAAGCGCCTAAATAATTTGTATACCTAAAGAAACATTCCCAATCACAAGTGTAGCAATCATATCCAGCTCCACCCTTGTTTTTGCTCATTTCGTTATCCGAAAGATTTGCTATTGTTTCCGAATTAACCACCAATTTTTTGACTTTTTTTGGTTCCATATTTTTTTGAATTTTAATGGAATGAATAATTATTTTATTTAACTCTAATTTTTGATACGCCGTTTCCTCGACGCTCCCGATATCAGCTAACGAATAGCAACGAGACATTGTTTAAAAAAAATCTTACATCATATTAAAAAATACTAAAATATTTAAAAATTTTCAAAATAATAAATTTTCAATCTTTTCTTTTGCCTTTTCAGGTAAAGAATTTTGATGCAAAATTACTTTATTTTTTACAATCAAAACAATTAAACGATAACAAAAAGAATAGAAAAGGTGTTATATATCAGCATATTTTATTTCATTCAATAACAATACCTTTTTTAATAACCAAAATTCACCAAAAAATGCTTATCTTTGTCGCAATTTAATTTTCAAAAGCAATGAATAAAAGATTTATTTCTCAATTATTTCTAATTTTCCTCACTCTATCGGCATGCACTCCTACAAGCAAAAAAGACATCCAATTAAACTTGGATTTTGAAAAAACTGAAAATGGATTGCCATCAGGATGGTTCGTTAGCGCTCCGTCCAGAGGCTATTCGGTTTCATTGGATTCTATCCATGTTAAATCAGGGAAATATTCAATTTGTATTGAAATTACGGAAGACTCTGACCAAGGTGTTGCAATATCTTTTGAACTCCCATATAATTACGAAGGTAAAAAATTGTTGTTATCCGGATATGTAAAGACTGAAAACGTTAATATCTATGCAGGATTGTTGATTATAAGCCCTGGTGTTGCAGTAGCAAGAAATGAACAAAAAGAAATTTTCGGGACTACCGATTGGACAAAATACGAAGTAACTTTGGATTTAAATCCTCAAATTACAACAAGAATATTTATTCGCGGAGGATTGATAGGAAAAGGGAAATTGTGGATTGATGACTTAAATTTAACAATTGACGGGAAAGATATTAGAAAAGTAAAACCGATCAAAACGATACCTTTTTCGGAAAAAGCAAGAAATGATAAAGAATTTGATAAAGGTTCAAATATTGTTTTCCCCGTATTGAATGAACAAAAAATTGACGATTTGGAATTACTGGGGAGGATATGGGGTTTCTTAAAATATCATCATCCTGCGATTGCAAAAGGATATTACAATTGGGATTATGAGCTATTCAGATTTTTACCGACCTACCTAAATGCAAACAACAATCAGCAACGTGACGATATTTTACTCAAATGGATTAATAAATATGGTAGAATACCCGAATGTTCGAATTGTCGAACAACTCCCGACAACGCTTTTTTAAAACCCGATTTGTCTTGGATTGATAATGGCAATATCAATTTGAAATTACGGGATATATTACAGAAAATCTATTTAAATCGTAGTCAAGGAGCTCATTATTACATAAATATTAAAAATGGAATTCCATTATTTTCCAATGAAAAAGCATACATTATGCTCAGCAATCCTGATGCAGGATTCAGATTATTATCTTTATACAGGTACTGGAACATTATACAATATTTTTCCCCTTATAGATATTTAACTGATAAGGATTGGAACATAGTACTTAAACAATATATTCCGTATTTCATCGAGGCGAAAGAAAGATTGGAGTATGAACTAGCAGTCATACTTCTTTTAGGTGAGAGTTGTGATTCTCATGCTTACTTAAATGGGTTTTATCGTTTTGAAGCATCAAAAGGCTTCAGACAAGTTCCCGCTTCTATTAAATTTATTGAAAACAAGTTAGTTGTTACAGATTATTACAATAAAAACTCCAGTTTAAAAAAAGGAGATATAATAATTCAAATTGATGGGAAATCGGTAGAAGCTATCGTTGACAGCATCAAAAATTATTATCCTGCATCAAATGATGCTGAAAGGTATAGAAAAATCGCAAATGATTTATTACGTTCTTGTAACTCTTCGATTCAGATAGACTATATACGAAACGGTATAATTGAACAAAAAGAAATAATTTTAGAATCAAGAATTATGCGGCAGTATAACCAATCAGTAAAAGTTTCTATTGAAAAATGCTATAGATTTATAGATAAAGACGTAGGATATATCAGTTTGGGATTAATAAAAGCAGAAGAAATTCCTGTAGTAATAAGAGAGTTTATGAATACGAAAGGTATTATTGTTGATATCAGGAATTATCCGTCTAAAGCTATTCTTTCTTTGTTGAGCCCTTTTTTTGTATCACAAAGAACTCCTTATGCAAAAAACACAATCGGAAACACAAACAACCCTGGAGAATTTATTTTTACAGAACCTTCTTATTTATTAAACTTGAAAGAGACTTACAAAGGTAAATTAGTAGTAATTGTCAATGAAGAAACCTTAAGTAACGCGGAAGTTATTGCAATGGCTTTACATGCAGGAGATTACACAATAATTATCGGAAGTCAAACTGCCGGAGCTTTAGGGAAAAATCCTGAAATTATTCTTCCGGGTGGGTTAAGAACCTCAATGACAGGGATTGGTTTTTATTATCCTGATGGAAGCGAAACGCAACGCATCGGAATAGTTCCTGATATCATAGTAAACCCCACTATCAAAGGAGTTCGAGAAGGACGCGACGAACTCTTGGAAAAAGCAATTGATATTATTAAGAATGAATAATGAAAAGTGTCAAAATTAACCCACATTGCAAGTGATCTATCTGTAACTCAAAAATCAGAACTCCTGTTGTGCCGTGAACGCGCATGGAATAGCTACCATGCGTCAACTGTAAATTTCATGGGAGCTTGGCCTCCCGTAACCGCCTTACAGGAGGAGGTTACAAACCGGTGTATGCTGCTACTTCGGAAACGGATTAGTAGTGAACGATACATTAAAAAGGCAGTTTAAACTGTCAGGTAAGAATACAAGAGATGAACGTAAGTGAACTGTCGATGAAGCGTCGAAATCTGATTAGACGATGTCAAAACCGGGGTCTCAGGAGAATCTCGAGATAAGTGCAGGGGTTACCTGTTTATTGCTTGCACGACATCCGGCGTATAGGCAGCATGACTTGTATTCAGGGTGATTTACGGGAACACGGGAACTCATCATGTAATGCTAAGGGAGCGACCGAAAGCGGCAACCCCGCAAGGTCTGAGTACCGATGTACATGATGGGGGCGGACTGTCTCGTAGTAGCGATGAAGTAGCTGTAATGGTTATGGAGTGAAGGGGACGGCTTATCAAAGTTATCTGGGTTGAACAACTATTTTTTTTAGGATGAACCAAAAACAGATTAACAAACCATTTTCAATTCCCAAGCAATTAGTTTTCGATGCTTGGAAAGGAGTAAAAGAGAACAGGGGCAGCGCCGGTATTGACGCGGTAAGTATCAAGGACTACGAGGTATTGCTTGGCAGTAACTTATACAAACTGTGGAACAGGATGAGCTCGGGCAGTTATTTTCCATCTGCGGTCAAGTTGGTAGAAATACCTAAGAAGACAGGCGGAAAACGTCCGCTTGGTATTCCTGTTGTTGAAGACCGCATTGCCCAGAATGCTGTAGTGTTGCACATTACGGAACGGTTAGACAAGGAGTTTCATAAAGACTCATACGCCTATCGCCCCGGTCGCAACGCTATAGATGCTTTGTCTGTAGCCCGTGAGCGTTGCTGGCGTTACGATTGGGTATTAGACATGGACATCAGTAAATTCTTTGACACGATTAACCATGAATTGCTTATGCGCGCAGTCCAACTTCACGTAACAGAGAAGTGGATACTGCTGTATATAGAGCGTTGGTTAAAAGTTCCTTATGAGACATCAGCAGGCGAACGTATCGAGCGTACAATGGGAGTTCCGCAAGGTTCGGTGATTGGTCCGGTTCTTGCGAACCTGTTTATGCACTATGTATTCGACAAGTGGATGCAGATTCACTACCCTGACATTCCGTTTGAACGCTACGCCGATGACACCATTTGTCATTGTCGTACGAAGAAAGAAGCGGAAAGCATGAAAGTCATAATAATGAGCCGGCTGTCATCCTGTGGGTTAAAACTGAATGAAGAAAAGACGCGTATTGTTTACTGCAAGGACAGTAATCGCAAAGGGAACCATGAGTTCATCTCCTTTGATTTTCTTGGCTATACGTTTCGTCCTCGCAAAGTCAAAAGCAAGCAAGGCAAAGTATTCACCGGTTTCACTCCCGGCATCAGTCAGAAGTCAAAGAATCACATTCATGAAACCCTTCGCAGTTGGCATCTCAAGCAAAAGAAGGATTTGATAGAAATAGACGTTCAAATGATTGCTTCGGTACGCGGTTGGATTAACTATTACGGAAAGTTCAACCGTGACAGTTTGAATTCTACGCTTCAAGCGCTTAATCATGCTATTGTCCGATGGGCAGTCCGCAAATACAAGCGGTTCAAAGGAAGTCTTAAACGAGGTTGGATGTGGCTTATTCGGGTTTATCAAAAGAACCCGAAGACGTTCTATCACTGGTGTCACGGCATTATTCCCTGTTACTTTAAATTGAAACCGGTCAAGATAAGACGAGCCGTATGAGGGGAGACTTTCACGTACGGTTCTGTGGGCGGCATGGGGTGCAAGTCCCCATGCCTACTCGGCACTTGGGGTTTATTATATGATTGAAAGTGAAAAGTCTGCGAAAATGATACCGCAAACTAAAAAAGTCGTATATTTGCGCCTCATACCAAAATATTGAAATCCGATGCAGCTACAATTACCATTTTTTCCTAAGCATACAAAACTGATAAATTCCACATTGGGACTATTTGAGAAAGAAGGTTTTGTATATTACCTTCATAATGGCAGTCCTATTTATTTATTGTCATAAAAAGGAAGACCGGAACAGCTATCGTTTTATAGTAGGAAACCTTACCAATAACAAATTGTGTACGAATAGCGAGTTTCATGAAGCGATTGGTGAGGGGCGTAAAAACATTGATCGTTATGCCATGACTTATCGTGAGAAAGGAGCGGAACATTTTTTTCCCGCAAAGAGACGCACGGTCAATGCTACAAGATGACTGAAGAAGAGATACCAACACAGTTGGATTCAGGGAAAAGCCAATATCGCATATCGAAAGACTGCGGTATTAGCGAAGCCGCCATCCGTTATCACGTTAAAAGGCGAAGCGTCAAAAGAAGGCGAGGCCGGCGAAACTTTCTCAAAGCCAATAGAAAAGCCGCGCTTCGATCCCAAAACCAGAGGAAACAACAATGCCCGGCGAAAAGAATTTTTTGACATTGAAACAGTCATTGAAGATATTTATCCCGATGACCCTGCATTTGACAGGGAAAAGGCGAAAGTGATCGGTTATACGGATTCCATTCTGTACAAGTTCATACCTGGCAAATTTATCAAGCACATATCCCGACAGTACAACTGTTTGATGGACGAGAAGGTTTATTCGGGCAAGGCCATTGAAAAAGTGCCGCTACTGAACTCCAATTATGACATATTACAGCAGTTTCATAGCCGGCATACTCCAATTAAAAGTAGAGATTTAACATTATATATACGCTACATCCTCCGAAACTCCATGGCCTGTGATTTTTTTACTTGAGCAAACGCTTTCTCTATCAGATTTTCATACGTCTCTTCCTCACATTTTACAATGCGACTGCGCAACTAATAATAGGTGGATTCCGCCGGTACGACATCATTCATATTCAATAAACCCAAATCGCTACGGACATAAAGTTACATTCCTCATATAACTGGGCATCACTCCATCCGCGAGCCTCATCCTTTTGTAATAAGGGCGTAAGAACGAACTATTTCTCTAATATCTAAATAAATTAACGTTTTTTATGTTAAATATTTATAGGGACTTTTCAGAGTGGACTCAATAATACTTATGTTAATTCAGAGAAATCCATGAAATGTGGGTTAAGATAATAAAAGCATTTCATCCCAAGTTTGCATGTCTTCAGTAAGAAAAGATATTAGTACAAGACCGATACCGGATATTCCCATCAAAAAAGAATAATCACAATCTAACTTATTTTGTAGGAAAAATTTATAACCGGCTACTCCGTCTTCAAAGGATGAATAATTTAGTGTTTGATTTATCCAAAATTGACTTGCTTCTTTAAATTCTTCATTTTTTGTCTCAAGATACATCCTACGATATATCATAGCAATTCCGGCGCTGCCATGACATATTCCGGCATCCCTGACCAAACTTTCAGTAAAAGTACGACGTTTTGTAGATTGAAGAAGCACTTCTAACCCTTTTTCTTTCCATTCTTTATTATCAACCACATTACCTGCTTGCCAAATAGCAATACCAATTCCCAAGTCACCGTAACACCAAGCTAAACGACTTTGTGAAATTGATTGCGGTGAACTAATTATTATAAAATTAGGGAAAAAAGAGCCGAATTTAGTATAATCTATTTTCTGTGACAACACATAATTCACAGAAGCAGTTAACATTTTTAAAATCTTAACATCACACATTCCGATTTTGATCAAACGTGACAAGAAAATAATTATGCTTGAGATGCCATGAGATATAGAAAGGTTATAAACTTGTATATTTTTTGTTTCAATTTCTATTTCGGACTCCCATTTGAAAATTTGATTTTCAAGGTCTTTCTCTGACTCTTTATATAAAAAATCGATCAATTTTTGGATACTATCTATATTAGATGCTTTTTTTACAAAATACAACCCAACTCCTAAAGCACCATGTAAAAAATCGTGATTTTTTTGATTTAAATTTTTCATCATGTGTTTAATCAGAAATTTATCTAATGACGATTGAACATCAACTGTATCAAAATAAATTATGTCATTTTCTTTCATCCATTCAAACAAATATAATATCCCGGAAAATCCCTTGCAAAAGGTGTGTGACTTTACCATAATAAGCTGATTAAGTAATCTTTCTGCATATTTTTCAGATAGCGCTGCGTAATTCTCATTTTTTTTATATCTCGAATAATATAATAAAAACAATAAAACTCCATAATCTCCGGTATATAAACCATAGGATTTTTTTTCATTTTCATCGGTTTTTTTAATCTTTTCAAAAATACAATCGGCTATTAAGTCAATTTTTTGTTGGATAATCTCTTTCATACGATAAAATTATTAAAATTATTATTAGTTTTGAATATGCAAAATTACTCAAAAAAGGATTTCATTTATTTAAAGTATAATAACATGAATGAGTGATAAACAGTATAATATCAGATAATTAGAAAATAGATGATAACAATATTGCAAAATTCGGTCACCCCCCCAAAAAAGAGGGTTAAATCGTCAAAAAGGGGTTGATTTTTCCGATTTTCGGAGCAAATGACTATCTTCATTTGTCGGTTGTCCTAAAATATCTAAAATATATAGTGTCTGGCCGGAAAACTCCTATTTTTTCTAAAAGCAGCCGGTTTTTTGAGGTAGGCAGCGCTACTTTTTGAAATAATTTTATCGCGTTTACTACCCGTTCTCGAATATTTTACAAAACATAACAATATTTAACTTAACATTAATTAAATTACACTCTATAAGGCATACCTTGCCCTCTGGTATCTTTGAAAATGTCCGATTTATGTTGACTTAGGCTGCTCTTTGGAACCTTTCCCGCTTGGGTTCTGCTTTGAGGAGATCGTTCCCGATGCGACGAAGGTTGTAGGCGATCACCGCCAAACCAACATAACGGTGCATTCCTTTAATACCCTTTATCCGGGCAACGATTCAACCCTCGATGTTCCAATTCATTAATATTTGATTCTACCGCACTGTGACTGTTTTAATCAACTTGCCGTTTTTTTCCCTAATAAAACGCCTCCATGCCAAAAGTCATGTAGTGTGAAATAAATATATAGCTAATATTCATGGAGTTATAAAATCAGGTATGGAAAATGAACTAGTACTGGTGATGAATACCCAAAAATAAGTAACAACCGTCATGGACCATGACAGGGGCAGTTTATATCCATCAGATGCTGCTCAGATTCATCTACTTATCCTGTCAGTATCCAAAACATTTTTTAGGTGACGTTATTATCCTCCCGTAACCAAATATCGCACTTGAATTAAGCCTATAATATATTAATGTACGCGAACATTAATATATTATATATACGCTACTTTTCCGAAGGAAATATCATTTCAAATAGATATTCGCATTTAGCTTCTTTCATTTTCTTTTTTATGCGGTATCGTCGTTGGTTTGTGGCTTGTCGGCTGGCGGTTCCTGTGCAGTGACTAAGTCGGGTGTTGTCTAAATTCAGTTTTGAAAGGCAGCAAAAGCTAATATCATCTTCGGTTAATTGCGAACATGATTGTCGTAATATTTTGATAGTTAGCTCGTAAGTATACCGAATGTCTGAAAATAGTTGTTGTATTTCGCTGGGAGTGAGGCATTTGATTCTACTTTTTAATTCTACCATCCGATAACTGTCCATTTTAATAAATAATTTGCTCTCTAACGAAAAGACATTGCGTTTCAGTTCTTCATTTTCTTCACGAAGACTTTCAATCTCTTTCTTGCTTTGTCCTGTTACCGTATTCAACGTAGTATGATATTTTCGCAAATATATGACAAAAATATGAGAATACCTCAATTTGATTGCCGAAAATACTCATTTTATTTGCGAATACATCATAATCTATTGATGTTTAATTATTTAAATTTGTTTATTATGAACGTAGTCGAAAACATAGTTAAAATCAGAAGGGAAAAGTTTATCAGTCAGGAGTTTATTGCAAATGCTCTTGGCGTGGATACAGCTGTGGTCAGTAATATTGAAAACGGGAAACGGGAGTTGAAAGTAAAAGAACTTGAGATTATCTCAAAGGCGTTAGACGTTGATGTGCTCTATTTATTGACTTATCCTCATGTATATGTAAGGAAAGGAAAAGATGAACCGAAACCGATGGAAGCTGTGCTTCAATTAAAGCTGACTGGGGAAAAGCGGGACCAAATTCTAAAGTTGATTTTCGGAGATAGCGATTTGAAGCTATTGAATGAATAAAGAAGACGCGCGATACATAAAGAACGCAAGGCTTTTGCTACGAAATGTTCGCGGGAAATTATCGGTAATGGAGCGGAAATGTTAGGGTGGGAATTGGATAAGCTATTGAGTATGACGTTAGAAGCGATGCATGCGACAGAAAGGGCTGTCACCTGCTAATAACGCCGATTTCGCCGATAGTTACCCGTCGACCGGGTTCTACTGTTTCTACGGCCTCTAATCTGATGTGGCTTGCTTTTACTGCGCTTTCAAAACGGACGAATTGCGGAATTGGGTTGTTTTGAATGTTGTCGAAAGTAGCATTGTTCTTCATCTTATCCCATTTCCGGCCATCGGCGCTTGTGTAAAAATTATACCTGAAAATATTACCGCCTGAACCGTCAACCGGATAATAGGAAAAACCGTTCAACGACAGTTCTTCTCCGAGACTTATTGTAATAGTCATTTGATTATCAAGCAAAACACAAGCCGAAGTAAAATTGCCGTCTATGGCGCGTTCCATGCCGCGACCTTCGGGAGATACGATGCGCCACAGGGTTGGAGCAATATCGAAATCTTCACGGACAGTTTCACTGCTTTGTTTGTTGTCATTGATAAACGCCTTAGCCTTTATAGTTCCACCTCCAGGCATGTCAAAAGGAGCGGTGAAGCGTTGAGACGAGACGTTCGGTTCGCTTCCATCCAATGTATAGTAAATAACGGGGTCTTTCGATTCACACGTAATAGTCACCGCACCATTTTTGTTTCGGATGATACTGACAGGACTTAACAATTCGGGAGCTTTATAGACGCCTATTCCGTTCAGTATCGGGCAAGCCAGCGATTCTTCAATGTTTATCTTTAGTTTTCGGGTTGTTATCATCGGGAAACGAAGGATACGCTTGTAACCGATGGTTGTTTGTTTGTCAAGGGTTTGCCAAGCGTCGCTATCCCAATATTCGACGCTGAACGATTTCACGCGTTGTCCTAACGGGAAATATTCCTGAAGCGCCAGCCGGTTGAAAGTTTTCTCTTCGCCCCATTCGAGTTCTATTGAAGCCGAAAGCAGGTCGTCGTCTGTAGCCCAGTAAGTGTCAAACTTTCCGTCGGCCAAGTTTTTCACTGCGTACTTTGACGACTGACCGCGCGTATGGCTCGCGGTAAATTTAGCGTCTTTAGCTAGATTGACGGCAAATGATTCGTCGATTAACCGTCGAAACTCCATAAGACGGGTTGAGTCATTGGGATGAATCAACCCGCGACGGTCGGGCGGTACGTTCAATAGCAGGTTACTGTTGCGTCCTACGGAAGTATAGTAAATGTCGGTTAGCTTGGCAAGTGATTTCACCCGTGTGTCGGTTGCAGGGCTGTAGAACCAGCCCGGTCGAATAGAGACATCTGTTTCTGCCGGCACCCACGCTTTGCCATCCGGCTCGCCGCTGTTAAGTATTCTGGTAGAGGGCGCTTCCCTTCCGGGTGCGAATCCATCGATATTCATCATAGACCAGTTAGTCTCGCCGGCAACACCGGATTCATTACCCATCCACCGGCAACCGGGGCCTACATCGCTAAAAATAATAGCATGTGGTTGGTTGCGAAAAACGGTTTTGTGAAACAAATCCCAATCATACACCTGTCTTTTTCCGTTCGGGCCTTCGCCGTTGGCTCCGTCGAACCATTGTTCAAAGACATGCCCGTAGTTTCCCAAGACTTCATCTAAGGTATTAGAAAAAACCTGATTATACTCAGGCGTCCCATATTGCGGATGATTTTGGTCCCAGGGGGAGAGATAAACGCCGAATTTCAATCCATACTCCCTGCATGCTTCCGACAATTCCTTCAACACATCGCCATTACCGTTTTTCCACGCGCTTTCGCGGACGGTGTGTGTACTGTATTTACTTGGCCACAGGCAGAATCCGTCATGATGTTTGGCCGTTATAATGATAGCCTTCATGCCGGCGGCTTTCGCTGTAGCGGCCCACTGGCGACAGTCTAAAGCAGTGGGATTGAACACTTTCGGGTCTTCCTTTCCGTCGCCCCATTCTACATTCGTGAATGTATTAGGCCCAAAATGAATAAACATATAATACTCTAATTTCTGCCATTCAACCTGATACGGAGAAGGAACAGCGCCATAAGGCGCAGGAGGCGCCGGAGCGGTACAACCGGCCATGATGAATAAGGCAAGGCACGCCGGCCATGTGATTTTTTGTAAAAATAGACGATTCATACTTATTATAATTTTGTAGTTAGGGCCTCAAAGATACTGCAAGTTAATAGCATTTCAAAAAAAAGTTTACTTTTTTTTGAAATTATGTCAGGGGGACGGAGGAATTGACATAAAAAAATTTTCTTCACTCAAAAAAGGGTGCGTTTTTATTTGTCGTTTTTTATGTCCTGTCCGCATTCTGAGAGCAGACAGGACGTCCGCGCACCCAGTTTTTTTTATCAATTTTTTTCTTTTGTCACGAAAAATGGTAACTTTGCGGTCGAATAATCACTAATAATAATCTATAAGAATATGGAACTTACTCATATTGAACATCTTGGCATTGCCGTAAAAAGTATCGAAGAACAACTACCCTACTATGAACAGGTGTTAGGCGTTAAGTGTTATAACATGGAAGAAGTGGCAGACCAGAAAGTAAAAACGGCATTTTTCAAAATCGGACAGACAAAAATTGAGCTATTGGAGCCTACAAGCGATGACAGTACGATAGCCCGGTTCATCGAAAAACGGGGTGAAGGGATTCATCACATCGCCTTTGCAGTGCCCGACGTACAAAATGCACTCCGGGAATTGGAAACAAAAGGGGTTCAATTAGTCGACAAGGCGCCCCGGAAAGGAGCGGAAGGAATGTCTATCGCATTCCTGCATCCAAAATCTACGCATGGCATCTTAACGGAACTTTGCATGGAATAATTCAAATCATCAATTAATAATGGCAAATCAGTTAGAAAAAGTAAAAGAGTTAATTGCTTTACGCGAAAAAGCGCGCTTAGGAGGCGGAGTAAAAGCAATTGAGAAACAGCATCAAAGGGGCAAATACACTGCCCGTGAGCGTATTACAATGCTGTTGGACGAAGGTAGTTTCGAAGAAACGGATATGTTTGTCGAGCATCGGTGCGTGAACTTCGGACAGGAAAAAAAGAAAATCATAGGCGACGGCGTTGTAACAGGCAGCGGTTCTATTGACGGACGTTTAGTTTATGTTTTTGCGCAGGACTTTACGGTTTTTGGCGGTTCGCTGTCGGAGACGATGTCGCAGAAAATATGCAAAATAATGGATATGGCCATGAAAATGGGAGCGCCCTGTATCTGCCTGAACGATTCGGGAGGCGCCCGTATTCAGGAAGGCATCAATTCATTGGCCGGTTATGCGGAAATATTCCAGCGTAACATACTGGCATCCGGCGTTATCCCGCAGATTTCGGGTATATTCGGACCCTGTGCGGGAGGCGCCGTATATTCGCCGGCGCTCACCGACTTCACGTTGATGGTCGAGGGCACGGCCTATATGTTCCTCACCGGCCCGAAAGTAGTAAAAGCTGTTTTGGGAGAAGATGTTTCGCAAGAAGACTTAGGGGGAGCCAGCGTTCATTCCACTAAATCAGGCGTCACACATTTGACCGCGCCAACGGAAGAAGAAGGGATAGCGATGATTCGCAAACTGTTAAGTTTTATGCCTCAAAACAACTTGGAAGAACCGCCTTTTCTTGAGTGTTATGATCATATTGACCGGCTTGACGATTATCTGAACGAGATCATACCCGACAGCCCCTCGCAGGCTTACGATATTAGCGAAGTGATAACTACGATTGTTGACAACAACGATTTCTTTGAGATACAACCGCATTATGCAAAAAATATCATCATCGGTTTCGCCCGTTTCAACGGCCAGACGGTTGGCGTCGTCGCCAATCAGCCGAAATACCTTGCCGGTGTGTTAGACAGTAACGCTTCCCGCAAAGGGGCGCGGTTCGTCCGTTTTTGCGATGCGTTCAACATACCGTTAGTGACGCTTGTCGATGTGCCGGGGTTCCTGCCCGGGACGGGACAGGAATATAACGGTGTCATACTGCATGGGGCCAAGTTGCTCTATGCTTACGGCGAAGCAACCGTTCCCAAAGTGACTGTTACCCTGCGCAAATCGTATGGCGGTTCGCATATCGTGATGAGTTGCAAACAATTACGCGGCGACATCAATTATGCTTGGCCTACTGCCGAAATCGCCGTGATGGGCGGTTCGGGCGCCGTCGAGGTGTTGTTTGCAAAAGGTCTTCAGGAATCAGCCGATCCGGTAGCTTTCATGAACGAGAAAGTAGAGGAATACAATAACCTGTTTGCTAACCCGTATGTGGCGGCAAAATTCGGTTATATCGACGATGTTATCGAACCGCGTAATACCCGGTTTCGTGTGATAAGGGCATTGCAGCAGTTGCAGACGAAGAAATTAACAAATCCGGCAAAGAAACATGGAAATATTCCGTTATAATAGGGCGAATGGGCGAATGGGCGAAAGCGCGAAAGGGCGAACGGGCGAACGGGCGAATGGGCGAACGGGCGAATGGGCGAATGGGCGAATGGGCGAAAGGGCGAAAGGGCGAAAGGGCGAAAGCTTAATTTTAATAATAATTACGCTCTTTTTCGCTATGGGTTTACAGGCGCAACGAGTGACATCCATGCGTATCAATGAAGTTTTGGTTATCAATGAAGATAATTTTGTAGATGATTACGGGAAACGTAGCGGTTGGATTGAACTGTATAACAACTCTGCCGGAACCGTCAATATCGGAGGGTGTTATCTTACCGACGACCGGCATAACCCCAGAAAATATCCGATACCCAAAGGGGATGTGATGACTAAAATACCTCCCGGACAACATGCGCTATTTTGGGCGGATGGAATGGCCAGCAGGGGCACTTTTCATGTCAATTTTATCTTAGACCCTGATAAAGAGAATTATATAGCATTTTACGATACGGATGGAAAGACGTTAGTAGATGAAGTGACTGTACCTGCCGGTCAGCAACCGGACGTCAGTTACGGTCGCAAGATTGACGGACAGGACGAATGGGTTTTGTTTACAAAAGTAACCCCCAGCACCAACAACCTCACATTAGACACAAATGAAAAAATCGAAAATTTCCAACAGAACGATTCATTTGGCATCGGTATGACTATTGTCGCCATGTCGGTTGTCTTTATCGGTCTTATCCTGCTTTTCTTCCTGTTCAAAACAGCAGGAAAGACAGCCGTCAAGATAAGCAAGCTAAATGCTATCAAAGCCGGAGCGGAACATGATCATGAAAAAGAAATCATAGAAGATGGCGCAGTTATTGCGGCTATTGCGGCAGCGCTGTATGAAGTGAGCGAAGGCGACCATGACATCGAATCGACTGTCCTGACGATACAGAAAGTGACGCGAAGGTATTCGCCCTGGAGTTCAAAAATATATGGTTTGAGAGAGTCTACTAGATAGTTTTCAGTTTTCAGTTTTCAGTTTTCAGTTTGAGAGAGTTTACAAGAAAGTAGTTTTTTCAGTTATTCAGTTATTCAATTATTCAGTTATTCAATTTTCGTATGAAACAATTCAAATATACAATAAACGGCAATATTTACAATGTGACCGTTAACAAAGTGGAAGATACCATCGCCGAGGTGGAGGTGAACGGTACTCCTTTTAAGGTTTTGATGGATAAACCGGCAAAGAAACAGGTGATAACAGTGAAACGTCCGGTGCAGGCGCTGACGTCTACTACCGGCGTCACGTCTACTCCGGTCGTGATTCGTCCCATCAATGTATCGTCGGGAGGCGCCGTCAAATCGCCATTACCCGGTGTTATCATCGGCATCAGTTGTAAGGTGGGCGATGTCATTAAAAAAGGGCAGACTCTTCTCGTGCTGGAAGCGATGAAAATGGAAAATACCATTCCTTCCGACCGTGATGGCGTCGTATCAGAGATAAAAGTCAATATCGGTGATTCTGTCATGGAAGGCGCTGATTTAGTGATATTAAGCAAAGATATGCAAGGCGCTGATCCGGTTCTTAAGAACTAAAGACAGGCAAGGTGCAGATTTAATAATAAAGTTATGCAAGATAGTTTTTTGACTTTTCTGATTGAAAATTTGCGGACATTCCTCGAATTTACAGGGTTCGCCAATACGACCTGGCAACATCTGTTAATGATTTCTGTCGGTCTATTCTTCATCTTTTTGGCTATCAGATACGATTTTGAACCCTTACTTTTGATTCCTATCGGTTTCGGTATTCTGTTAGGTAATATTCCATTCAAGGATGCCGGATTGCAGGTAGGCATCTATGAGGAGGGGTCGGTGTTGAACATTTTATATCAAGGGGTTATCAAAGGCTGGTATCCGCCGCTCATTTTTTTAGGTATCGGCGCTATGACCGATTTCTCCGCATTAATTTCCAACCCAAAACTGATACTTATTGGCGCTGCCGCCCAGTTCGGGATTTTCGGAGCTTATGTTATAGCCATGCAATTGGGATTCGACCCCAGTCAGTCTGCTGCGATAGGTATCATCGGCGGCGCTGACGGGCCGACGGCTATCTTCCTGTCGTCGAAGCTGGCTCCCAATCTGATGGGCGCTATCGCTGTATCCGCTTATTCGTACATGGCATTAGTGCCGGTGATACAACCGCCATTCATGCGACTGTTAACAACAAAAAAAGAACGAGTCATACGCATGAAACCTCCGCGTGTGGTGACCCCTACCGAAAAAATCATCTTCCCGATTGTAGGACTGTTGCTAACCTGCTTCCTTGTACCTTCCGGACTGCCGCTTCTCGGTATGTTGTTTTTCGGAAACCTGTTGAAAGAAAGCGGCGTTACACGCCGTTTAGCTGAAACGGCCCGTGGACCGATGATTGACATAGTGACCATCCTTCTTGGCCTGACTGTCGGCGCCTCGACGCAGGCAACCCAATTTCTCACAGCCGATTCTGTCAAAATTTTCGGATTAGGCGCTTTGTCTTTTATCATTGCAACGTGTGCTGGAGTCCTTTTTGTGAAATTCTTCAACCTTTTCCTTAAGGAAGGCAACAAAATTAATCCGCTTATCGGGAATGCCGGTGTGTCGGCCGTTCCCGATTCGGCGCGTATTTCCCAGATACAAGGTTTGAAATACGATTCCAGCAACTTTCTATTGATGCATGCCATGGGTCCGAATGTAGCCGGTGTGATCGGCTCGGCTGTCTCCGCAGGCATCCTGCTGGGATTTCTTGGATAATAATCATTTAAAGTTGACAAACATAAACACATTATTGTCGTCAATTTCATTTAATGAAGCAACCAATTGTTTCAACTTTCCACCCAACCTGTTTTCTCTATATGCCTGCTTCAGATCACTCAAATCCAATTCAATGTGAGTACAGTTTTCATGAAAAAATTTATTGTGAACCGGACTAATTGTGATTTTTTTTCCCTTATAATCCGGTAACACTATTATTTGCCGGTATACTTCCCCTGTCTTTTTATTTCTCATTAAATACTTATAACTATCTTTATGCCCTATTTGACCATAACTCATTGTATGAACATCCATGAATTGATAATTATCAACATCTATACAATTGTTCAAAATGATTTTAGGGTCCATATTGCCAACTAAAGGGATTTTACAAACTACTGGCGTCAACTGCTTGTTTTTGTTGTAAAGAAAAACTGTATCAGTCTCAGGATTGCATAAAAGATGTCCTTCCGCATGTTTTACAATTTCGGTAAAAACCGACCCTATAAGTCCGCCACTCGGAGTTCTAACACTCAAGTCATTTTGTGATGCTGTCATTTGTATATAATCCAAAACTTGTCCATCTGTTTTAGAAACAAGGAAAAATGAGGAATCAATCGGATGATACTGATAATCCTTATTATCTCCCGAAAAATTCTGTTGCGCTTTCATCATACTGTTCCTTACATTATACATTATCAATGATTGAGCATCAAAAATATCCATTTGGTTAATCCAAACTTCGGATGGTAACGGAAATGTTCGCTTGAATTCGCCTTTGGATGAATATACCTGAATTTTGGAACGAACATTTATAAAAACTTCATCAGCCGCTTCATCATAGACTATTGGATTCCCCATTCCCCAATATTCTTGTGGTCCTTCGCCATAACGGTTAAAGTGTGATTTGGGGATACCGTCTTTTGAAAAAAATAATATACTGTGAGATGATTCATCTACTACAACAATGGTGTTTTCAGTTAAGTATTTGATTGAACCTCGATATAGGAACTCATCTCTTTTGGAATCCAAATGAACATACGTTACTTCTGCAATGTCTGTCAAAACAATTTCCTTTTCAGGATAGTTTTTGGTCACATCTATGACAGGCAAACCATCAACTGAAGGATTAGTACTACGTGAACAACCGGATACCAATCCAATAGCAAAAAATAAAATAAACACTGTAAGCCGTAGCATGCTATTCTTTAATTTGCGTAATAAAATAATCTTTTAGTTTTTCGTGTGTGATAATATCATTTATTTGAGTACTTTTCCACGGCGATTCATCATGTGTAAATATCATCAATCTGTATGCGGAATATTGACCGTATACATTCCATACATCAGAAATAAGTGCACTTTCTTCTTCGGATAATTCGACATAATCAACCGTATCAGTAATAATACCGCCGATTGAGTTCGTTTTAAAATGATGATATGCCTCCTGAACCACGGGGCCGTATTGCCATGCGTAAATATCCTCTTTAAAAATTGGCTTTCCATAAAATGCCAAATTAAATCCCTGTACATAGTACAATAACTTTTGCAATTTCAAGTTCGAAATGATGTCTCCAAATTCAGGCCTCGAAAGAGATATTATTCTGTTTGCTATTTCTATTACATTGCGTACCATTGAATTACTTGTTTTATACTAAAGAAATTGTAAAAAGAGGTTGCCAAAAATTTGGCAACCTCTTTTTTTTTGAGTAGCTCAACCCTCGATGGCCGCTTGGGCGGCAGCGAGGCGGGCTATGGGTACGCGATAAGGCGAGCAACTGACATAGTTGAGGCCTACCTTATGGCAGAACTTGACGGAGGTGGGTTCGCCGCCATGTTCGCCGCAGATACCGCATTTCAGTTTCGGATTGGCGGAGCGTCCTCTTTCGACGGCTAACCGAACCAATTGTCCGACGCCTTCCTGGTCTAATATCTGGAACGGGTCGTGCGGTAATATCTTCATATCCAAATAAGCAGGCAGGAACGTCGCGATGTCGTCGCGGCTGTAACCGAAAGTCATCTGTGTCAGGTCGTTTGTTCCGAATGAGAAGAACTCGGCTTTGTTTGCAATAAGGTCGGCAGTAAGCGTGGCGCGCGGTATTTCGATCATCGTGCCAACTAAAAAGTCGACGCTGCCGCCACGTTCTTCAAATAACTTCGCTGCCGTCTCACGTATCACTTTTTCCTGATAGGCATACTCCTGTACATTACCGATGAGCGGCACCATGATTTCAGGATAGACGGTGAAGCCCTCTTCTTTCAGGTCTAATGCAGCGCCTAAGATTGCGCGTGTCTGCATCTCGGTTATCTCCGGATAGGTATTTCCCAAGCGGCATCCCCGGTGTCCGAGCATCGGATTCGATTCGTGCAACGAATCAACGCGAATACGGATTGAATCGTAGGATACACCCATTATATCAGCTAATTCGCGCTGTTCTTTTTCAAAATGAGGCACAAACTCATGCAGCGGCGGGTCTAACAGACGTACGGTAACCGGGCAGCCGGCCATCGCCTTGAAAATACCCCTGAAATCTTCCTGTTGATAAGGTAATAATTTTTCCAATGCTACACGACGCGCTTCAAGCGAATCGGCAAGTATCATCTCACGCATGGCGCGTATTTTTTCACCTTCAAAGAACATGTGTTCGGTGCGGCACAACCCGATACCGACGGCGCCAAACTCGCGCGCTTTAGCGGCATCTTTGGGCGTATCGGCATTGGTGCGAACAAGCATCTTCGTATATTTATCGCAAAGCGTCATCAATTCGGCAAAATCATTATCCAATTCCGCTTCTTTTGTTGCAACAGCGCCCAGATAAACATCACCGGTAGAGCCGTTAAGCGAAATAAAATCGCCTTCTTTCAGTACGGTATCTTTGACAGTAAGCGTTTTGGCGGCATAGTCAATCACAAGTTCGCCCGCGCCCGAAACGCAACATTTACCCATACCGCGCGCCACAACGGCGGCGTGCGAGGTCATGCCTCCGCGCGAAGTCAGGATACCTGCTGCTGCAGCCATACCGGCCAAGTCTTCGGGCGATGTCTCCACGCGAACCATGATGACACGTTCTCCCCTGCCGGCCCATTCGGAAGCATCATCGGCATTAAAGACAATCTTACCGGAGGCGGCGCCCGGAGAAGCTGCCAGTCCTTTCGTCAACGCTTTCGCATCGGCCATGGCGGTCTTGTCGAATATCGGATGAAGCAGTTCGTCCAATTTATTCGGGTCGATTCGTTTCAACACTGTTTTCTCGTCTATCTTGCCCTGACGGTACAAATCCATGGCTATCTTCACCATGGCAGCGCCCGTCCGTTTGCCGTTACGTGTCTGGAGGAACCAAAGTTTGCCTTCCTGGACGGTAAACTCCATGTCCTGCATATCGGCATAATGGTCTTCCAATCTCTGTTGCAAAGCGTCTAATTCCGTGTAAATCTCCGGCAGTGATTCTTCTAAGGACGGATATTTTGTAGCGCGTTCTTCTTCGGGAACACAAGCCAACTGCGCCCAGCGTTGCGAACCTATCTTGGTGATCTGTTGCGGCGTACGGATACCGGCTACCACATCTTCACCTTGTGCATTGACTAAATATTCGCCTATAAACTGGTCTTCGCCGGTTGCTGCGTCGCGGCTGAAACCCACGCCCGTAGCCGACGTATTACCCATATTACCGAATACCATCGCCTGTACATTAACGGCTGTACCCCATTCGGCAGGGATACCTTCCATCTTGCGATAGAGAATCGCCCGGTCGTTCATCCAGCTGTCGAACACCGCACAGATAGCGCCCCATAACTGCTCGTAGGCATCTTCGGGGAAGTCCTTACCTGTCTGATTCTTAACGGCGGCTTTAAACCTTGCCACAAGTTCCATCAGGTCTTCTACATTCAGTTCCGTATCAAGCTTAACTCCTTTCTCTTCCTTCAATTCATCGATTATCAACTCGAAAGGATCAGTTTCGTTCTTGTTGACCGGCTTCATACCCAGTACTACATCACCGTACATCTGCACGAAACGGCGATAGGAATCCCAAACGAAACGGGAGTTACCCGTCTTAGCAATAAGGCCTTCAACAACCTTATCATTCAATCCGAGATTTAAAATCGTATCCATCATACCCGGCATTGAAGCGCGCGCGCCTGAACGGACAGAAACAAGTAACGGATTACTTACATCATTGAATTTCGAGCTCATCAGCTCTTCCACATTGGCCATTGCCTGTTCTACATCGCCCGTCAAAAGAGCGACCACTTCCTCTTTTCCTTTCACATAATATTCATTACACACTTCCGTAGTGATAGTGAAACCCGGCGGCACAGGCACGCCTATCAAATTCATCTCTGCAAGGCCTGCTCCCTTGCCTCCGAGCAGGTTCTTCATACCTGCATTTCCTTCAGCTTTTCCGTTTCCGAACGTATAAACTCTCTTTTGTTCCATAGTTTAAAAAATTTGTATAAAAAAATTGTTCTTTTGACCCGCAAAGATACGCCAAAAAAATTTAATAGTAAAAGTGAAATAAGAAATTTATTTTCGTTACACTGTTTTCAAGGGAGTTTGAATTATGCGAACCACGCTCTTTGACGATTCGATAGTTTGGCGAGCGTATCGATGCAAATATTGACATCGTCAACAACCTGAAAATCGAACATGCCGACGCAAATAAAATCAGCGCCATTTTCAAAAGCCCATTTAAAGCCGTCTTTCGGATGTATAGCGCCGGCAGCCAGCACTTTAAAACCGATTACCGGCACTTTGGTGCGGTTCACAAACTCTACCGTGCGGTCCGGGAACGGACAGAAACAGTTGTCATGAAACATATTATGGTCAAGATGTTGTTTGCCGTCTACCTCAAACGGCATCCTGTTTTCGCGCGGATGTGCCGACCAGTAGTTGTCATGATGCATTGTTTTCATGTAAAAATCAGGGAGTATCCCTTTTTCTTCGCAAAGAATAAGCGAATCAATCGTATGCGCGCCGATACCTGCCGGATAACCCTCTTTTCTGATGCGTTCCATCAATCCTGCAATTATCTCAAATTCACCGTCGCGAACTAACCAGTCGCACCAGTTACCTTGCAGTTGAATCATATCCATTCCGCTATCAATCGCCCTCGTTACGTTATCGTAAACGTCTTCGTTTTTTCTGTCTATCCCAACCTGTACGGTTACTTTCAGGTTACTGCCTGTGATTTTTTTATATTTCTGCAGCACCGGCATCGTCGGAAACCCGATATTCATGGAATTAACGCCAGCCTGTTCGCACAAAATCAACGTATCAAAAATCTTTTTCTCCGTATTGTAGGCTTTAAACAACTGAGAAGCATAGATTAAATCCCTTGCATGCGCCCAGCCGCCGATAAGGTTGCCGCCCATCATCAGACGGCTAATCTCATAATTACCTATTTTACCCTTCGGGAGTTCACCGTTTAATTCGTTAAGGTTCAATCTGTTCAACTTAATAGTCGCCCCTGAAAAGGCGTCGACGCTATACCATTTAAACGTTTTGGTAGCCCCCCAGCCCAAAGCGCCTAAGACGGGCAGGCTCACCAAATTTTTCAGCACTTCCCTCCGTCCTTTAATTCCCTCTTCTTCCGGCTCTTCTTTCTTCTTCTTTTTCGAAGCGAAAAATTTCGTGATATCGGATAGCTTGAACAGGTTATCCAAGCAATAGCCTTTGTCCTTGACGAAAACAAAGAATAAAAGGATAGCCACTTCGATAAACAGCTTATCCACAATATAATTATTGTCGATACCAAACGGCAAGGATGTCCCGAAAGGCGGATAGGCGAAATAGTACAAGCCAAGCAACAGGACGCCCGACAACGACGCCCATCGTATTAACAACCCGACACACAACGCCAGCCCGATTAGAATCAATCCCCAGATATTGAGGAAATCTATTATTTGCAACCGCATCGGTGAAGCGGCAAGCCACTGATAAAAACCGGAAAACGTACCGAAAGTACTGTTAAGGTAGGATTCCGAAGACCAGCTTGCCGACACTAATTTCGTCAAGCCCTCATACAAAAAATGCCATCCAACGGCTAATCTGATTACTGTAATTATGGATTTCATACGAAAAAAATGATTAATGATTAATGATTAATGATTAATGATTAATGTGTAAATTTTCATTATTGCTTGGGTGTGAGAGATTACATGATTGTTTCATACGAAAAAATTCATTGTTTATAAGTTTTCTTAAAATTGGGTGAACGATTTGGAAACAAACTCCAGTACCAAAGGCAGTTCCATACGCCAATATGTCCAGGTATGCCCTCCGTCCTTTATCCTGAACTCATGCGGTATCTCGTTCTTTCTGAAAGCGATGTGCATCAAGCTATTCCCTTCATACAGGAAATCATCGTCGCCACAACTGACATACCATCTTATTTGCTTGATTTTGTCTAATTCTTCTTTCGTTGCGTTTTTTATGATCTCGTTGATACTTTGGAGTTTGTAATAGGCTTCCAATTGCGCTTCGGTGACGTCTGCCGGTGTATTCCTTTGTCGGCTTTTGAACTGTTCATAATCCCAGTTACCGGTCGAGGCGCTCAACGGCGCTGCTGCTGCGAACAAATCCGGTCGATGCAGGGCATAAAATATCGTTCCACCCCCTCCCATCGACAATCCGGATATGGCGCGGTACCGGCGTTCGCTTCGCACCCGGTAGGTTTTTTCGATGTGCGGGATAAGTTCGTCGAAGAAAAAATCCTCGTACTTATAATCGCCGCGCATATCGTTGAAATAGCCCCTACGTCCCGTATTGGCGTCGGGCATGACGATAATCATCCGGGCGCATTTACCTTCGGCAATCGTCAGATCGGCAATATGTTGCACCTGCCCGAACTGCACCCAGCCCGTATGGTCGTCGCCCGACCCATGCAACAGATACAACACCGGATAGGCCTGGTCGCTTTCATTATAACCGGGCGGCAAGTAGATAGCATACTTTCGTTCCATTTTCAGGATGTCACTTTTCACGGTCTTGGTCTCATAAACCAATCCTCCCTGCGCTCTTACTATCGAAAAAGTAAAGAATGGCAAAACAATAAAAATCAAAAATCGTTTCATATGTATAAGAATTTTAAGTACAGGCTGCAAAAATACAAAATATTTTTCAATTCTCACCTTTCACTTTGATAAATTCCTGCCTTGCCTCTTCCAATTTGTTGAGAATGACATCCAGAGCCTGTATTACTTCGCTCGGCACAAAAACATAACTATCATCATCGGATAGTAAAGGATTTTTCACTTCTTCGTTTTCATTTCTTTTGTCCATTGTCCATCTGTATTAACTTCGTTGATTCGAGCTGCAAAGATAAGGGTTGGTAAAGTAATAAAAATACCCCCATATGAGGGTATTTTTGTACGAACTAAAAAAAATTGGCGGATACTACCATATCCTGATGTAAGAACTAACTAAATATCCGTATTTCATACTTATCAATCAACAACTTATCGATTTCTTGCCGGGTTGCGCCGTTTAAGAGAAAAAATTTGATCTTGAAATATATTTCGTGACAATCGCGTCAAAGGTAAGAAGACGGTTGGCATAGTGTTTTTATCAAAATAAAACGTAGTAATACTATTACGGATTTATTTCGATAAAAAAACAAAGTGTTACTTATAGTCTTTGATTTATAATCTACAAATACTGACCTTTGCGGCATGGATATAAAACTTAAGCTAGGTCAGCGAATAAAAGAGTTAAGGGAAAAAGCCAAAATGTCTCAGAAAGATTTGGCTTAAGCTGCTGATTTGGATAGAAGTTATATTGCAGGTATTGAAAACGGCTTGCGTAATGTGTCAATAGTAAATATTGAAAAGATTGCCAAGGGGCTTGATGTATCACTCAAAGAATTATTCGACGATGTACAATTTAGCTCATAACCATACAGGAGTCCCTTTTACTCAAATACAAATGCAACATGCTTTGAACCAAATTAAAGCAGATATAGAAAATGCTATTGTAAAAAATGGTGAGAAGGGGAAAAATGCTTTGATAAGAACTCAGAAACCGATAAGGCTGATACATGATGTAGTAAAAATCGAATTTTTAAATGCTGGAGTTCATCCAAGTTTAATCAATCCCGAACTAAAACGATTACAAAGAGTGACAAGTCCACCAAAACGAGAAACTAATCGTTCTATTGTTCTGAAAGATAAGGAATTGCCATTAGCGGGCTACCTAAAAACAAAAAATCAAGACATAGCTGTTGTGCCCAATAATATCTGCGTTAATCAAGAAATTCTGAATTTCCCCACCTATTTGAATGGTTTTACTGATAAATTCGGAACGGCTTTTACCGAAAGTGTCCTCTCAGTAAATATAAGAAGTCAATTAAGTAGCGTTGCCAAGAACTTTGACACGCTCTATGAAAGAACATTTGCCGAAGCATTGAATTTTCATTTAAGACTGCCTGCTATGGTATTAGGGGAAGTATATATGATAATTGTAAAAGAATATGATTCGGATGCAGCATCAAACAGGGTTGTAACATTTAAAAATTCGGAATACATCGAAAAGTTCATATTGGCATTTGAAGCCCTGAACAGACGTTCGCTTGTTGAAGACCCTTTATACAAATATGAAAGGGTTGCTTTGTTGATTGTTGATTTTAGTCGGCAAATACCGAAACTCTACAATACAACCCAAGAATTGATAGAAGACGGTTTAATCCCCCAAAATTCCTTAGCGAATATCAATACTTTGTTTTTCAGTGGATTTATAACCGACTTATTGCAAATCTACAGGTCGAGATTTCCCGCCAACGCTTTTAGTTGATATTTCTCAACTAAAAAATCGTCGATTTCTCTTTGATAGATTAGTGTGCGCAATGTTTCAATTTCTTTTTCCGAAAACTCAGGTATCGTAAATTTTTCAATGAAATTTTTCTGATAGCAGGGATAACCGCCTTCGATGGCTATGCTTGTTTTGTTGACGTAATAGTGCATGACAATGGAGTTGAAAATTTTCTGAACCACGTCTATATTTTCAACTTTTGAAATTGGATTTATCCAATTGTCAAACAAAAAACTTTCATATCCCCGCTCTTTGAAAAAAGTTCCGTAACCATTTGTGAAATAGGCGTCTTCTTCATTTATCAATAAAAATCTTGGCGATTGGCTAAAAGTTGGGTTTATTATTTTCTTGCCTGTCTTCGTCAATCCTTGCGTTCTTCCCCAAACATAAAATGGATCAAACTTTACTTTCCCTTTATCTCTTGCTAAAAGTGTTTCTTTTTCAGAAAGCAAGTAGGCATAACATTTGGGGAAACGTTTTTCAAATTCTGTTTCGGAAATAGGTGTTGCCATATTGCTTTTGATAGTATAAGGACAAATGATTCTTCTTGTGTTTTGTTCGACTTCCTCCTGTGTTTTGAAGTTGGAAATTTTATAAACTGCTTTGGTTATTTCCTTTTCGACTTCAAATGTTCCCTTGTCCGTTATTTTTACGAAGTTACCATTTTTCTTGTTACTTCCGTCAATAAAAAAAACCTCATCTTTCAACGTTGCGATACCTACGCAGATGTCGAACAATTTGTTTATTGGCGTTCCGATTGTTTCAATGATTCGTATGTTTTTCTGTTCATCGGTTTTGAGCAAGCGCCATTTTTTTGCGTTCAGCTCTATTAAGTAGTTAGGTGAACCGTTGGCTATCGGTAAAAAATTTTGTGGCGAATAATCAGCTTTAATTCTATCAAAAGTAATGACTTCATTTTCCTTTTTATTCAAAAAGGTTAAAGCCGTATAGGTTTGAGCGTCAAACACTTTTTTATGCGTAAAGTCAATAATTTTCGTAACACATTTTTTTTGCTGGAAAAAATGACGCATCGCTTCTCCGGCCAATGATGTGAAATAATTATTTGGCGTAATGTAGCCTAAACGTCCTGTTGGATTCAGCAACTTATAGCCTAATTCAAAAAAGGCAAAATAAAGATTGAATGTCCCGCCTTCGACGGTTGTCCAATTTTTCGCTAAAAACTTTCTATTTTCGTCTGTAAGGTCCTGGAATTTTACATAAGGCGGATTCCCTACAATTACATCAAAACTCATGTTCCAATCAGACTTCAAACTGTCCTGATTGAATAAATTCAAATCGTCTTCTTCCAATACTTCGTTA
>Ga0099364_10001493_pt1 | contig 38418 bp, 26 predicted proteins | sample TergutTh196P3_FD_73070 | JGI IMG/M metagenome (GOLD analysis project Ga0099364, IMG submission 73070) | Microcerotermes parvus P3 segment gut microbial communities from Pointe-Noire, Republic of the Congo - Th196 P3 | ecosystem: Host-associated > Arthropoda: Insects > Digestive system > Gut ... | reverse complement strand
TTGTGATACAATTTGCTCTCTTTCAAATGACGTAGTAAAAAGCATCACTGGCCGTAAATGGATTCTAGATTGCTTTTAACTTGGGATTGGTATAAGCATTATTTACATCTGCTTTAGTCTCTGAAAGCGCAGCAAAAAGCAGCGGGAATTTTCCCGCTGCTTTTAAAGTTAATTTATTCGTAGCACTTAATAACAACGCCGGAACCTACCGTGCGCCCGCCTTCGCGGATAGCGAAACGAAGGCCCTCTTCAATCGCGATGGGAGTAATCAGCGATACGTCCATTTCGATGTTGTCGCCGGGCATACACATTTCCGTGCCTTCAGGCAGCTTGACTATGCCGGTAACGTCGGTCGTCCTGAAATAGAACTGGGGACGGTAGTTGTCAAAGAACGGCGTGTGGCGCCCGCCCTCGGACTGCTTCAAAACGTAAACCTGACCGCGGAATTTCGTAAGCGGCTTGATGGAGCCGGGTTTACAGAGAACCTGGCCGCGCTGGATATCAGTCCTTTGAACGCCGCGTAAAAGCGCGCCGATGTTGTCGCCGGCTTCCGCGTAGTCAAGAATCTTGCGGAACATCTCAACGCCGGTAACGACGACCTTGCGTGTTTCTTCCGAAAGGCCGACCATTTCAACCTCTTCGCCGGTCTTAATCTGACCTCTCTCAACACGCCCGGTGGCGACGGTGCCGCGCCCGGTAATGGTGAATACGTCTTCAACAGGCATCAGGAACGGCAAATCCGCCTTGCGCTCAGGCGTCGGGATATACTCGTCTACAGAGTCCATCAGCTTCAGGATAGACTCGTAGGCGGGGTCGTTGACATCGTTGGCGGCTTCAAGAGCCTTGAGGGCCGAGCCGATGACGATAGGCGTGTCGTCGCCCGGGAAGTCATATTCGCTTAACAGGTCGCGGATTTCCATTTCAACAAGCTCAAGAAGCTCGGGGTCGTCAACCTGGTCCGCTTTGTTCATGTATACGACGATATAAGGAACGCCGACCTGACGGGAAAGCAGGATATGCTCGCGCGTCTGGGGCATGGGGCCGTCGGCCGCGGACACAACAAGAATCGCGCCGTCCATTTGAGCAGCGCCCGTAATCATGTTTTTAACATAGTCGGCGTGCCCGGGGCAGTCAACGTGCGCATAGTGGCGCTTATCGGTTTCGTATTCAACGTGCGAGGTGTTGATTGTAATGCCGCGCGCTTTTTCTTCGGGCGCCTTGTCAATCTGGTCATACGCCATGAACTGGGCGTTGCCCTTCATTCCAAGAGTCTTTGTAATCGCGGCTGTAAGGGTGGTTTTACCGTGGTCGACGTGACCGATGGTACCAATGTTAATATGCGGTTTTGTGCGTTCAAATTTTTCTTTTGCCATTTTTAAATTTTTCCTCCCTTTGTATTCAGGATTTTAATTCTTGAATGATTGGTTACAACTGCTATTGTATCAAGCAAATGCTAAAAATGCAATAGATTGGTTAATTATTTTCCCTGATTTGTCATAATCCCTTCGGCAAGCGATTTTGGAACCTCGATATAGTGCGACGGCTCCATCGTGTATTGCCCGCGGCCCTGTGTCTTTGAGCGCAAATCGGTGGCGTATCCGAACATCTCCGACAGCGGGACGAACGCGTCAATCTGCTGTGCGGCGCCTCTGGCTATCATGCCCTGGATTTGTCCGCGGCGGCTGTTTAAGTCGCCCATGACGTCGCCCATATAATCCTCGGGCACCGTGGCGGTCACCTTCATAATCGGCTCAAGGATGCACGGGTCGGCTTTTCTCATCGCCTCTTTAAACGCCATCGAGCCTGCGATTTTAAACGCCATCTCGGATGAATCGACCTCGTGGTAGCTTCCGTCGTAAAGCGTTACAATCACGTCGACGACCGGATAGCCCGCCAGAACACCGGCCTGCATAGCACCCTGTATCCCCTGGTCAACCGGGCCGATATATTCTTTCGGCACGGCACCGCCGACAATCTCGTTTCTAAACTCGTAGCCCTTGCCGCTCTCGTTCGGCTCGACCTTGATTTTAACGTGGCCGTATTGCCCGCGCCCGCCGGATTGCCGCGCGTACTTGTTGTCCACGTTCGCCGGCTTGCGGATGGTTTCCTTGTACGCAACCTGCGGCTTGCCGACGTTTGCCTCGACCTTGAATTCGCGCAGAAGCCTGTCTACGATGATTTCAAGGTGAAGTTCGCCCATTCCGGCGATGATTATCTGCCCCGTTTCGGAATCCGTATTCACGCGGAATGTCGGGTCTTCCTCCGTAAGCTTTGCGAGCGCGATGCCCATTTTTTCCTGCCCGGCTTTTGTTTTCGGCTCAATCGCCACGCGGATAACCGGCTCGGGAAACTCCATAGACTCCAGAATGACCGGATGCTTCGGGTCGCATACGGTGTCGCCCGTCGTCACGTTTTTAAAGCCCACCGCGGCGGCGATGTCGCCCGCGTAACAGATTTCAAGGTCCTGCCGGTGGTTCGCGTGCATCTGCACAATCCGGCCCATGCGCTCGTTTGCGTCCTTCGTCGCGTTAAAGACGCCGCTGCCCGCCTTGACGCTGCCGGAATACACCCTGAAAAAGCAGAGCTTGCCGACAAACGGGTCTGTCGCGATTTTAAACGCGAGCGCCGAGAACGGCTCTTCGTCCGATGAGGGCCTTGTTTCCTCTTCGCCCGTATCCGGGTTTATGCCGGCAATCGGGGGGACGTCAACAGGCGACGGCATATACTCGACGATTGCGTCAAGCAGCTTCTGCACGCCCTTATTCTTGTAGGACGTCCCGCAGACGACGGGTACCATCTTGTTCGTGATGGTGGCTTTCCGTATGCAGTCCCTGATGTCCTGCCCAGGAATGTCCTCGCCTTCAAGGTACCGCTCCATGATGGTATCATCCTGTTCGGAAACGGCTTCCAGCATGTTGTTGCGGTATTCCTCGGCCTTGTCCTTTAAATCCTCCGGGATTTCCTCCACGAGGATATCCTTCCCCATATCGTCGTAATAGACATAGGCTTTCATCTCAACCAGATCGATGATGCCCTTAAAATCGGCTTCGGAGCCTATCGGCAGTTGTATCGGCACGGCGTTGCATTTTAAGCGGTCCTTCATCATGTTCACGACGCGGTAGAAATCCGCGCCCATGATATCCATCTTGTTGATGTAAGCCATGCGCGGGACATGGTATTTATCCGCCTGGTGCCAAACGGTTTCCGATTGCGGCTCAACGCCGCCTTTTGCGCAAAACACGGTAACCGATCCGTCTAAAACGCGCAGCGAACGCTCAACCTCAACTGTGAAATCAACGTGGCCGGGCGTGTCTATGATATTGATTCTATGGCCGTTCCAGAATGCAGTAGTAGCCGCCGAGGTAATGGTTATACCTCTTTCCTGCTCCTGCTCCATCCAGTCCATTGTGGCAGAGCCTTCATGGGTTTCACCGATTTTATATGTCTTGCCGGTGTAAAAAAGGATGCGCTCTGTGGTAGTGGTTTTACCAGCATCAATGTGGGCCATTATGCCTATATTTCGCGTAAGTTCCAACGCTACATCCCTTGGCATAGTGTCCTCCTAATAGTAGTTAGAAATTAGTAGCTTTGTTGATTTGAAATTACGGGTCTTATAATAAAACACCGCAACTATTAACAACCAACAAACCGGTCGCTAACGACCAATTACCACCTGTAATGCGCAAAAGCCCTGTTGGCTTCCGCCATCTTGTGGGTATCCTCACGCTTTTTGACCGCGCCGCCCGAACTGTTGAGCGCGTCCATAATCTCGCCGGAAAGCCTTTCCCTCATGGTTCTTTCGCCGCGCTTGCGTGAATAGGATGTCAGCCATCTTAATCCCAGCGTCATACGGCGCTCCGGGCGGACTTCCATCGGAACCTGATACGTCGCGCCACCGACACGGCGTGCTTTGACCTCAAGCACCGGCATGATGTTTTCGAGCGCCTGCTCGAATGCGTCAAGGGGTTCTTTCCCCGTTTTTGTTTTTACAATATCGAACGCGCCATATACAATCTTCTGCGCCACGCCCTTCTTGCCGTCATACATAATGCTGTTGATGAGACGCGTGACAAGCTTTGAATTGTACATCGGGTCTGGCAAAACATCACGTTTTGCAATCTTACCTCTTCTTGGCACTTCGCTTCCCTCCTTCATATTAAAAATGAATTCATCGGTACTCGAAAGTGACAAAACTCTCGTCGGCGCCAGTTGGAGGCTGTATATTTAAGCCGCCAAATGGCAGTTATAGTTGTTTTGTTACTTCGAAGCTCCTGCTTTCGGGCGTTTCGTCCCGTACTTTGACCTTGACTGCTTGCGGTTTCCGACGCCCTGCGCGTCCAGTGTTCCGCGGATGATGTGGTAACGGCAGCCGGGCAAGTCCTTGACGCGCCCGCCACGGATAAGCACAACGCTGTGTTCCTGCAGGTTGTGGCCTTCGCCGGGGATGTAAGCCGTGGCCTCGATTAAGTTTGAAAGCCTGACTCTTGCGATTTTTCTAAGCGCCGAGTTCGGCTTCTTCGGCGTTGCGGTTCTGATTGCCGTGCAAACGCCGCGTTTTTGCGGGGAGTTATGATCCGTGAGAATCCTTTTCTTCGAATTCAAGCTTTTTAACAGCGCCGGGGAATTGGATTTCTTGGTCGTAACCTCCCTGCCCTTTCGTACAAGCTGGTTAAAGGTTGGCATGTGGCACCTCCTTACTTTTAAATTTATTCTTCATAGCTTATGAAAGCCATGTAAAACACAGGAATTTATAGCTGTTCCGTTTGAAAATAGGTGAAGGATTTTTGAGGGTTTTTGTCACCGCGCGAGACGGAGGACGCAGGCGGGCTTTCGCCCGGCAAGGACGACAACGCGGCGGGGTGACAAAAAGACCAAAAAGACGAGTCTATTTTTAATCGGAACGGCTATGTTGCACCCAAATGTGGATTTTACCATTATCTTCGTGATTTGTCAATGATATTTTCACTTTTTTTCACGTGAAAATACATTTTATACTTGTTATTATATGTTTTCCGCCGGATATGGCCCCGCCTCAAAGACCGCATCTTCCCGGATTGCTTCGTATGCGCCTGCATAATCCACGGCGTCGGCAAACTCGTTTTTGAGCTCCGTGCGTTCCTTTTTATATTTGTTGTAAACCACCGTGCCCGTTCCCGCGGGAATCAGTTTGCCGATGATTACGTTTTCCTTCAGGCCCACAAGCGGGTCAATCTTGCCCATGATGGCGGCTTCGGTGAGGACCCTCGTGGTTTCCTGAAACGCGGCGGCGGACATAAACGACTCCGTTGCCAGCGACGCTTTTGTAATACCGAGAAGCAGCGGCGTCTTTGTCGCGAGCGTGCGTTCCCCGCCGTCCTTCGTGTTGAGCTCCGCTACCCTTGCGTTTTCCGCCTCGAATTCATGCTTTGCGACAACCGATCCGGAAATCAACTGCGTGTCGCCCTGGTCGTCAATCTTGATTTTGCGCATCATCTGGCGGACGATGACCTCGATATGCTTGTCGTTGATATCAACGCCCTGCGTGCGGTAAACGCGCTGAACCTCCTGAATCAGGTAATCCTGAACGGCAAGCTCGCCGTTGACCTGCAAGATCTCGCTCGGCTCGGCGCTTCCTTCGGTCAGGTGCGTGCCCTTTTTGACGAAATCCCCCTCCGAAACCGAAAGTGTGGAGCCGTAAATAACCTGCTTTTCATAGGCTTCGCCGGTTTCATTATTTGTCACGATGACAAAGTCGTTGCCCTTTGCATCCTTTTCAAATGAAATCACGCCGTCGATGTGGCTGATGACCGCGGAATTCTTCGGCTTTCTCGCCTCGAAAAGCTCCTCGACGCGCGGCAGGCCCTGCGTGATGTCGCTTGCCGACGCGATGCCGCCGGTGTGGAACGTCCGCATCGTGAGCTGTGTGCCCGGCTCGCCGATAGACTGCGCCGCGATGACGCCGACAGCCTCGCCGATTGCCACGGGCTGCCCGTTTGCAAGGTTCGACCCGTAGCATTTGGAGCAAATCCCGTTTTCGGCGTTACAATTTAGAATAGAGCGGATTTTCAGCGATTTGATGCCGGAATCTACGATTCTCTGCGCGTCCATTTCGCCCATCATCTTGTCTTTTGCGACAATGATTTCGCCCGTTTCCGGATGAACCACGTCCCCAACGGAGTAACGGCCCAGAAGGCGCTCGGAAAATTCCTCGATAATCCGTCCGGAATCGAGGATTTCCTCCACCACGACGCCTTCCGTCGCGCCGCAGTCGTCGCTTCTGATGATGACCTCCTGCGAGACGTCGACAAGCCGCCGCGTCAGGTAGCCGGAGTCGGCCGTGCGAAGCGCCGTGTCGGCAAGCCCTTTTCTGGCGCCGCGCGAGGAGTTGAAGTATTCAAGGATGTTAAGCCCCTCGCGGTAATTCGCGCGAATCGGTATCTCAATCGCCTTGCCGGAGGTGTTGGCGATAAGCCCGCGCATACCGGCAAGCTGGCGAATCTGATCCATGCTGCCGCGCGCGCCGGAATCCGCCATCATAAAGATGGGGTTCTCGCTTTTAAAGCTGTCCTGAAGCGCGGCCTTTACCTTATCCGTCGTGTCGTTCCATGTTTTGATAACGCGCTCGTAGCGCACTTCCTCGGAGATAAGCCCGCGGTCGTAACGGCGCTGGATCTCGTCGATTTTCAACTCGGCTTCATCGAGGCAGAGCTGTTTTTCCGGCGGGATAACCGCGTCGATAACGGCGACGGTAATCGCCGAGCGCGTGGAATATTTAAACCCGAGCGTCTTGATTTTATCGAGCACCTCGGCGGTTTTTGTCGTACCGTGGCGCGCGATGCAACGGTCGATAATCTTTCCAAGCTCCTTTTTGCGGACAAGAAACGAAATCTCAAGGTCGAACTGCTTGTCTTTGTCGCTGCGGTCAACAAACCCCAAATCCTGCGGGAGCGGTTCGTTGAATAAAATCCGCCCGACGGTCGTTTCGATGATACGGCGCTTCTTATGCCCGCCGACTTCGCGCGTGATACGCACCTTTATCGGCGCGTGCAGCTCAATTTCCCCTTCCTGATAAGCCATAATCGCCTCGGCGAAATCGCGGAACGCTTTGCCCGCGCCCTTTTCGGCTTCGCGCATCATTGTAAGATAGTACGCGCCTAAAACCATGTCCTGTGTCGGGACGGCGACAGGCCGCCCGTCCGACGGCTTTAACAGGTTGTTCGCGGCAAGCATCAGGAACCTCGCTTCCGCCTGCGCCTCTGCTGAAAGCGGAACGTGGACAGCCATCTGGTCGCCGTCAAAGTCCGCGTTATACGCCGTACAGACAAGCGGATGCAGCTTGAGCGCGCGGCCCTCGACCAGAACAGGCTCGAACGCCTGAATCCCCAGGCGGTGAAGCGTGGGCGCGCGGTTTAACAGGACAGGGTGGTCCTTGATGACAACCTCAAGCGCGTCCCAGACCTCCTTCGAGGTGGCACGCTCAACCATTTTCCTTGCCTGCTTCGCGTTTTGCGCGTCCCGGTTGTCCACAAGCCGTTTCATGACGAAGGGCTTGAACAGCTCGATTGCCATCTCCTTCGGCAGGCCGCACTGGTACAGCTTCAGCTCCGGCCCGACAACGATGACGGAACGCCCGGAGTAGTCGACGCGCTTGCCCAAAAGGTTCTGGCGAAAGCGCCCCTGCTTGCCCTTTAACATATCTGAAAGGGATTTTAAGGGGCGGTTGTTCGGGCCCGTGACAGGACGCCCGCGGCGCCCGTTGTCAATCAGCGCGTCAACCGCTTCCTGAAGCATACGCTTTTCATTGCGGACGATAATATCCGGCGCACCCAAATCGAGCAGCTTGTTTAGGCGGTTGTTACGGTTTATCACGCGGCGGTAAAGATCGTTTAGGTCGCTTGTGGCGAAACGCCCGCCGTCAAGCTGAACCATCGGGCGGATATCCGGCGGGATAATCGGCACAACGTCGAGAATCATCCACTCCGGCTTGTTGCCGCTTGTCCGAAACGCCTCAACAACCTCAAGGCGCTTTAATGTCTTTGCCTTTTTCTGGCCCGTGGCGGTTTTTAATTCTTCCTTTAACTCATCCGAAAGCGCATCGATGTCGATTTCCGCAAGCAGCCTCTGGATTGCCTCCGCGCCCATACCGGCCTCGAAGTCATCCTCGTAGGCTTCCTTCATCTCGCGGTATTCTTTTTCGGTTAAAAGCGTGTATTTTTTAAGGTTTGTCATGCCAGGGTCTATGACGATATACGCCGCGAAGTAAAGCACCTTTTCCAAAAGGCGCGGCGACATGTTGAGCAAAAGGCCCATGCGGGACGACGTGCCCTTGAAATACCAGATGTGCGACACGGGCGCCGCAAGCTTGATATGCCCCATGCGCTCGCGCCGGACCTTTGAGCGCGTGACCTCAACGCCGCAGCGCTCGCAGACCTTGCCCTTGTAGCGTATGCGCTTGTAGCGGCCGCAGTAGCATTCCCAGTCCTTTTGCGGGCCGAATATCCTCTCGCAGAACAAACCGTCGCGTTCCGGCTTTAATGTGCGGTAATTTATTGTTTCAGGCTTTTTTACTTCACCGTAAGACCATTCCTCTATCGCTTCCGGCGAGGCAAGGCCAATTTTCATAGACTCAAAAACATTAAATTCCAAACTATTACCCTGCTTTCTCTTTTTTGAGTTGATTGTCAAAACCTGTATTTATAAGCGAAAGTTTGCCGTTGGAACGGTGCTTCTGGTTATGAATACAGGCTTGTAAAGCTCTTGAACAGGTTCCGGTTACTCATCGCCGTCCGTTTCGTCGTCAAGGTCGAAGAGATCGTCGCCGTCGTCATTCGAAGCATCGTCTTCGAAATCGTCAAGATCGGGCTGCTCGATTTCAAACCCGGCGCTGATTTCTTCTTCCACCTCAACCGTTTCGAATATCTCGTCGTCCTTGATGGAAAGCCCCATGTTATCGTCGTCGAAGCTTTGCTTCAAGTCTATCTCAAGGTTATCCTTGTCAAGCACCTTTACGTCGAGGCAAAGCGACTGAAGCTCCTTAATCAGAACCTTAAACGATTCCGGTATGCCCGGCTTCGGCACGTTCTGCCCCTTGATGATGGATTCATACGTCTTGACGCGCCCGACAATATCGTCGGATTTTACAGTCAGTATTTCTTGCAGCGTATATGCCGCTCCGTATGCTTCAAGCGCCCAGACCTCCATTTCGCCGAAACGCTGCCCGCCGAACTGAGCCTTGCCGCCCAGAGGCTGCTGCGTTACAAGCGAATACGGCCCCGTTGAACGCGCGTGAATCTTGTCGTCAACAAGGTGGTGCAGCTTTAAGAAGTACATGTAGCCGACCGTCACGCGGCTGTCGAACGCTTCGCCCGTGCGCCCGTCGTATATGACGGACTTGCCGTCCTCGTCAAGGCCCGCGTAACGCAGGGTATCGCGGATTTCGCTTTCGTGCGCGCCGTCAAAAACAGGCGTCATGATTTTCCAGCCTAAATGGTCGGCGGCGCGGCCCATGTGAACCTCCAGCACCTGCCCGATATTCATGCGGCTCGGCACACCAAGCGGGTTTAAAACAACGTCAAGCGGACGCCCGTCCGGCAGGTATGGCATATCCTCCTGCGGCAAAACGCGCGAGACGACGCCCTTATTGCCGTGGCGTCCCGCCATCTTGTCGCCGACGGAGATCTTGCGCTTTTGCGCGATGTAACAGCGTACAACCATGTTCACGCCCGGCGAAAGCTCCTCGGAGTTTTCACGCGTAAACACCTTAACATCCACAATAATGCCGTACTCACCGTGCGGTACGCGAAGCGAGGTGTCGCGCACCTCTCTCGCCTTTTCGCCGAAAATCGCGCGAAGCAGGCGCTCCTCCGCGTTGAGCTCGGTTTCGCCCTTCGGCGTGACCTTGCCGACAAGGATATCGCCCGCGCGAACCTCAGCGCCGATGCGGATAATCCCGCGCTCGTCAAGCTCCTTCAAAACGTCCTCGCCGACGTTCGGGATATCGCGGGTAATCTCCTCCGGCCCAAGCTTTGTATCCCGCGCCTCGATCTCGTACTCCTCGATATGGATTGACGTAAAGGTATCTTCCTTTACAAGCCTTTCATTAATCAGGACGGCATCCTCGTAGTTGTAGCCCTCCCATGTCATAAAGCCGATGAGGATGTTCTTTCCAAGGGATATCTCGCCGTCCGCGGTGGCGGGGCCGTCGGCAATGACGTCGCCCGCCTTCACCTTGTCCCCTATTTTTACAAGCGGCCTCTGGTTGATGCAGGTGCCCTGGTTGGACCGCAGGAATTTAATCAGCCTGTACGAATTTTGCCGCCCGTCGTCGTCTCTCAGGAGAATCTCCCTGGCCGAAACCTTTTCCACGACGCCATCCTCTTTCGCGATTACCACGACGCCCGAGTCCATCGCGGCCTTGTATTCCATGCCGGTGCCGACAATCGGGCTTTCCGGCTTTAGAAGCGGCACGGCCTGACGCTGCATGTTCGAGCCCATCAGCGCGCGGTTCGCGTCGTCGTTTTCCAGAAACGGAATCATCGACGTCGCCACGGACACAACCATTTTCGGCGAAACGTCCATGAAGTCCACTCGGTCGGCGGGGACCTCCTGGATCGTGTCGCGGTAACGCACGGTTACGCGCCTGTCCACAAAGCAGTTGTTCTTGTCAAGCTTTTCGTTCGCCTGCGCGACGACATATTCGTCCTCGACGTCCGCCGTCATATATACGACCTCATCGGTAACGGAATGCGTCACAGGGTCGACGCGGCGATACGGTGCTTCGATGAAGCCGTACTCGTTGATCCTCGCAAACGTGGCAAGATAGGAAATCAGCCCGATGTTGGGGCCTTCCGGCGTTTCAATCGGGCACATGCGCCCGTAATGGCTGTAGTGGACGTCGCGCACCTCAAACGACGCGCGGTCCCTCGAAAGGCCGCCGGGGCCAAGCGCGGAAAGGCGGCGCTTGTGCGTCAGCTCCGCAAGCGGGTTTGTTTGATCCATGAACTGGCTTAACGGCGAGGAGCCGAAAAACTCCTTAATCGCCGCCATGACGGGGCGGATATTTATCAGCGCCTGCGGCGTGATGACGTCCATATCCTGGCTTTGCGTCGTCATGCGCTCACGGATGACGCGCTCCATTCTGGAAAAGCCTATGCGGAACTGGTTTTGCAAAAGCTCGCCGACGCTGCGTATCCGGCGGTTGCCTAGGTGGTCGATGTCGTCGGTTATGCCAAGCCCCCTGTTTAAATTGCATAAATAGTTGATTGACGCGAAAATATCGTCTTTTATAATGTGTTTCGGTATCAGCTCGTCAACGCGCGCTTTGATGGCTTCGCGCAGCGCGGCTTCGTCCGCGTTTTCCTCCAGTATCTCGCGCAGGACTGAAAAGCGCACCTTTTCGTTGATTCCCAGCTCCCTGCAGTCGAAATCGACAAAGTTTCCGATGTCAACCATGCCGTTTGACGAAACCTTAACCTCAATATCCTTGACCGTGACGAATACGGTATCCACGCCGGATTTTTCGATTTCGAAAGCCTTAGCGCGCGAAAGAACCTCGCCCGCGTCGGCGATAAGCTCGCCCGTGAGCGGGTTTATGACCGGCTGCGAGAGTGTTTGTCCGGCAATCCTGCCGGAAATGGAGAGCTTTTTATTGTACTTATAGCGCCCCACGCGCGACAAATCGTAGCGCCTCGGATCAAAAAACAGGTTATCGATATGGGTCTGCGCCGATTCCACCGTGGGCGGCTCGCCCGGGCGCAGCTTGCGGTAAACCTCAAGCAGCGCTTCCTCCACGTTTTTTGTGCCGTCTTTTTCAAGCGTCGTCCGGACGAGGATATCATCGCCGAAGAATTCCTCAATCTGGGCGTTGCTGCCCAAGCCCAGCGCGCGGACAAACGTCGTTACGGGGAGCTTTCGGTTTTTATCTATCCTGACATAAAAAATATCGCTGGAATCGGTTTCGTATTCAAGCCACGCGCCGCGGTTCGGGATGATGGTGGACGAGTACAGCTCCTTGCCGGCCTTGTCCCGCGAAAGGGAATAGTAAACGCCGGGGCTTCTGACAAGCTGCGAGACGACAACGCGCTCGGCCCCGTTTATGATAAACGTACCGCTGTCGGTCATAAGCGGGAAATCCCCCATAAAGATATCCTGCTCTTTGATTTCGCCCGTTTCCTTATTATACAGGCTGGCGCGCACGCGCAAGGGCGCCGCGTAGGTGGTATCGCGCTCCTTGCACTCCTCGATTGTGTATTTCGGCGTGCTTTCCATCCTGTGGTCTATAAAGTTGAGCACAAGGTTGCCTTGATAATCGGTAATGGAGGATATATCCCGGAATACTTCCTTCAGTCCTTCGTCAATGAACCATCTGTAGGAATTCTTTTGCACCTCAATCAGATTGGGCATGTCCAGAACTTCTTTAATCCTCGAAAAACTCATCCGGACATTGCTGCCTAATTGCACGGGCTTTACGTTCACCATAGGCGTAATATCACTCCATTCAATTATTTGAGACTTTCCCCGCAAAAACATCTTGAAATATGTGTTTGGATATGCTATAATATTTCCCTGAGCGCATAATTTTCCATTTTGATACAGTATATAATTATATAACTCATTCTACAATATGTCAATATATATTTTGTCGAATTTGTTATATTTTTTTATTTTTAGATATTTTTAGCAAATTTAAAAAAATTACTAAAGTTTTACTCTACACTGCCGACAACATTTGTAGGAGAAATATTGTTTCTAACATGATGAAGGAGGAACATGAAAATGGCAGTAAACGGAATGGGCGGCTACAATTATAAGAATTTGAACGACTATTCAACCAGCAAAAAAGCAACGGAAAAAAAAGAAGTCCAGGAGGAAGCCGTAAAATCATCGTCCGGGCCTGAAAAACAGGCGGAAACAAAGCCAATGCCGAAGGTGGAATCCTATAAGCCCGACATGGATAAAATTAACTCCATGAAAGCGGACCTTGCAAACAACATTGCGGCGTTTAAGCAGATGGTTTTCGCACAGGTGAAAAACCAGGGCGGCATGGCAAACAAGGCCGGCGGCGCAAACCTTCAGGAGCTGCTGAAAAACATTTCGCCCGAAGAGGCGAAGGCAAACATCGCCGACGACGGGTACTGGGGCGTTACACAGACCGCAAACCGTATCCTTGATTTTGCAAAGGCACTGTCCGGCGGCGACCCGTCCAAAATCGAAACGCTGAAAAATGCGGTATTAAAGGGTTTTGATGCTGCCGAAAAGCTTTGGGGCGGCAAGCTGCCCGCCATAAGCTACGAAACCAAGCAGAAAGTGCTCGAAGGCTTCGAAGCCTGGGCAAATGAGGGCGCTCAAGTAGAAGCAGAAGCTTAAACCTTCAAAATTATACACTTCGCAAACGGGGAAAAAACATCCTAACCTGCCCGTTATGCCGAAGCATCTACTTCCGGCTTTGGAAAGCAGATAAAAAACGTCTAACCGTTCTGCCTCTTCATCCGGAACCGGAAATAAATAAAATGGACGTCCTGCCGGGCGTCCATTTTATTTTTACTGCTCCGGATGAAAAATCTTGCGTCTCGCGGCAAAGCCGCTCGGGACTTTTCTTTCTCAAAATGGCCTTGTAGCTTATGCGGCAACCGCCGCAAATGGCCAGCATGAATCCCAAGACATATCTTCCGGATTCATAATATGTTCGTTATTCCACAGTCTCTTCCCCTGCGGGGGCAGGCTCTTCGGCTTTTTCTTCGACCGCTTCTTTCACTTCCGCAACTGCCTCTCCGATTGCTTCCGCTGCTCCGGCAACCTTTTCCTCAATCGCTTCCTTCACCTCGGCGGCTTTTTCCTCCGCCGCGTGCAGCACTTCCCCGACCGCCTCTTTTGTTTTTTCCGCGTCGGCCTTGATTTTTTCTTCGGCCCTCTCTATGGCCGCCTTTGCTTTTTCTTCCGCATGGGCGGCTTTTTCCGTAACGTCATCGACGATTCCGGCTTCCTCGGCAATCTTTGCGACATCGGTGCCGGGGCCCGCTTCATAAGACCTCGGTGCTTCGTCTTCCACTATGGGCTTCTTCTCCGCCGACTCCATCAGCGCACGCATGGAAAGGCTTACGCGCTTTTTATCATAATCGATATCGGTAATCTTGACTTCAACTTCCTGCCCCGCGGAAAGCACATCCTCGGGCTTTGCGATGCGCTCGTTGGAAATCTGGCTGATATGGATGAGCCCGTCAATACCCGGAAGAATCTGCGCGAAAGCGCCAAACGCCGTGAGGGACACAATCTTCGCCTTGCAGACATCGCCCGCTTTATATCTGCGCGCCAGAATCTCCCAGGGGTTGTCCTCCGTTTTTTTGTAACCGAGCGAGATTTTCTTTGTTTCGGGGTCTAAATCCTTGACATATACCTCGACCAAATCACCGGCTTTCAGCACCTCCGACGGGTGCTTGATGCGGTTCCACGAAAGCTCGGAGATATGAACCATACCGTCTATGCCGCCCAAATCGACAAACGCGCCGTAGCTTGTAAGCGATTTGACCGTGCCTTTGTAGGCTTTGCCGACCTCGACGTCCTTCCAGAATTGCTCCTCAAGCTCCTTGCGCTGCTCCCTGAGCACGGTGCGTACAGAACCCACCGCGCGGCGGCGCTGCTTGTTTGTTTCAAGGATTTTAAAGCTTACCGGCTGCTTGAGCAGCGTTTCAAGCTCCTGGCCTTTGCCCGCGGTTGCGTGGGACGCGGGGATGAACACGCGCACGCCGTTTGTAATCGCGATGACGCCGCCCTTTACGACGTCTGTTACCACGCCGTCAAGGATTTCGCCGCTTTCCTCGGCCTGCATAATTTTTTCAAAGCCCGCAATGGCATCAAGGCGTTTTTTAGAAAGCATCGCCGTACCCTCGACGTCGTTCACGCGAAGCACAATCAACTCAAGCTCGTCGCCGACCTTGACAAGGTCCTCAAGGTTGGCGTTCGGGTCGTCGGTAAACTCGTAAAGCGGCACGTAGCCCGACTGTTTTGTACCGATGTCGACCGCTATTTCGTTTGGCGAAACATTTGTTACGACGGCCGTAACCTTCTCCCTGGAATTTATCGTTTTAAGGGACTGCTCAAGCATCTCCTCGAAGCTTTGCTCGTCCTGCTGGTTTAGAATCTCACTCATGGTTTCTGCTACCTCCTTAATAATAAACGCCGGGGTCGATGCGCCTGCTGTAATACCGATGCTGCGGTTTCGTCCAAGGTCAATTTGAAAAAGGTCATCCTTTGATTCTATCAAATATGCCGGACAATGCCCCCTGCATATTTCGGCAAGCCTTGCGGTATTCCCGCTGCCACGCCCGCCGACGACCAGCATCATATCGGATTTTGCCGCTAAGCCCTCGGCTTCCTGTTGCCTTAACACCGTAGCTTTACATATTGTATCAAAGATTTCGATATTTGTATACATATTTTTTACGAAGTTTACACATTTTTGCCACATAGGCAGATTAAATGTGGTTTGCGCAAGTAAAATATAGCCTTTTTCCACAGACAGGCCGGACATAAGAAATGCCTTAAGCTCCCCGCTGTCTGAAAAAATATGGCAACCGGATTTGCAAAAGCCGACGATTCCCTCTGCCTCGGGATGCGCGGCATCGCCCGCGATAAGTACCGTCTTGTTTTGCAAAGACGCGTCCGACGCGATTTTATGTATCTTCGCGACATACGGGCATGTAGCGTCGTAATACGGGATATCTCGGCTTAAAAGCTCGTCATATACGCTTTTCGCAACGCCGTGCGAGCGTATGACGACCTTATAGCCTGCCGGCGCTTCGCTTGGGTCTTTGATGATGACGGCGCCTTTTTTTAAGAAGCCCTCGACAATCTGCGGGTTATGTATGATGGGGCCTAACATCGCGATTTTTTCACTGTTTAGAAGCATGGCCTCCACCGCGCTGGCCGCGCGCTCAACGCCGAAGCAAAACCCGGCGGTTTCAGCAATTTTCACAGGCATTACGCGGAACCGCCTTCTTTATTTTCAAAAAATCCGGTAAACAATCCCTTGATGTCCTCCATAATTGATTTTGACGCGAGCCGTAATGTGGACGGCGCCTGCAAATCGATTCCCAGTTGTTCATTTTTTATCAGCTTGCCATAGCAAACCGTAACCGGTGAACGGAACCTGAGCCTTTTGTGGTAAATCACGGCGCACGGCAAAACATCGGCGCCCGTTTGCCCCGCAATCAGCGCCACGCCGCTTCGCGCGCGTTGCGGCGTGCCGTCGCCGGAGCGGTGCCCCTCAATGAACATCCCGAGGACGCCGCCGCTGTTGATTCTGTTTCCCGCTTCTTTTATCGCCGTGCCGTCGCCCTTGCCGCGGTTGACGGGGAACGCGTTTAAGTGCGTAAGTACCCACCCAGTCACAGCGTTTTTAAAAAGCTCGGCCTTTGCCATAAAATGAATCTGCTGCTTGAGCCTTACGGCAATAAAAAGCGGGTCCAGTGCGGTGATGTGGTTGCTTGCCAGAATAAACCCCTGATCCTTGGGGATATTATCAAGCCCCTCGTACCTCATGCGGTAAAAGACGCCGATAAAAAGATGGCATAAGGTTTTTGCGAACAAATAAAAACTCATACCGTTTTTTCCTTAAGGGCTGCAGACATAAGAACGAAATAACGTATTTTTGGCTGATTTTGCACCTTTTTTCCTTGTCGTCCTAGCCGGGCGAAAGCCCGCCTGCGTCCTCCGCGTAAAAAATGAATCAAAATCATCTCAGAAAATCCGCTATTCAACCTCATGTCCACAACCCCTAATAATTTTCAGAATATTATCCGCCGTTTCCTCACACGTCCAACCCGTGTTATCGACTAAAACAGCGTCGTCAGCCTGTTTTAGCGGCGCAATCCCGCGGTTCATATCGTTATAGTCGCGTCTTTCAATTTCCGACAATATATTATTATAGCTTACCTTTTCACCTTTTGCAACATGCTCTTCAAAACGCCGCTTCGCGCGCGCCTCGGCGGAGGCCGTCAGGTAAATTTTCACCCTCGCGTCCGGCAGGACGACCGTACCGATGTCACGCCCGTCCATGATGACGTTTTGGCACGCCGCCATGTCCCGCTGTAAATCAAGCAAAAAATCCCTGACCGCCGGGATTGCCGACACGTTCGACGCCGCCATGCCCATCTCAGGCTTTCTTATGTCCTGCGAAACATCGCGCCCGTTTAAAAAGACGCGCTGTTCTCCGCTCACATATTTAAGCGCAAGCTTGATTTCACGCAGCCTTGCTTCGATTGCCTCCCCATCCGTCGTCTTGATATTGTGCTCCGTGGCAAACAGGCCGATTGCCCTGTAAAGCGCCCCCGTATCGACATAAATATAATTAAGCTTCCTCGCCACGGCCTTTGCCGCCGTGCTTTTGCCGACCCCCGCGGGCCCGTCAATCGCGACTGAAATCACGCTTTTCGCTCCTTTGTTTAAACTCAATTTCTTTCGCCCTCAGGCGAAAGGGACGGCGCCAGCCGCCAGCCGCGTAGCGGCAAATTGTTGTTGCAATGAGGCGGAATATTTAGAGCTCACCGCCTAAATGCTATGGTTGCCCCCACTACGACTCGCTTAAAGGATGGGGAATATCCCGCCGAAGTTATACATTCTGCGCCGCCAGATACGCCGTGGAAAAAGCAATCTGCAAATTAAAGCCGCCGGTATACGCGTCGGCGTCTATGACCTCACCCGCAAAAAACAGCCCCGGCACAAGCTTTGATTCCATTGTCTTCGGGCTTATCTCCTTTACGTCCACCCCGCCGGAGGTGATGACGGCCTCCTCAATCGGGTGGAACCCTTCCGGCGTAAGCGCAAGCGACTTTAACCGCCGCGCCAAGCCAAGCCTCTGCTCTTTTGTAATGCTATTTACCTTTACATCACCCGGAATCCCGGAAAGCCGCACGATTACGGGAATCAGCTTTCGTGGCAACAAGCCGGAAAGGCTGTTTTGGAAATCCTTGTTGAGATTCGCTTCAAAATCACGCAAAATCCGCGCGTCAAGCCGATGGATGTCAAGCGCCGGTTTCAGGTCGACGCTAAGCGTGTAATCCGAAATCTCGCCGTCCATATGGGCCGACGCGCTCAATACAAGCGGCCCGGACACGCCGAAATGTGTAAACAAAAGCTCCCCCTGCTCGGAAAACATGGGCTTTGCCCTATCTTTTTTTATCAGCGAAAGCGTGCAATTTCTAAGGGATAGCCCTGTTAAATCGCGGCAATAGCCCTCTTTTATTACAATTGGTATCAGCGACGGCCGAAGGGTTGTCACCGTGTGCCCCACCTGTTCCGCGAGCCTGTAGCCGTCGCCTGTAGAGCCGGTCAGCGGGTAGCTTTTGCCGCCTGTCGCGACAACGACGCTTCCGGCGTAGAAATCGCCGCTGTCTGTTTGGACACCCGCAATCCTGCCGTCCGTAATCATCAACTGCTCACAGCAAACACCTGTTTTTACGACGGCGCCGCTCTGCCTGGCAAACCGCACAAGCGCGTCCACGATGTCCATGGCTTTATCGGATTGCGGAAACACCCGCCCGCCGCGTTCCGTTTTAAGCGGTACGCCCAATTCGTCCTGCAAAAGCCGCATGAAATCCTGCGGGGTAAACGCGGAAAACGCGCTGTAAAGGAATTTACCGCTTGTCCTAACCGCCGCCAAGAGCCCGTCCTTGTCGCAGTTGTTGGTTACGTTACATCTGCCTTTTCCCGTTATCATAAGCTTTCTTGCGGGTCTTTCCATCTTTTCAAGCAGCATCACGCGCTTGCCGTTTTTGGCGGCAAAGCCCGCGCAAAGCAGCCCCGCGGCCCCCGCGCCAATGATGATAACGTCGGTCATTCTTTAGATACCACCAGTCATTTTACAATTTTTGTTTGGAAAATGCAAGCCGGGGTCTGTTAATATAAATGGAGCACACATCATTTTGAGTGATTTTTAGTACATTTCAAGGCGGAGGAGGGGGGAATACTCTCGTATTCCGACCGACGGCAACGCAGAAAGGCGCAAAAATCGCCAAAATAACGGGCTATTAGCTTTTATATCAACAGATCCTAATTCGGCCTGTCTCCCGCGGTTTCCATCATGGCGAGCACCGCTTGCTTCAATGATTTGTTCCCGGGGGCTTCGAGCTTCGGGTCTGCTGCCAAAATCCGCTTCGCCGCATCGACCGTGGATTGCATGACCGGCACGTCGTCCGCAAAGCTTGCGACCTTGAGCGCCGGAAGCCCGTGCTGCCGAAACCCGAAAAAATCGCCCGGGCCGCGCTGCTTGAGGTCATATTCCGCAATCTGGAACCCGTCGGAGGTCTCTTTCATGACCGAAAGCCGTTCGCGCGTACCGGCAGCCCTTGAATCGCTCACGAGGATACACCAGCTTTTATGCTCGCCGCGGCCCACCCTGCCGCGCAGCTGGTGAAGCTGGCTAAGCCCGAATCGCTCCGCGTTTTCGATGAGGATAATGGTCGCGTTCGGCACATCCACGCCCACCTCGACGACGGTTGTCGATACAAGCGCCTGTATCTCGCCGTTTTTAAAGCGGCGCATAACGCTTTCCTTTTCCGAGGACTTCATCCTGCCGTGCAGAAGCCCGGTTTTACAGCCCTTCAGCGCGGTTTCGGAAAGGAGCTTTTCATACTCGGCGGCAGGCTTCAGCCCCGTTTCAGCCTCGCCCTGCTCAATCAGCGGGCAGACGATATACGCCTGCCTGCCGCCGTGGAGCGCGTCGCGCACAAACCCCATCGCACGCGCTCGCTTGTCGCCGCCGATTAAAAGCGTTTCTACCTTTTTTCGGCCCGGCGGGGATTCATCGAGTGTCGAAAGCTTCAGGTCGCCGTAGATGATAAGCGAAAGCGTCCTCGGAATCGGGGTCGCCGACATGACGAGCACATGCGCGCTGTCGCTTTTCTGAGACAGCCTCGCCCTTTGCGCCACGCCGAACCGGTGCTGCTCGTCGGTGATGACAAGCCCTAAGTCAAAAAACTCAATGCCCTCTGACAAAAGCGCGTGCGTGCCTACCGCGCAGCCGATTTCGCCTGTTAACAGCCCGGCTCGGATTGCTTTCTTCTCTTTCGCCGAGGTACTGCCTGTAAGCAACACAACCTTTACGCCGAAGGCGCTAAGAAATGAGCGCATTGTATCGTAATGCTGTTCCGCGAGGATTTCCGTCGGCGCCATGATAGCGGACTGCCGCCCATTTTGATGCGAAAACCAGATACAGGCGGCGGCAACCAGCGTCTTGCCGGAGCCCACATCGCCTTGAAGCAGCCTGTTCATCGGGTGCGGGCGCCGCATGTCGCTTGTCGCCTCGTCTACGCAGCGTCGCTGCGCGTTTGTCGGGCTAAACGGCAGCGATGCATAAAATTTTGAAAGATTGCGCGCTTTCATCGGCCTGATTGTCTTTTTCGCGTTGTCGGCGTTTAACATCGAAAGCCCCAGCGATAACAGCAGTAATTCCTCAAAAACAAAGCGTTTCCGTGCTTTCTCTGCGTTTTCCATCGTCCGTGGAAAGTGTATATCCTTTACAGATGTTTCAATCCCGGTTAAGCCGTATTGCGAAAGCACCTCCGCAGGGATAGTCTCCACAAGCGGGACGCGCTGTGCAAGGCATTGCTCAAGGTTTGCGCGTATCATCTTTGAGCTCAAACCGGCAGTTTGCGGGTAAACCGGCAATATCACACGGTTTTTCGGCACCGGGTAAATATCCGGCGAGGTCATTTCGCGCTGTATCAGGTTGCCCGACGCCCTTCCGTAGAAGATGTACTCCTCGCCCTGCTTTAAGCCGTCGATTGTCCAGCCGCAGTTAAACATGGTGATATGTAACCGCCCCGTGCCGTCCTCCGCCGCGAGCTTGAAGACGGAAAGCTTCGCCCGGATACGCTGCTCGCGGGATTTTTTCACAAGCCTTGCCCGGATGGCGCACAACTCCGATTCGGGCGCCTCCATAATGGAATAAGGCGCGCTTAAATCAACGTACCCGCGCGGGAAATGGTACAGCAAATCACGCACCGTAAAAATACGCAGCTTTTTATAGAGGGCGGCGCGTTTTTCACCCACCCCCTTCAGATACTGTATGCCTGTATCAAGCGTAAGCGCCAATCAATCACCATCCGACGGATTTTTTGAGTCGTCCTGCCGAATCACGCCGTACCCCGACGGCCCGCCGAAGCCGCTTGGAATATCAAGGTCGTCGTCCCTGTCAATGTTACGGGAATACGGGCTTGAAATCCGGCGCCGGTAGGGTTCATTTTTGTTGTGCCTTTTGCTGTATTTCAGGTTTATTCGCAAAGACACCAGCATGATGGCAAGCGCAAAAAAGATAATGAATGCCGCTTTTCCGGGTGTTAAATTCTCAAGATTGCTGAACATCACGGCCAGTAAGATTACTTTTATCATCGCACGCCACAACCTCTCATAGTAAGATTGTAGCACATCATAGTAAAAAATTCCACTACTAAACCAGATTTGTAAACGACAGTCGCTCGTTGTCGATGATATGCTCCAGCTGGCGCCTGATATTCGCAACCTCCGCGGAAAATTCACCGAATTCCCCGTTTCGCGCAAGCTCCGGCAGCCTTGCGACCCCCGTCGTGATTGTATCAAGGTGGCTGTGCCGCACAAAGTGTATCAGGCTGCTTTCCTGCTGGTCCCAGTAGCTTTCAAGCTCGTCGGCGCGCATTCCGAGCGTCTCCTTGTCTTTTTGGGCAAACGGCTCGGCAAACGTTTCTATCCTTTCCTCCATGCCTTTTTCGACCTCTTTGATTTTATGGTAGGTATAAAAGCTGAAAGCGATTGCCATCGCCAGAAGGACGGCGCAAATCACAACGCGTTTCACTTTCGGGCGCCCCCTCTTTTATTTTTAACGGAAAGATAATACTGCGCGCGGCGGTTCAGCGTCATCAAAAATATATCGGCGGCGGTCAGATTTTGTTTTTCCAGCTCCTGCTCGACCCATTCCCGCTTGATGTTGCAGAAATTAAACGCGTCCGGCACGAATTTTCCGTCGCTGATAACGGTCATCGGCGGTGAATCGCACTCGTTTTCAATCGGAATTTTCAGCATACCCGCCGTAGCTTCGCGCGACTCAAACTTCTTAAACACCGAAAGCTTTCCCGATGTTTCGACAATCGCGCACGAAACCTCGCCCACATCAAAAATACTGTCTATCCTCAACTGTTCCATCAAATCCTCCGTCGACCAGCGAAGCTCCTTCATCACGCGCTGGTCAATCACGCCGTCGCGTATGATAATACACGGGTTACCCGATATGATTTTACGCAATGCCTGGCTTTTCATGGTCATAACCGATGCCGCCACCTCGCATGCCATAAGCGTGAATATGGGCAGTACGCTCACCAAAAGCGGCACGTTCATATCTTCTATCGACAGCGTCGCGATATTTGAAACCAATATGGTAACGACAAGCTCCGATGCCTGCAGCTCGCCTATCTGGCGCTTGCCCATGACTCTGAGCGCGAAAATAATCAGGGCATATAAAATAATGGTTCTGATTAAAATGACTCCCATGCGAAATCTCCCGGTTCATATTTATAAAAACAAATTTAGTATCTTCTAAAGTAAAATAAAATATCCGTTGTTTGAATTTTATAGTCAGCGAACTTGAAAACTGGCTTAGAAATTGCGCGGATATTTTGTGCTCCGCAAGGCGGAGGACGCAGGCGGGCTTTCGCCCGGCAATGTGAAAAAACATGAACGCCAGCCTGTCAGGCTGTGTGAACTGTATGTGAACTTACGTCCACATTCGTTCACATCACGTGCAGTTCACACCATCGCGAAGCGATGCGACAACGCGGTGGGCGCAAAATAGACCGCAAGAGCTAGACGATTTTCAAGTTTGTTGATTATACTATTATAATTCGAAATGATTCGAATTATAATAGTGTGGAACGCTTTCGCCCACTAAGCGGGCAGCAATTCGGCAAAGCTGAATTGGTTTCGATATTGCAATATCAAAAGACGAGCGCAAATCGCCCGCACGCGGCTTCGCCGCTTACAAATTGCAAAGCAATTTACTTTTGTGTTATAAAACCAAATCTTATGGGAATAGTAATGATACCAAACAAAGGAAAGGGTTTTAAACTATGAAAGCAGTAAAAAAATCAGCGAAAATCCTTGCGGGAATCCTTGCGGCGGCTGTCCTGATGTGTATGCCGGTATACGCCGCGATTGACGCCGACGATTATGAGGAAAATCCCACTGCAAACGAAACGGTGCCTGCTGGGGACGAAGAACTGGACGACGACGGCCACGCCGCCGAAGATATGGAGAATAACACGGCGGAACCTGCCGCGCCTGTGCCAATCAGCGGTGAACGAAACCCCGATACGGGTCTGAAAGGCTCCTCGCTGCCCGGCATTGTCGCGCTGTTTTCGGCGGGTATCGCCCTGATAGTCATTGGAGATAAGCTGACAAAAAGAAAAGAATAAGGTTGTTGACTTTGCCAACAACCTTTTGAGAGAGTATCGGTTACCCCCTCAATACTCCCCCGATTCCACACAATCGGCGCGGGTTAAGGAACCCGCAGGCGAATTCATTTCGATTGTGGGGAATTATGAATATCGTTACCTGTAGCGTTGTCAACAACCTCAAACCCCCCGGAAGCTGCGCTTCCGGGGGGGTTCTTGCTGTTTTAATAGCCTAGGGCCTGTTAACATAAAGCTAACGGCCCGTATTTTTGGGCGATTCCGTGCATTTCATTTATGTCAACGAATCTTAAATTGAAATTTCGTTTGCGACGCGGACAAGATCCATATCAATCGTCTTTTTCATTTCAAGCCCTTCCAGAATATCAACGTCAATGATTTCCGAGCCGCGCCTTGCGACAATCCGGTTGCCGATGCCTTTTCTCAAAAGCTCAACCGCGTAGTGGCCCATTTCCGACGCGATAACGCGATCCCTTGCCGACGGCTTACCGCCGCGCTGTACATGTCCGATGACCGTGGCGCGCGCTTCAACGCCGGTTTTTTCCTGTATATACGCCGCGAGCTGCGCCGCGTCCATATTCCCTTTGTCATCAAATCGCAGGTTTGTCACGCCCTCCGCGACAATAACGATAAAGTGGCTTTTGCCGGTACCCAGTGTCGTGCGCATCTTCGTGATGACATCGCGCTCAAGGTCATATTCAAGCTCCGGCACGAGGAAAGATACGGCACCCTCGCAAATTGCGGAACGCAGCGCGATGTCGCCGCAATGGCGCCCCATCACCTCGACGACGGAGCATCTGTCATGCGACTGCGAGGTGTCGCGCAGCTTGTCGATGTTGTCGACAACGGTGTTTACCGCCGTATCGTAGCCGATACAATAATCCGTTGCGGCAATGTCGTTGTCAATCGTACACGGTATGCAAATGCACGGTATCCCTTTCAGCGAAAGATCTCTCGCGCCGCGGAAGGAGCCGTCCCCCCCGCATACCACAAGCCCGTCAATGCCTGCTTTCTTGCACGCAATCTTGCCTTTTTCAACGCCTGCGTCCTCTATAAATTCGGGGCATCTGGCGGAATACAAAAAGGTGCCCCCTCGCTCCAGGACGCCGCTTACGTCGCGCAGGCTCAAGTTTTTGATATTGCCGCCCATCAGTCCGTTAAACCCTTTATAGATTCCCTTTACGTTCATGCCGTGGAATAAAGCCGCCCTTGTCACGGCGCGCACGGCCGCGTTCATTCCGGGCGCATCGCCCCCGCTTGTTAAAATGCCTATTGTCTTTACGTTATACTCCATGATTTAAGCTCCTATCTGCCATCGCGGCAAATTTTCACAACTTTTTCCATATAACATTATATTCATATCTCTTGGTGATTTCAAGTGGTAAAATAACAAAATATAACTGCGGCTAGCTTATTATTTTGACGCTTTGGTCGCCAAGCAGGCGTTTTAACTCGCGCAGCATGACGTCGTTTACGCTTACCCGGTAGCTATTCGGCGTCCTGACATATTTTTCCGTATCCATATAATAAAAATAAACGGGCGTGTCTCCTTCGAACACCCTTAAAACATTGACCGCAAGCTCAACCTGGCCGCTGTCCTTGTCCTTGAATTTAAGGTACAACCCGTGCTTTCCATTTTTGGAGGCGGCGGCAGGGATTTCCCGCGCGGACTGTTTGTTTGTGAGCCTGTCGAGCGCCTCCTGCGGCAAAAGAATCTCCTCGCAGATAATCTGCGCGTTTTCCTCCTCCGTGGTTTTGACCCTGCCCCTTGCAACAATCACACTGCCGACGTTTAAGAGCTGTGAATACTCCGAAAAGGATTTCGGGAACACAATCATTTCGATTGCCGCGGTTTTATCCTCCACGTCGATAAACGCCATCATATCGTTTGCCCTTGTCGTTTTCAGCTTTTTCCCCGTCACGATGCCGAATATCTGCACCTTGGCGTCGTCCATCGACTTTGACGCGTGTATCTTTGAAATCTCCACGGGCTTAAGCTTCACGGAAAGCGCATCGTGCTCCGAAAGCGGGTGCCCCGAAATATACAGCCCCGTCGTCTCCTTCTCGCCCGCCAGCATTTGAAGGAGCGTGAACTCCTCCTGCCCCGGCAGCGTATACCCGCCGCCCCCGTTTCCGGATAAGCCTCCGAACAAATCCATCTGCCCCGTTACGTTCGCGCGGTTTCTCGATTCGACTTCCTCCAGCAGGCTTTCAAACCCGAGCAGCATTTCGCGCCTGTTATGCTGAAAGCCGTCGAATGCGCCGCATTTTATCAGGCTTTCAACCGCGCGGCGGTTTAAGTCCTTGCCTGTCATGCGCTCAAAGAAATCAAGCAAATCCCGGAACTCGCCGTTTTTCCGCTCGTTTATCAGCGCGGCGATAAAATTACGCCCTAAATTTTTTACGGCAAGCAGCCCGAAGCGGATTTTGTCGCCCACAACCTCGAACCCGGCGCCGCTTTCGTTTACGTCGGGCGGCAGCACCTCGATATCAAGCTTGCGGGACTCAGCAATGTAATCGATGACCTTGCCGGTTGAATCCAGCACGCTTGTGAGGAGCGCCGCCATATACTCACGCGGGTAATACCGCTTTAAGTACGCGGTCTGGTACACCACAAGAGCATACGCCGCCGCATGCGATTTATTAAAGGCGTAGGAGGCAAAGCTGTTCATCTCGTCAAAAATATCGTTTGCGACGTCCGCCGGCACGCCGTTTGCGACGGCGCCCACGCACTCCACGCTGCCGTCGTCCTTTTTCGCACCGTAAATAAAATTGCGGCGCTCCTGTTCCATGACGTCGTGCTTTTTCTTACTCATCGCGCGGCGCACCAAATCCGCCCTGCCGTAGGAATACCCCGCAAGCTCGCGGCAAATCTGCATGACCTGCTCCTGATACACGATACAGCCGTATGTTACCTCAAGGATTGGCTTTAACTGCGGCGTTTTGTACGTTACAATCTGCGGGTTGTGGCGGCACTTCACATACCGCGGGATGGAATCCATCGGCCCCGGGCGGTACAGCGAGATAACGGCGATGATATCCTCCATGTGCTCGGGCTTTAGCTGTACCAGCACGTTTTTCATGCCTGCCGATTCGAACTGGAACACGCCGTTCGTCTGCCCGCGCCCGAACATCTCGAACACATCCTTATCGTCAAGCGGTATGCCTTCGATTGTAAAGCCGGGCTCATAGCGGCGTATCATCTGCTCGGCGTCGCTGATGACGGTGAGTGTACGAAGCCCCAGAAAATCCACCTTTAAAAGCCCGAGCTCCTCAAGCGTCGTCATCGGGAACTGCGTGATGATGGAGGCGTCACTTTTTTGAAGCGGCACATAAGTGTCGGCAGGCTCGCGCGTGATGACAACGCCGGCCGCGTGGGTCGACGCGTGCCGCGGCATTCCCTCAAGCTTTTGCGCCATGTCCACCAACTCTTTGACCTGCGGGTCGGTACTGTACATTTCCATTAAATCGCGGCTTGCCTCTTTCGCGCGGGTGATGGTCATGTGAAGCTCGAACGGTATCAGCTTCGCAATCGTATCAACGCTCTGGTAGCTCATTCCAAGCGCCCGACCGACGTCGCGGATAGAGCCGCGCGCCGCCATTGTACCGAAGGTGATAATCTGCGCCACATGGTCCGAGCCGTATTTTTCAACGACATAGTCGATGACCTCGGGGCGGCGCTCGTAGCAAAAGTCGATGTCAAAGTCCGGCATGGAGATTCGCTCGGGGTTCAAAAACCGCTCGAACAGCAGATTGTAGCGCATGGGATCAATGCCCGTAATGCCGGTGATATACGCGCAGATGCTGCCCGCGCCGCTGCCGCGTCCCGGCCCCACCGGGATGCCCCTTGACTTTGCGTAAGCGATAAAATCGTGGACAATCAGAAAATAATCCACATACCCCATCTTTTCGATGACCGAAAGCTCATACTCAAGCCGCCCGGTTTCCTCCGGCTCTGGCTTGTCCCCGTAATATTTTTTAAGGCCTGAATAGCAAAGCTCCCGGAAATATTCCTTGTTGTCGCGCCCGCCGGGCGCTTGAAAATACGGCAGCTTCGTTTCGCCGAACGTAAAATCGAGGCTGCACATATCGGCGATTTTCTGCGTGTTTTCCACAGCGCCGTCGTATGCGCCGAAAAGCGAGCGCATTTCAAGCTCGTTCTTTAAGTAAAATTCCTCCGTCGTGAACTCAAGGCCGCTGCCCTCCTCAACCGTGCGGTTCGTCTGGATGCACACCAGCACGTTTTGCGCTTTGGAATCGTCCTTTTCAACGTAATGAACGTCGTTGGTCGCGGCAAGCGGGATACCCGTTTCGCGCGAAAGCTTCACAAGCTCCGGCAGGATGCGCACCTGCTCTTCCAGGCCGTGGTTCTGGATTTCGATATAATAGCTGCCGTCCCCGAAAAGGTTCCGGTAATAAAGCGCGGTTTCCCTTGCTTTTTCGTAGTCGCCGTTTAAAAGGCTCTGCGGGACTTCGCCCGCAAGGCATGCCGACATACATACAAGCCCCTCGTGGTGTTTTTCCAGAAGCTCGCGGTCAATTCTCGGCTTTGAGTAAAACCCGTCGATAAACCCGTATGACACAAGCTTTATCAGGTTTTTGTAGCCCGTTTCATTCTTGCAGAGCAGTATCAAATGGTACGGCGAGGAGTCGATGTGGTGCTGGCGGTCGAAGCGCGTGCGCCTCGCGACGTAAACCTCGCACCCGATGATGGGCTTAATCCCCTGTTTTTTGCACTCCCTGTAAAAATCTATCACGCCGTACATCACGCCGTGATCCGTTATGGCAAGGCTGTCCTGACCCTGCTCCTTCGCCGCCGCCACAAGCCTGTGAAGCCTGCACGCGCCGTCAAGCAGGGAGAACTCCGTATGGACGTGTAAATGCGTAAACCCGCTCATTTTTCTTCCCTGCCTTCCTTTTGTTCAGATCGTGTCACCGAGCCCGTATTCCCTCGGCGAGCCTTGAAATCCTGCTGAGCCTGTGGTACGCCCCGGAACGGCTTAAGCCCGGCGGCACAAGGCCCCCCAGCTCCTTCAGCGACATGTAGGGGTTTTCAAGCCGCAGCTTTGCGATTTCCCGTAAATCCTCCGGCAATGACTCGCTGCCCAAATGCTCAAGCACAAGGCCGATATCTTCTATCTGGCTTCTCGCGGCGTCCACCATTTTGTCGATGTTGGCGGTTTCGCAGTTCGTGGCGCGGTTCGCGTTGTTGCGCACGTGCTTCATCATTTCCACGTCAATCATCGCAAGGCATGATTTCGGCGCCCCCATCAGCGTAAGCAAATCCTCAATATAGGCGTACTCCTTACCGTATACCACAAACGCGCCGCGCCGCCGCGTGATTTTAGCGCCCGGCAGGCACGAATCCAGAACCGCTTTCAATTCTCCGCACAGCGCTTCGTCCTTTACGACAAACTCGATGTGATAGCTTTTTTCGGGGTCGGTGATGCCTCCGCACGCAAGGTACGCCCCGCTTAAAAACGCGCACACATGCCCGTTTGCTTTCAAAAGCCCCTGATTGATGATTCCGGCTTGTCCGAAAACATCAATCAGCTTCCTCCTGTCGTCCGCCCGGTCAAGCCGCGCGGTGTAGACGGTCTTGCCGTTTTGCAACTTTTCTCCGGTTATAACGCCGGCCGGTTGCCCCAAAAAATCCTTTAAAAAGGATACATACAGCTTTAGGATTTCGGCATTTTCAGTCGCCATCGAAACGGAGTCCTCCGAAAAGCTCTTTGCAAACAGGAACAAGCCGTATGCCTGCGCCTTTTTGAACCGGGCGCGCAACTGCTTGTTTTCGAGGATTTCCGTTTTTAACGCGGCGGAAAAAGACACGTTAGTTTCTCCTTACATAACACAAAAGCGAATTGCTTCGCAATCGTGTGAACTGCATATGATGTGGACGTAAGTTCACATACAGTTCACACAGCCTGACAGGCTGTCGTCTATATTTTTCACATTGCCTTATCTGACACAAAATCTGCTCAAAATCCGGATATTTCAGATAGTGTTAACAGGCCCTAATTCGCAAGCGTCCTGTGGCGGTGGTGCGCCTCGGCGCGAATGCTTTGTTCCCGTAAATGCGCGGCTATCAGCTCCGCGAAAACAACCGAACGGTGCTTGCCGCCGGTGCACCCCACAACGATGACAAGATGGCTTTTGCCTTCCTGAACGTACAGCGGTATCAGGTAATCTATCAAATCAAAGAGCTTCGGCAAAAGCCCCTTTGCATGAACCGACGACAAAACATATTCGCGGACTTCGTCGTCAAGCCCTGTTTTATCACGTAAATCCGGTATATAAAAGGGGTTAGGCAGGCAGCGCACGTCGAACAGCAAATCGGCGTCGGGCGGCAGCCCGTGCTTAAAGCCGAACGAAACGCAGCTTACCGCCATCGTGTGCCCGCCGTCGCTTTCAAAAAGCTGTGCGATGAGGGACTTTAACTGCGGGGAAGAGACCTCCGACGTGTCGACGACGTAATCGGCGGCGCTTTTCGCAAAGGCGAGTATGCCGCGCTCCTCTTTTATGGCGCCTTCTATCGACGAGATTTCCCCGGAAACAAGCGGGTGGGCCCTCCTTGTTTCCTTATAGCGGCGTATCAGCACGCTGTCCGAACAGTCAAGGAACAACATCTTAAACTTGTATCCCTGCACTTTCAGCTCGTCCAGACAGCCTTTAAAATCGGGGAACATCTCGCGGCTTCTCACGTCCACAACAATCGCGATCTTGGAGAATTCCCCGCGGCTTTGCGTTGAAAGCTCGGCAAAGTTTTGCACAAGCGCGGGCGGGACGTTATCAACACAGTAATACCCCAAATCCTCAAGCGCGTCCACAACGCATGTTTTGCCGGCGCCCGACATCCCGGTGACAATCAGAATATTAATGTTATCCATACACGCACCTACACAATCACCCTTACCTCACAGCTTAATTCCACGCCTTTTTGCCGCTTTACTTCCGTTTTGATTTTTTCTATGAGTGAAAGGACGTCCGCGCATGTTGCGCCGCCCGCATTTACGACAAACCCCGCGTGCTTTTCGCTGACCATCGCGCCGCCGATTCTCAAGCCTTTCAGCCCGCACTCGTCGATGAGCGCCGACGCGTACCCCGAGGCGGGGCGTTTAAACGTGCTGCCCGCGCTCGGCATGTCAAGGGGCTGTTTTTCCTTCCGGCGATTCATAAAATCGTTCATCTTTGCCGTAATTTCAGATTGATTCCTCTTTTGAAGCCGAAACACCGCGCTTGTGATGATAAACCCGCCGCCGCTGTATACGCTGTGGCGGTAGCGCAGGTCAAGCTCGTCTTTCGGGAATGCGCCTTCTTCTCCCGCTAACGTCAAATGCCCGGTGCTTTGCAGGACGTCTTTCATCTCGCCGCCGTACGCGCCCGCGTTCATATAAACCGCGCCGCCGACGCTGCCCGGTATCCCGTAGGCAAATTCAAGCCCGGCAAGGCCGTGTTCAGCGGCGAACACGCACAGGGATTTGAGCGATGCGCCGCCGCCCGCTTCGATCGTATCTTCATCTATCAGGCGGACACTATCAAGCCCTTTCCCGATATGCAGCACGGCGCCGTCGAAGCCCTCGTCCGAAAACAGGACGTTGGAGCCGTTGCCAAGTACAAAAATCCGTACCTGAAACCGGTTGGCGGCCTCAAGTATTTTCTGAATCCCGCCTGCGTCTTTCGCCTCTATAAACAGCGCGGCGGGCCCGCCAATCCGAAACGTGCAATGATTTTTCAGCGGCTCGTTTGCAAAAACCGCCAACCCTAAATCCCCGCAGTATCTTGAAAATTCCGGAAAGCTCATGTCACGGCTCCTAACCTGTAAGCTTTTCTCGCTTCGACCGCCGCGAAAAAGCGGTCTTTATCGGCGTTTAATATCAGCCTTTCGGGGAAACTTATCTCCGAAAGCATCTGAAGCGCCAATTCAAAATCGCCTATCGTGTCCGCGTAGTGCGCGTCGGAGCTTACCACGACGGGGATTTCAAGCTTTTCGCACAAAAGCGCGATATCCCTGCAATTTACGCCGGAGCCTTTTCTGACCCGGAACGAATGGGAATTAATCTCGATAACCTTGCCTGTTTCCTTGACTGCTTTTAGCACAGGCTCGTGGAAAAACTCATAGCGCCCGTCGCCGGTATGCCCCAAAACGTCCACCAGCGGGTTTTCGGTAATCTTCAGCCACGCGTTTGTGTGCTGCTCCCTTGTCCCCGGAAGAAGGGTCGGCGTGTGCATGGATGCGATGACCCATTCCATTCTTGCAAGCATGGCCGCGTCTAAGTCAAGCGCGCCGTCATAATCCATTATATTCACTTCGGCGCCTTTTATTATCGCGACGCCGCAAATCTCGCGCGGGATGATGTCAAAGTTGCTGAAATGCATCCATGTGGACGCGCCGGGCATCGCGGGCCCGTGTTCCGTCATGACAATGGCATCGAGGCCCTTTTCTCTTGCCGCCCCGGCGTTTTCACTCAAAGTCGAATACGCGTGGTCGCACGCAACCGTGTGCGTGTGCGTATCCGCTATAATCTTGTACATCGGTATCATCTCTCCAAATCAGATTTATTCATCCCAACTGAGCGTTTTGTTTTTTTCCGGCGTCTCTTCAAGCATACCGAGCTTGTTTAAAAGCTCCTGCGCCGAATTGTAGCCCATCTCCTTCTGGCGGTTGTTCATCGCCGCAACCTCGATGATAATGGCAAGGTTCCTGCCGGGCTTGACCGGAATCGTCACCGACGGCACCTCATTGCCCAAAATATCGGTATATTCATTTTCGATACCCATGCGGTCATATAATTTATTGCGGTCCCATTGCTCAAGCTGTATGATCATGTCAATCTGCTGGGTTACCTTTACGGCGCCGATGCCGAATATGCGGCGGATGTTCACAATTCCGATACCGCGCAGCTCCATAAAATGGCGGATATTTTCAGGCGAGCTTCCGACAAGGGTTTTGGAGGAAACGCGGCGGATTTCAACCGCATCGTCGGCAATCAGCCTGTGGCCGCGTTTTACGAGCTCCATAGCGGTTTCGCTTTTACCAACGCCGCTCTCGCCAAGCAGCAGTATCCCTTCGCCGTGGACTTCGACAAGCACGCCGTGCCTTGTAACGCGCGGCGCAAGCTCGACGTTCAGCATGGAAATCAGCGTCGCCAGATACTCGGACGTCCAGACGTCCGTGCCTAAAATAGGGCATCCGAATTCCTTAGCGGCTTCCAGCATTTCCGTGGGGATCTCAAGGCTTCGCGTGACGATTACGGCAACCGGCTTATGCGAGAAAAAGTCAAATACGCATTTCCTGCGTTCCTCCGGCCTGAAATGGTCGATGTATTCGATTTCCGTTTTGCCGAATATTTCAATACGCGTATTGTCAAAAAAATCAAAAAAGCCCGTCAAGTGCAAGCCGGGCCGGCTTACCTCCAGCGAGTATATTTCAATTTCAGAGGCGTCGCACGGCAGATAGGTTTCCGTTAAGTTATGCGCCTTTATAATTTTTGAAAGCTTGACCGAAAACTGTTTTTGCAAGCTATGTTCCCCCCAATTTAATAATAGACCCGGTTAAAATATACCATAATTCCCGCGAATTAACAAGTTGACAAACTTCCAACTATTTACTATTATTTAAGTATCACAAAGAATTTGAAATGGCGGACGTGCATGATATGAAAATAGCTTTGTTTACAGAAACATATTTTCCCAGCGTAAACGGCGTCGCGGCCCATGTCAAGACGCTGAAAAACGGCCTTGAAAAATTAGGGCACGAAACGCTTGTCGTTACGGCCGATAAGCACTGCAAGCATCATTATATCGACGACGACGGCATTCTGCACTGCCCCTCCACCGAGGTAAAGCGCCTTTACGGGTTTGGGGCGGCGCCGCCTTTCTCGTACAAGCGCATGCGCCTGATTACGAAATTCGACCCGGATATCATTCATATCCATCAGGAATTCGGCATCGGCCTGTCGGGCATCGTCGCGGCAAAAACCCTTAAAATACCGCTTATCTACACGCTCCATACGTTTTACGACCAGTATATCTACTACATTGCGCCGCCGCCGCTTATCCGTGCGGCAACCAAGATGTCGCACCATTACGAGCGCTTTATCGCAAGCCACGCGGCGGCGCTTACAGGCCCGTCGCAAAAATGTGAGGAATACTTTAAAAAAATCGGCGTGCGGAAAGACGTAAATTTAATCCCCAATGCCATAGACCTTGACATGTTCGACCCCGCCCGCGTGAAACAGGCCGATAAAACCGAATTCCTCCAAAAGTACGGGATTCCGGGCGGCAAGCTGCTCGTCTGTTTTGTAGGCAGGCTCGGCAAGGAAAAAAGCATCGATGTTTTGCTTGAATACTGGGCAAAAACCATCACGCCCGACGACAATATGCACCTTGTCATCATCGGCGACGGCCCCGACAAGGCCTCGCTTGCGCTTCTGGCGGAAGGGCTTGGCATCAAGGATATGGTAACATTTACGGGGCTGATTAAGCACGACGCCATGCCCGTGTGCTTTGCGGCGTGCGACGTTTACGCAACGGCCTCGCTTTCGGAGATGAACTCCATTTCCATGCTGGAGGGCATGGCAAGCGGGCTGCCGGTTTTGCAGCGTTACGATGAAATGAACGCAAGCCAGATTGAAATCGGCGTGAACGGCTACCTGTTTAACACTGCGGAGGAAATGGCGAAATACCTCCGTGAGATTCAGGCGCTGCCGCCCGAAAAGCGCGCCGATTTTCAGGAGCGGGTGATAGGCTCCGTCGTATCGCGCGGCGCCAGCGAGCTTGCGGCATACATGTTGGGCGTTTACCAAAAGGCATTAAGTGAAAGACCGGATATAGGCGTAAAACGGAAGTTCCGGTTATAAGAACCATGACCCGTTACCGAAATCAAAGATTTCGAACGGGTACCCCAGAACCTTGAAACATCAAAAGGAGGCGCTTTGCGCCGTTCGCGGCTTCGCCGCTTACAAAACGCTACGCGTTTCGCTTTTGTGTTATAAGAACCTGAATCTATAGCTCAAAAAAGCGCCATGCGGCTTGTAGCGTTCTACAAACCGCATGGCAATTTCAATGGTAAGAGCAGGTTCCGGGGTTTACGCTTCTTACAGCTCGGTGTCTTCGCCGTCGTCAATATCCTCCGGCGCCCCGGGCATAGCCACGGCTATTTCCGACGCTCTTGCGTTTTCAAGGTACTCGTGGTATGCTGAGAGAATCCTTGACTCAATGTTCTGCCGCGCCTCAGGCGTAATCGGGTGCGCGATATCGCGGAATACCCCGTTGTCGTCCTTCCGGCTTGGCATTGCCACAAACAGGCGCTCCGGCCCTTCGATAACCTTTATGTCATGTACTGCAAAGTCATTGTCAAGTGTGACGGAGACGAGCGCTTTCAGTCTCATGTCCTGATACGTCCGCCTGATTCTGATATCGGTGATGTTCACGTGTAGTCCTCCTAATTTTGATATCCTAATTTAGTATTTTTAATTTTACTAAAATTATACTGAATAAAATGAACCTGTTTCTTTTTATATGCTTATGCAATATATTAACACTAAGGAGATTGCCATGTTTAACGAAAAAATGCTTGAATCCGCCAAGAAATTGCATTTTATAGGAATCGGCGGTTCGGGTATGTTCCCGATTGTCCAAATCCTTAAAAGCAGAGGATACGAAATTTCCGGCTCGGATAACAACGAAAGCGATACGCTTGCGCTTGAGCGGAACATGGATATTGATGTCCGCCTGGGCCACGACGCCGAAAATGTAAAAGGCGCGGATATGATTATTTATTCCGCCGCTATCCCGCCCGAAAACCCGGAGCTCAAAGCCGCCGGGGAGCTGGGCATACCGGTTGTCGAACGCTCGGATATCCTCGGATATATCACGCGGGGGTTTGGCAGTTGTATCTGTATCGGCGGCACCCACGGCAAAACCAGCACAACCGCTATGCTGACGCATGTCCTGATGGAATCCGGCCTTGACCCGACCGCCGTTATCGGCGGCAAGCTGCCGCTTATCGGCGGAAACGGCCGCGCCGGAAAAAGCGATATCATGACGTGCGAGGCCTGCGAGTTTGTCGATACCTTTTTAAAGCTGTCGCCCGACATTTCCATCATACTCAACATCGACGAGGATCATCTCGATTATTTTAAAACGCTGGAAAACCTGATTGCCTCGTTTCGCAAGTTTGCCGAAAATACAAGCCGGGTAATGATTGTAAACGGCGATGACAAAAACTCAATGAAGGCGGTTGACGGAATCGCCGGCAAAAAGATAGTGACCTTCGGGGCTTCGAAAGACAACGATTATTACCCCGAAAATATCCGGAAGGTTACGCCTGTAAGAAGCGCCTTTGACCTGATGTGCAAGGGCGAAAAGCTGGCGGGGATTGAAATCGGCGTTCCCGGCAGCCACAACGTGTTAAACGCCGTCGCGGCGTCTGCCGCAGCCCTTGAGGTGGGCGCCGCGCCCGAAATGCTGTCAAAGCATTTCTCAGGCTTTCGCGGCGCGGGCAGGCGGTTTGAGGTTTTAGGCAAGCGGCACGGCGTTACCGTCGTTGACGATTATGCGCACCACCCCGCCGAAATCCGGGCGACATTGGAGATTGCGAAAACGATGGGCTGCAACAATGTCTGGGCCGTGTTCCAGCCGTTTACCTATTCCCGCACCAAGATACTTCTAAATGAATTTGCGCACGCGCTTAAAATCGCGAACCGCGTGGTGATGTCGGAAATCATGGGCGCCCGGGAGGAAAACACCTGTAACATTTTCACAAGCGATTTGGCGGCGCTCATCCCCGGCTCCGTCTGGTTTCCCGCATTCGAGGAAATCGCGAAATACGTCATGGAAAACGCATCGGACGGCGACCTTGTCATCACCCTTGGCTGCGGTGATATTTATAAGTGCGCCAAAATGATGTTGTCAAAATGATATTGAGATTTAGAACCTGTATTCATAAGCGAAAAGCGCCGGAGCAGCGAGCGAATTTTTTGCCGGGCAAGGCAATTTTTTGCAGGAATACTTTATGTATTCCAAAAAAAATTAACGCGGCACGGCGGAATATTTGCCGCTGAAACGATCCTTTGGGTTATGAATACAGGTTCTTAATGTCGTTTATTGTCATTTTAATGATACTATACCATTATTTTGCCGAAGTTTCAAGTATGTTGATGAATTTTTATTCAATCAATTTTATTTTTTTACTCTTAGTGCACAATTCCGGCATGATTAAAGCAGAGTAAATTTGTGATATGTATACAAATTATACTTATATTTTACCAAAATAAAGCAAAATTGTATTTTTCTGGAATTCATGATAGGATTATAAGACCGGCTATCTGGCCCGCTGGCGCCGTGAAGCCGTCCAAAGAGGGCGGCTTCGTTTTTTCGTGCGCTTATTCTTTACAATATCATGTTGTTCTGCTAAAATGACTTTACTCGCTGATTGGGGGCGGTTTCTATCAACACTCAAAAAAAAGGCGGCAAGCTGAAGCTGATGTGGGGGCTTTTCTCCGCAAGCGGCAGGTTTTTGTATATCGGCTCCATGTTTTTTATGTCGGCGTCAATCCTTGCTACATACGCGGTGCCGCAGATTATTCGGTTTGTCGTCGATAACCTTGTCGGCGGCCTGCCGCTCGAATCCTACGCTTTTGTAACGGCGCTCGTCCGGTGGGCGGGCGGTTTGGAATATTTGCGCGCCCATATTTTATATATCGGGGCGTTTACGCTTTTGGTCGCGGCGGCCGGCGGTTTTTGCGATTTTTTGAGCAACCGGTTCCTTGTGTTAAGCTCCGAGGGGTTCATCAGGGGCTTGCGCGAGCGGCTGTACGCGCATATCCAGAGGCTGCCGTACGCGTGGCATGTAAACGTGCAGGCGGGCGACATCATCCAGCGGTGCACGTCCGACGTTGACATTGTGCGCGGCTTTATCGCAAGCCATCTGATCCTAATCGTCCGCACCCTGCTGCTGGTCACGTTCGCGTATATCATCCTGTTCTCAATGAACGTGCCGATGGCGCTTGCTTCGTTTTTGTTCCTGCCTGTCATCTTCACCTATTCTTTCTTCTTTTTGCGCAGCGTTTCAAGCCGTTTCCTCGCGGCTGACGAAGCCGAGGGGCAGCTTTTATCCGTGGCGCAGGAGAATTTGACCGGCGTGCGCGTGGTTCGCGCGTTCGGGCGCGAGCGTTACGAGATTGACCGCTTTGAACACCAGAACAACCATTTCGCAAACCTTTGGGTCAGGCTCGGCAGCCTGCTGGGCTGGTTTTGGGGCACAAGCGACGTGATAACCGCATTGCAAATGATTATTACATGTGTCGTCGGCGTACACCAGGCTGTGGCTGGGCGGCTTACCGTAGGCGAGTTTATCGTCTTTTTGTCGTACAACTCCATGACGATATGGCCTGTGCGCGGGCTTGGCAGGGGGCTCTCCGAAGCCAGCAAGGCAAGCGTATCGCTGGGCAGGATAAAGGAAATCCTCGACGAGCCCGTGGAGCAGGATACCCCCGGCGCGCTTGAGCTGCCGGTTGACGGCGACATCGTATACGACGGCGTGACGTTTTCATACGACAACAAAAAGGTTCTCGACAACATCTCCTTTACCGTGGAGAAGGGCACGACCCTCGGCATCCTCGGCGGCACCGGCTCCGGTAAAACGACCGTCGCGCATTTGCTCTGCCGCTTATATGACTTGGAGCCCGGCTGCGGCACGATTACCATCGGCGGCGCCGATATCACGGAATTCAAGCGCGCGTGGCTGCGCAAAAACATCGGCATCGTGCTTCAGGAGCCGTTTTTGTATTCGCGCACCATCAAGGAGAACATCGCGTCGCTGCTGCCGCATTTCTCCATCGACGACATACGGGGCGCCGCCAGAATCTCATGCATCGACGACGCGGTGGAAGGGTTCGCAAACGGCTACGACACCGTCGTGGGCGAACGCGGCGTAACGCTTTCCGGCGGGCAGAAGCAGCGCGTGGCAATCGCCCGCGCCATCCTCGGAAGCCCCCCGGTT